>Ga0210057_1001345_pt1 | contig 37548 bp, 45 predicted proteins | sample CryGeyCG2114_010_2_FD_183968 | JGI IMG/M metagenome (GOLD analysis project Ga0210057, IMG submission 183968) | Groundwater microbial communities from aquifer - Crystal Geyser CG10_big_fil_rev_8/21/14_0.10 (SPAdes) (version 2) | ecosystem: Environmental > Aquatic > Deep subsurface > Groundwater ... | reverse complement strand
CTTCTTCACTTATTTCTAAAATTCCTAAATTTGCGAGGAATGCCCTGCTGTTTTTTTCATCAATGACTACATTCTCTATTACTACATTGTGTTCAATGCCAAGAAGTTCCAAGGCCCTTTTGCCAAGAGAAAATTTTTCCTGGTCCTCTTTTAGATAAGGTAAAACTATTTTTCCAGAGTATGATGAATTTTTCATCCACACAAGAAGATTTTCAAATTGTCCCTTGGAAATTTGAGTCCAATAAAAAATATAGGAAGGATGTAAAGGGATTTTAAAATCTCTGCTAAATATCATTGCATCTTCAAGAGAAACATTATAAAAATCAATTTTCAATTCCGGGTTTTTTTCATTTAAATCCAAACCCCACCACTCCTCTACATATCCGGGCTTTATCAATGCATGATTCCTGTTCCTGACATCACTAACGGGAAAAAGTAAATCTCCAAGATAAATTATCTCCTCGACATCAGGATAGATTCTCTTCGCTTCTCCCATGTTATTTATCTTTCTTACGCTGCCGCTAAAAAGCTTCACAATTGGGCCATCAATTTTATCACAAATAGTCACTGCACACCCTTTTGTAGGTTTTTCAATTTTCAATTGTGTCCCTATAGCTATAAAAGAATCTGTCATCGCCATCGTTGCAGGGTGTAATGAAGTTGCACTAAAACCACTAACTCTTCCCCTACCATATCTAAACCTAAAGGCACCACTTCTTGAAGGATGTCCAAAAACAGGTCTTCCTGCAACCATATCATTAAGATATGTGGGAGAATTATCCGTCTTGCCAGTATCTCTTTTTTCATGCAATTTTACATAATCATCAAGAAAATTCCATGCGCTCAATTTGAATCCTTTTTTTCTCAGAGAAGAAATGTATCTGTTTATTTTAGGTGCTTTTTGCGCAAGCCCTTCTGCAATCGTAAGGCACATTCCCCCTCTAATAAAATTTGTCTCTACTCTTTCTAAATTTTTGTAATTTGAAACTTCTACTTTTGTGGAAGGTTCTCCATTAACCTGCAAAGGAATGTTTTTCGCAAGAAACGTAAGCTCTTCTTCTGTAGGAAAATACTGAAGGTTTGTTATTCTTTCATGATATCCAATAACTTCAGTAACTGTTCTCTTTATTTCTTCTTCTGTAGGATCATATTTCTCATAACCAAAAATTTCTCTGAGATGATCTATTATAACAAGAGAAAATGCGGCACCAGTTCCTCCTGCACTTCTTATAGGTCCAGAATAAAAAGGAGACAAATATTCTTTCCCATCTTTTGTATTAAGAATTTTTATTTCGGTAAGTCCTTCTATAGGGCTAGAAACAACGCTAAGTGTTATATACGCAAATGCTACCCTTGCACCTGCAGTAATGCTTTCTAACTGATTTGAGAAAGTGCAAAATTTTTGTTTTGCTACTTCTTCTGCAATCTGCAGGCAAACAGCAGGGTCTAATCTTCCAAATTTTGCTTCCAATTCAAGAATTCTTTTTGCAATGCCTTTGTTTTTCATTTGGGGATAAATTGTACCTATAAGCCCCACTACTTTTTCTGCCAAACTCATGGCAAGAGGAATTTCCACACTGTCAACAGGATCGTATCCTTTTGATCTTGCTTCTTCAGCAATTTTGTAAACATTCAAAACTTGTTTTTCAATCTCTTTAAAATACTCCCGGGTGTTCATTGTAAAGTGTTATTAGGGGAGAAATTTAGTTTCATAGACCTTTCTTTTTCAATATTAAGCAATTTTTTGAAATCATCAGAAATTTCTGAAAGAACAAATGTCTTGCCATCCTCAACCACAAGAGGATCTATGTGCCTGAATTTTTTTGGAAGATTTTTGTGATATTTTTTCATATTTGACACAGAACCTTTCCCAAGCAGTTCAAATCGGGAAATTACTTCTTCATCTCTCGACATCCAAAGAATATTGAGAACATGCTCGTCATCTTTCCATAAGTCATCTATGGAAATTATTCCTTTTTGGATAGCCAAATTTAAAATTTCTGCAAACACTTTATATTTTATTTTTCCTTCATCACTTCCCCAATGATAAACTTGATATTTTAAAAAGCTCAGTGCAAATGACATGGCTATTTCATAAGAGTTGAAAGCCATACTTCCGTTAAAATTTAGCATCCCTTCCATAAAATAATTTGTTTTTTCTTTTCCTTCTTCCATAAAAATTTCTCTAATAGTATAATCAAACCTGTCTGCGCACAAATGAGGAATTTCCCTCTCTAATAAAGTGTATTTTTCAAGTTCAATAAAATCCTTATAATCAAAACCATTTTTGCTTAGAATTTCAGGTATGTCTGAACTTTCAATAACCTTCAGGTGATTCTTGTCTTGGAAATCGTCCTTCCTTGGATCTCCGAAAAGTAATTCTGTAACATGTGAAAATGCTGTATGTGAAACATCATGTATGAGCCCGGCAATTTGCTCTTTAATATTCGCCCCGAGTCTTCTTAGCAAAATCATAACTCCAAGGGAATGTTCATATCTTGAAAAAAAAGGTCTTCTCAAATATTCCTTTGGTATTCCTTGTTGAGAGATTTTTTTCAATCTCTGAACCGCTCTTGAATTAATCAGGTCTATTAAAACCCTTTCCCTAATTTCTTCATCGCCGTAAACCCCGTCATGAATTATCATTTTATTCAAAGTCTAAAATCTTTAATTTGCCTGTTTTTAGGTTGAAAAGAGGAACCTTGCAATAATCTGATTCAAAGCCCATTTTTTCCTGGTAAGGCATCAAATCTTCCCAGCAGGATGTAGATAATACAAGAATATTATTATGATATGATGCGGTGTTTTTATGGACATGTCCGGATACAAAAATGTCAGGGATAGGATTTATTATTAAATGATCCTGTTCAGAGGGGGAATGTTGAACTGAAGTATGTGTTGGTGCAAGATGCCTGTTTTTTAGAAGATATTTCATAACCTTATCGGGAAATTGTCCTGCTTTTTCTTCAATAAGAGAAGGAATATTGTGGGCATAATAAGGATAAGAAAATCCGTGATACATCAAAATGTTAAATCCTGGAAACTTTTCAGTTGAGCCTATGTTCACTATGGAAGGATTTGAAGTAAAAAGCACATTCTTGAGATTGTATAACGTCCATGCATATTTTTCATCCAAAAGGGGTTGAGGTTCCATCAGCCTTACACAATCATGATTTCCAGGTATAATCACGATTGTTATATCATTCCTGATTTTGCTTATATATTCTGCAAATTTTGTATATTGTGCTTCAATGTCTTTTATAAAAAGTTCTTTTTCCTGATTAGGGTATACACCCACCCCTGCCACCAAATCTCCCACTACAAAAAGATATTTAATTTTCTCGGATTCGTCCGTATCTCCAATCTTTCCATTAAGATAATCTATGAAATTAAGAAAATTCTCTTCTTTGAAGTTTTTGCTTCCTACATGAATATCGCTGATAAAAACAACGGATTCCTCAACGGGTGCCTTCTTTTTTTCCAGGAGCCCTGCATCCGGAAAAACCACTTCGTTGGCAAATAATATCTCTTTGTTTCCTGAACCACTAAACCCCATTACAGAATCTAAGGCAACATTCTCGGCCATTTTAAATTGTTCTTTATTTTTCTGGGTAACCACCACTTTGATTTTTCCAGTAAGATCTTCAACCTCAAAAATTATGTTTTTATTTTTTGTGGTTCTTTTGTCATAAACCATTCCAATTATTGAAAATTTCTGATTAATTCCAAATATTTTGTCTATAGAAATTAAATTTTCCAAGCGAGGATTATTTTCAAGAATCATCTTCAGCCCTGAAAAACGACTCCTGAAAAAGTTGTTAAAGTCGCTCATTTCAAGCTTCTTCCTTGAAAAAGGAAATCTTGAAAGAATCTTTACTTTTGGGTTATTTCCTTCTGTATTATTTACTTGAAAGTTATTTCTTTCTGCATTTGTGATGGAAAATTCTCTTTTTTCAGAATCAGGGAGAATATCAATCCCATTTTCCCGAGTATCCGTGTCTTCTTTGGAAATTTCTATGCTCATACCCAAACTTATTTTAAGTTTCTCGAATCTTTTTTGTTTTTCTTTTGGAAGGGATTGAAGAACCTTGTTCAAGCTTTCCCTATTCCCTGTTATTACCTCTCTTGTTATTATTTTTTGATGGGTTGCTTCCTTAACTTTTTCCAAAATGAATTTAACAGAATTTACATCATTTGTGTCCTTAAACATATTAAAAGTGTCCTTATCCATCAAAATACCTTTTTCAAAACAAAAATTTAGAATTTCTTTTGGATCCATTTTACCTGTATTTCAAAGACTCCTCTATTATTGCCTTTACTTTTTCGGTGATGTTTTTTGTAATCGCAAGCGTAATCTCCCTCATTCTCCCCCCTCTTCCTTTGGAAATCACTCTTACATTGATTATACCCAACATATCAAACTCCTGCACCATATCGCTAACCCTTCTTTGAGTTAAGATTTCCATTTTGTTTTTTATGCATAAATCTTTGTAAAAATTATAAACCTCTCCGGTGAACAAAGGAGAATCTCTTCCTCTCTTATTTGTCAAATTTTTCTGAGGATTTGTGCTTTCTTCAGATAATTTTATTATGGAATACAAAACCAATTGAAATTGCTTGGGTTCTGATTTTACTACATCCAAAATTTTGTCCTTCTCTATTTTATTATTTGCATCATCAATATATTTAAGAGATATTTTTTTTGCTCCTTCTCTCTCTGCCAATTCCCCTGCAACTCTCAACAAATCCAATGCCCTTCTGGCATCTCCATGAGATCTTGCAGCAAATGCCGCACATTTTTCAATCGCACCTTCGTCAACTACCCCTTCCTTAAAAACTTCCTTCGATCTTCTATTTAAAATTTCCTTCAACTGGAGGGCGTTATAAGGAGGGAAAATTACTTCTTCTTCTGAGAGAGAACTCCTCACACGAGAATCGATATTATCAAGAAATGTAAGATCATTACTTATTCCCACCACACAAATCTGGGCTTTTGAGAGTTCAGAATTCATCCTTGTAAGATTATACAAAAAATTATCGGAGATTTTCTTAACGGTATGGTCTATTTCATCCAAAATAAGTACAATTAGTTGCTTTTTACTGTCAATTATCTCAATAAATTTATTATAAACAGCCTCAGTAGGAAGCCCTGTTGAAGGAACCTCTCCACCAAGTTTTCTTATCAACTCGGCAAGAATTCTGTACTCTGTGTCTGAAACTTTTTTCATCTTACAATTTAAATAAGTGATTTTAAGTTCAAAATCAGAATTTTCTTTTACTCTTTTTAACAATTGTTCCTTGATATGCTGAATTGAAAGTGTTTTACCTGTTCCTGTTTTACCATAAAGAAACAAATTACTAGGTCTTTCGCCCCTTAATACGGGTGCAAGAATAGAAGCTATCTGTTTTATCTCGTCATCACGATAAATAATTTCTTTTGGTTGATGATTAACTTGTAAGATGGACTTGTCTTTGAATATGAAATTATTATCGAATGACTCAAATATTTTATCCAATTCTGTTGACATTAAACCCCTCACCTTTATTTCCTATAGAAAAACAGAAACAAAGGATTTTGTAGACGATAATAAAAAAGAGAAGTATATAAAGAGTTACTACCACTGGAAAAGAAAAACACCTTAATTTCAAATGGAAGAAGATAAAAATAAGAAAAGGTTTAAACTTAATAACAAAGAATCGAACGCAGAATAATAATAATAATAATAATAATAATAATAATAATAATAATAATAATAATAATAATAATATATAGTATATAATATAAATTTTTTTAAATAAAAACAAAACTTAGGTTTTCCAATTTTTCTTTAAAAAGGTTTCCATTTGAAACCATAGGGTGGGGCAAAAACAGAAAATAATTATTTAAAAAATAATACTTGAAATATGGGTAAATAAAGGTAAATATAGATAAAAATTCACAGAAAAGTTTATATAACTCTTATCTTTAAATTGGACATGGCAGACAGAAATCCTCTTAATTCAATTTTGGGTAAAATGATTGTTACAAAAGAAGGAAAAAGGCTAGGTTTCGTAAAGGATCTCACTTTTGAGACCAATTCTGGAGAAATAATAAATATTGTTGTTAAAGATGCCACTGCTTATACAAAAAACCTTAATTTAGAGACTTTGGCTTCAAATGAAATGTTAATACCTTTCAATTCTCTTATTGCGATAGGAGACTTTCTTATTGTTTCTGAAGAAGATTTGATTTAAAAGAGATTATACTACTTTTTGAATTCCTGTTAGTAAAATTTCTTACAATTTTTATTTTGTCAAATGAACTTTTCATACTCAAGGGTTAAATTAGGTATTCTGTGATAATATGAGGGGAGATATAAAAAAGTGATAATAAAAGAAAAGAAATAGGAAGAAAATAGGAAGAAAATTTATACCTTATCGGAGGAACACATAGAATAATTTTAGATTAAGTGATAATTTTTCACAGAAATATTTAAAAACGTTTTTAATTAATCTTTAAGATGGAAGATTTAAGAATAGTTGGATTTAATTTTTCAAAACTTAATGTTGAAAAAAACTCAAGTGATTTCAAAAACTTGAAGATAGACAGAAACATAAGTGTTGATAGCGTGGAATCGGTTAAAAAAAGCAGCATTCAAATCAAAGATGAGCTTATGGAGATTAAATTTACCTATAAGATAAAATATTCTCCAGATGTGGCAAATTTTGAGTTCTCAGGCTCACTTTTGGCAACTGCAGACTCAAAAGTAACCAAGGAATTCCTTAAAGAGTGGAAGAACAAAAAATTTCCTGAAAAATATAGAATTCTTATTTTTAATATAATCATGAGAAAATCCGACATAAAGGCTCTTGCTCTTGAAGATGAATTAGGCCTCCCATTACACATAACTCTCCCTTTGATAAGGGAAGAGCAAAAGTAAAAATTCTATTGTATACCTTACTCTTATACTCTATCTTCATAAATCTTATATTTCCAGTCTCTATTAAGAAGGTATGATTAAACACCCAAGAACAATTGAAGGGTATAGTGGATCATTAGAAAAATTGGCCCAAAATGTGGGAAACATGGCTTATGATTGTGTTTCTTTGTTTATTGAAGAACTTGCACGGGACATAAGAAGGCAAGCCTACAAAGACCACAAGAAAAATAGAAAACAACTCGTGGCAAAATTATATGCCACAGCTGAAGAATTAGATTTTGCTAAATCTAGTTTACATCTTGCCTGGGAAATATGTAAACCTTATGTGGAAGACTCTCAAAACCCATAGGAATCTATATAAAATCTCTTTTAGATTTTAGTTTATGAAAATCTCCGAGAAAAAGAGGGAAAAAATCTCCGAGCAGATCCTTTCATTACTTTATTCATCAAACCCTAAATCTCTTTTTACTTCCCATATAGCCCTTGAAATTGCCAGAGATGAAGAGTTCACAAAAAAAATTCTCCTAGAATTGAAGAAAAAGAGGCTTGTTATTGAAATCTCTAAAAATCCTAAAGGACAAAAATATCTAAAGAGGAAAAGGTGGGTCCTAAGTGATGAAGCATATAATTCTTACAAGAACATTATTGGTTGATTAAACATACAAATATTTTAATAAATCACAATTCTATGTTTTTGATGGACGAGAAAAAATTAATACATTCTTTCCAGAAAATAAGGGAAGATATTTTGTTCTTAAAAGAGGAAATTTTTGCATTAAGGGACGATTTTTCACTTCTTTTGAAAGGTTTGTCAGATTTTGCAGAGCAAAAAGAGCATAATGGTGATAAAAACATTCCAACACAAAACTCTTATTTTCAGACACATACCTTTAATTATCCAACACAAAACTCTTCTTTTAAGCCTTTAAACACCCAAAAAAGAGGTATTTCCAAAGGAAATGGAGGGGTTCCAACAGACAGACAGACAGACAGACAGACAGACAGACACATAATTTCTGCATCTGAATCAGGTGAAGACACCCTTGATAATGCCTTAGACATACTTAATTCTCTTGATAGCGCGAAAAAAGAAATAAGGCTTAAATTCAAAAGGCTTACAGATCAGGAGTTTCTCGTTTTTTCAACACTTTACCAAATGGAGGAAGAAATGCCCGAAGTGAACTATAAAACTCTTTCAGACAGGCTACATTTGACTGAAAGCTCTGTAAGAGATTATGTCGGTAAACTAATAAAGAAAGGGGTTCCTGTAGAGAAAGAAAAGGTGAATAATAAGTCAATTCTTCTGAGGGTTTCTCAAAACTTAAAGAATCTAGTTTCCTTACCCACTATCCTCCAACTAAGAGATATATGATTATATTACAATTTATTTGCTCACCGAATAACTTTTATCTAGTCAAAAAAGAAAGTTGTTCCGCCTTTAATACTACAATACTACTTTTCTATTTCATATTTTTTTAGGCACTACATTTTTTCTCACTATTTCCCATTTTCCCTTCAGATTTTAATCTCTCTTTCTATTTTTTCCATATTTTTTCATTTTTTCCTTGCTTTATTCTTGCTTTTAACTCTCACTTTTGCTTTTTTGAGCAGTTTTTCTTTAAGACTTTCAGGTATAAATAGCCTTTTTTTGTTGTTTTTCTCTGTTGTTTCCTGTATTAATCCCTCACTTTTCTGTTTTATAGCATTTATTTGGCCCCTTATGGTTGATTTTTCCTTTCCTAATACTGCTGCAATATCTTCATGACTCAACTTTAAATCTGTATTTAGCAATACCCATATGATTGCCCTCTCTGTTATTGAAAATTGCTCTAAATTTGGTGTTTGAACAGCTGTTTGAACAGCTGTTTGAACAGCATAAACGGCTGTTTGTTTTTTGGACAACCTCTTTGGTTGTTTAAACAACCCTTCAGGTTCGGCACTTTCAAGATCAGAAACAAAATTTTTCAGTTCTTCAATATCATTTTTTATCGTCGATAAAATCTCTTTGAGTTCATTTATGTCTTTTTTATGCACTTCTTTCTCGGAATTAAGGTGTTTAATCCATTTCCCTGTGTCATTTATGTCTTTTTTAACTAAATCAAAACTGTGTCTAACTTCTTCTTTTAATTGTTTAACCTCTTTTTTCCCAGAAAAAAACCAAAACATTCTAATCTTACAGAAATTAACTTTAAAAATCTTTCCTTCTCGACGATATTTTTCCTATTTAACAGATGTATATCTTCTAAAATTCATATTAAAATTTCATAAAAAAACAGCTGTTTGTTTAAAATTTTGCAAAAAAATTTCTTCAAACAGCTGTTTAAACACCCACAAACAGCACAAACAACTTCAAACAACCAGAACTAATTTGTTCACAAAGATAACCTAAGTTCACAAAACAATTTACTCCTAAGAAATTATCATGAAGTTTTAATAACTCTTTATATTTTTCAAATCCCCTAACATGGAATCTAAGGAAAAACAGATAATAGAAATTAAAAAAGAGCTTGAAAAGCAATCAGGTATAGATGAAATCCAAGAAAAACAGATAATTAATCTTGAAAAAGAGCTGGAAATACAAAAGAAAAAAACAATCTTTGCTATGAATCTTTCATTTAAAGCTGTGAAGGATCTCGAGAAGGAAACAAGAAAACAAGTGGCGACGGCAATGATGGCTGCCTTTGGTTTTCTCATTGCATTAGTTTGGAAAGATGTGATAACCAATTATACTAATCATCTTGTGTCTTTTTTGAAGTTTCCAAGCCCGGAATCATTTCAAGTTCTTTATACAGCTATCCTTACGTCCTTAATAGCAGTCATAGGAATTGTATTGTTGGGCAAATGGACTCCTAAGAAGGATGAAATTCTCAAGGAAGTTAATGTTAACTAAGCAAACCTAAGTTCACAAAAATTATAAAAAGAATTTAAAAACATTGAAATTTTATTTATCCTATGGCCACATTAAAAAAACAGGAAAAACTGAAAAAAGTTGAGGAAGAGCTTAAGAAAAAAGATGAAAGCCTTAAAGAGCAAAAAGTTGAAACCAAAAAAGCAAGAGATATTGCCAAGAAAGCTGCATTGAGTTTAAAGAATGAAACAAGAAAACAAACAACAACAGCAATAATCGCAGCATTTGGTTTTCTCATTGCATTAGTTTGGAGAGATGCCATAAAAGGTTATGTAGACTACATAATTGAAGAAATTTCTTTTCAAGGACCTTCTCTTGTTGTGCCAGTTTACACGGCTGTAATCACAACCATAATTGCAGTAATTGGGATAATCTTTGTCAATAAGTGGAATGCTAAACACATAACTGAAAACAAAGAAATTAATGTTCTCATGTGAACAAAGATAACCTAAGTTCACAATAAATTCACAAAACTTCTTAAAAAAACATTTTATGTGTAAAAGCTTCGCACAAGACGTATTGTTACGACTCACAAATTTTAACCAAAATTTATAAACGAGTTCGTACAATCTAATTTATAAAAAAGAGGAAAATGAGTCAAATTGAACTTCTGGAAAAAAGAGTAGTTTTGCCAATGGAAGCTAAAACACTTTACTTTGGATTTGACGAATCCAATCATGCCGGGCAAAACAGAAAAGGGGAAATTGTTGTCGCAGTAGTTTCCACACTCCATGAAGATAGCCTTATTAGATATTATTCCCACCACAAGACCAATGTGGATTTTTTAAATTTAGGAGGGGTTTATGATTATCGGTTCACTCTTTTGATGGGAGAAGAATATAGGCACGCCACTTCTTTCAAAACTCTGGCAGAAATAGCCCCTTTTTTGGTTGAACCTTTTCTCCATGACGAGTTGAAATGCCTAAAACTTTATTTTGATGGAATAATGAAAAAACCCCAGAAAAATTTTCTCAGGGCACGATTTCCTCAAATAGAATCCATAGTTGTTCAAGATTTTGTCAAAAAAGGAAAATTATCCAAAGCTTCCATAAAGAAAAAAAGAGACATCGCTTGCCCAAGGGTTGTTTATCTTGCAGATTCCCTTGCCCATGCTCTTTATCTTACTCCAACAGGAAATCTTCTATCACACCCTAAATTTATCCCCCCTCCTTTAAAATGATGCCTGAAGAATTCCTGAAAAAACTTGAAGTTGAACTGAAAATTTCAAAGAATTCCGATTATACGGTAAGAAATTATCTTAAAGAGAACAGGGCTTTGCTGTCTTTTACAAATAAAAATCCTGAAGAGATAACAAAAGAGGATGTTAAACTATACATGGCTGAGAAAACTTCGGACAAATCCTCTTCTTCAATAATTATTTTTCTCTCTGCGATAAAGTACTCTTTCTCCAATCTTCTTGATAAGGACATAACTCTTGGAATTAAAAGGCCAAAAAGGGAAAGGAAAATCCCGAGTGTGCTGACAAAAGATGAAATTAGGAGAATGTTTGATTTTGCGTCGACAAAAAAAAGCAGACTGATGTTATGGCTCATATATGCCTGCGGATTCAGGGTTTCGGAGATAATAAATCTCAAAATGTTTGATTTGAAATTTGATGAAAAAATAGGTTATGTGAGGCAGGCAAAAGGGAAAAAAGACAGGATGTTTAACATACCCGATTTTTTAATGAAAAAATTAAAAATTCATCACGAAAATCAGCAAAAACAGGGCGAACAATATCTTTTTACAGGTCCAAATGGGAAACTTACCGACAGGAACATCCAAAAAATAGTGAAAAAAACCGCAAAAAAAGCAGGAATCAACAAGAAAGTTTCTCCGCATACCTTAAGGCACAGTTTTGCAACCCATCTTTTGGAAAATGGCACAGACATAAGAAAAATTCAGGAACTTCTCGGACATGCGGATTTAAGCACAACACAAATATATACTCACGTTTCAACAGAAGAATTAAAAAAAATAAAATCTCCCTTGGATGATTTGATGTAATATGGCAAAAAAACTTTCAGTTTCCCAAAAAACAAAAGCCAAAATTTTCAAGAGGGATAATTTTACATGTAGGAAATGTGGGTTTAAAGGGCTTTCCGACAATCTTGAGATTCACCATATAAAAATGATGGTCAACGGCGGAGAAGATCACGCTGACAATTTAATCACCCTTTGTTCAATTTGCCATTATTTTTCTCCCGACGATGAAAGTGATTTTCTAACATATATTGAAGAAAAAATTGAGGGAGATGTTTTAGATACTTTCAGGAAATCAAAAAAATCGATATCTATAAGAACCAAAACAGGACAGTACAAGAAAGCTCGTGATGGAAACCTAGTTTCCAGAGCTCCGTTCGGATATAAAATACTTGATAAAAAACTTGTCCCTAAGGAAGATTCATATATAGTCCAGGAAATTTTTCAAGAGTTTCTTAATAACCATATCTCTTTGACACAACTTGCAAAAAAACATAACCTGTCCGTGAATGGATTGAAAAAAGTCCTGCGAAACCAAACTTATCTGGGAAATATAAAATTCGACGGTCAGACATATCCTGGCTCACACCAGTCATTGATATCCTCGACACTGTTTAATCATGTGCAAAACAAGCTAAGGGATTTGGGAATTCAGTAGGGTTAATCGAAATAACTTTGATTAATTAATTATTAAAAAAATTATCTTTTTTCAATATTTCTTGTTTGGAATTTTAAATATGTCCTAATAAAAATCATAAATACCAAGTAAAACTCTTCAGGGTATTCAATAATGTTTCATTAGTTATAGATCTTTTAGAGAATTATTTATTGTTTTATAAAGAATTGATAAAAATAAAACTTAACAAAACTTTTTTATCTCAATTTAAACACGGCAGTGACGCTCGCCGTGACTTCCTGCTCGCTTGGCTGAATATCTGTTGCTGCTTTTGCCTGTGCAGCATCGGCAACCCCATTTTCAGATATAGAGTAAAGAGTTCGTGGATAATATGAAAAATCACTGCTTGAAACAGATACGAGATTTCCCAGGTTTTTACCAACTCCTTCTGCAAGAGCTTGAGCCTTTGCCTTTGCATCTTCAGTCGCTTCCTTTATTGCATGAATCTTGTAAATTTTCTGGTTATTGTCGCCGATTTCAAAATTTATGTAGCTTATTCCTGCGCCTGCACCAACCCCTATATCTATAACTTTGCTCGCTTTTTCTATCTCATCTGCAGGAATTTCAATTTTTATTGAATGGCTTGCAACATATCTCTTTATTATATTGCTTCCTGTTTTGTAATCATACTCAGGATAAATATTGAATCCAAGGGTCTGTATCTCAGATTCGGTGAAACCCTCTTTTTTTAGAGAAGTTTTCATTTTCTCAACGATTTCCGCATTTTCATCGCTTGCTTCCGAACTTGTTGCTCCGTAAGTTTGTACATTGAAGTAAATAGAAACAAAATCCGGAAGTACTTTTACTGTGGAATATCCATTTGATGAAATGGTATTGTTTGGACTTAGCGAATTGAAAAATATCAAACCAATCAACGCCAGTATTATTATTCCAATAACAATTATTCCCGTTATCTTAACTGAATTATCTATCTTTTTCATCAGAATTAATATTTTTTGGATTAAAAAAGGTTTCTAATTCTTTGTAGCACATAGACTTTCTATATATGCTCTCCAATTCACTAAAGGAATTCCTCTCCATTTATGTTTATCTTCTGGGCAAAACTCCCTTGGAAACACAATGGTTTTTTTTGCACGCTCTTCAGATATTCTCTCTTCTTTTGGATTATTATGCGCGCAAATTCTCCAATCCGGAACCATATTATTAGACTCCATATAACAAGGCGCATATCTTCCATCAAATGCACAAAGATTGTGTTTTCCAAAATCAAGAAAAGTATCATCAAACACACTAAAACCATAAAAAGGGCATCTTCGCAACTCTGTGAAATTAGCCATAAAAAACGACTTAAATTTTCTTTAAAAGAATTATTGCAATGTAAAATTAACATACAATAACTTCTTTGCCACATATTTATTTTTAAACCAACATTTTTTAGATACTTTTAAAATGGGAGAATATACTACTAAACTAAGGTACCCTCAACCACATAACTTTCCTGAGGACATTAGGAATAGGATAAATAATTCTGCTTTGGAACAAAGAATGAAGGAACATTCACATGCTATGGCAAACCATCCTGCGAGATGCAGGGCTGCAGGATTGACTAGAGAATATGATAATATTAGAGGAACTCACAACACTTTTACTCCAAAACATCATCCTCCTAGAGAATAATCTTTCTAAGCAACCATTGCAGACTCGGGCTCATCAATTCCAACAACCTTCAAATGAAAAATGAGTTTTTTTCCTGCAAGAGGATGGTTTAAGTCAAGAACAACAGATTCATCTTTTACTTCATCAACTTTTACAGGGAATTGTCTTCCGTCAGGACTATTCAGCGCAAAAACCATGCCTTTCACTACTTTCTTATCTTTTGGAAATGCATCTTTTGGAACTTCTTTCTTCAATTCTTCTTTTGATTCTCCATAGGCATCTTCGGGATTAATCTCAATATCTTTTTCTTGATTTATTTCCATTCCTATAACAGCGTCATCAAAACCCTTTATAACTTGTCCTTCTCCAACGACAAATTCAAGAGGATGTGAATGGTCTCCATGAGTCGAAGAATCAAAAATCTCTCCGTTTTCAAACTTCCCCTCATATTCAACCTTTACTTTTGAGCCTTTTTTTGCAGCCATGAAAAACCCAACAAAAAACCTTTTTTAAGTTTTTTGGAAATTTAGAATTCTACTTTTTCTTTTTGAAATGCCTTGCTGACTTCAAATCATGCCTGCTAATGCTTTTTTCCAGATGGCCAAATGGAAAAGGCCTGCGATTTGACTGGAAAATAATATATCTTTGAAAAATATACCATTGGGTATTCCAAAACTCACTCATTTCTGCAATTTCTCTGTGTCTTTTTCCGCTAAAAATTGTGTAGAAAAAGTTTACAAGAATGAATACATAAACTAGCCATCTCCAAATTTCAAGTATGATTAATGAAATTATTCCTATTAATATCCTCAAAAATGCTTCTTTTCTTTCACTCATTTTATAAAAAGAAAAAAATGTATTATAAACTTATCTCTCCAAGTTATCTTATCTCTTTGAAGATTGTCTCTTGCTTCTTGCCTTACTATCACCTGGCTTGTACATCTCTTTTCTTCTGACATCTGCAACAAGAAGATTTCTATCATATGAAATAAATGCCTCGGTGAGCTCTTTGTTTTTGGAGAATTCATTTATTGCCCTTGCCAAAGCAAGTCTGGCAGCTTCTATTTGCCCCTTTTCTCCTCCGCCTTTTATTGTTATTGAAACATCAAAATTTGTTTTTCCAAGAATTTTTTCTGCAATTCTCAATGGTTCTTCTATTTTTAGCCTGTCAAAAAATTGAAGATTGTTATGGTTTTTTCTGTTGATTGTGACTTTTCCGTTCCCTTCTTTCAAAACTGCGCGAGCAATTGCAGTTTTTCTTTTTCCTGATTTCACTATTTTTATGTTCATTGTTCTGAAACTTCCTTAACCTTTATGTATTTTCTCTTTTCTTTCCCTTCAAATTTTTCCATTTTTTTACCCTCAAATTCCTTAGGAATTCCCGAAAAACATTTTATTCTTCCAAATGCCTCTTTTCCTCTTCCTCTTCTATGGTTAGGAATCATGCCCCTTATGGCTCTTTTTACAATTCTTTCGCTAAGTCTTGAGTACTTGGGTCCTTTTTGTCCACTCCCTATTTTTTTTCTTTTTTCTCTGAAATCTTCAAGAATCCTCTTTCTGTTTCCCGTTATGTTTACTTTATCACAGTTTAAAATTACAATTTCATCTCCTTTTAAGGCATTCTTTGCAACAACTGCAGCAAGCCTTCCCATTACTGAATTTTCTCCATCAATTATTCTTTTCATTTTAGCTTATTATTTTTATACCTTTTCCATTAGGATTTTTTTTAATTTCGTCGATTATGTATGAAAAATCAGCTTTTGCTTTTAACAATTTTTCCTCGGCTGATTTTGAAAAACCTAGTGCTATGATTTTGATCTTTTTGCTTACCTCACCCATTGACAAAACCTTCCCTGGAATCAAAATGGTTTCTCCATCCTTTGCAATTTCATTTATCTCTCCAAGGTTTTTGTTTATAAGAATTCTCCTTGGCCTTGAAAGAATATGTGCAACATTTATCCACTCTTTATTTTTCTTGCATTCTCTTATCGTTTCCACTAAATCCAAATTGCTTTTCTTCTCTGTTTGTTTTGAAATTTTTGTTTTTGATTTAACCATTTTAAATTTAACAAGAAGTATTAACTTCCCGCTGACGCGATTAACTCGCAGGTTGAAAAATTCAATTATTGAGGGTTTATAAAACTTAACTCTATTCAGAATAATATCTCTTAAATTCAAACCATGCGGGAAGAAGGATTCGAACCTTCGCAAGCACTAAGCTACTGGAGCCTTAATCCAGCCCGTTTGACCGCTCCGGCATTCCCGCAAATTAGTAAAGTTAATGCTAACCCAAAATATAATTCATATAAAAAACTTTAGAAATTAAATCTTCTTAGAGACTTCCTCTAAATCCTTCTTTAGCCCTTCAATAGCCTTCTTGAAGATTTCCTTTTCAGGCATTTGTCCGAAGGATTCAATTGTTATCACCAGTTCATTTGAAGGACTTATTTCAATGGTTTTTCCATGCTTCTTTGCAATTCCTTCACAAAGGTCTGCAATGCCTTTTCTCAAATTATCAGAAATTATCACCTTGTCATTTTTTTCCTTTGAACTGTTTTTTCTGCAAACTTCCTGAAGTTCTTTTCCCATTGTTTTGTCTGCAATTATTTCAGATGCATTTCTGTAAAAAATAAATCCTGGAGAGAATTTAGAGTGCTCAGCACCCTTACCCATGGTTGTCTTGGCATTTATTTCAATCTCCTGCCCTTTGTTTAAAAATGTAAGAGGCATATCTCCGTAAACAACATCAACACCTTTCAAATCTTTTGAATAAACATATCCTTCCCTGCTCACACTAATTTTTGCCTCCTGAAGATTTTTAGCATTCACTTTTCCCATTTTCAAAGGCACCAAACCAATTCTATGGGCAATTGTCTCATCATAAAGAGGAGAATCATTCCTTGAAATTTCAACCTCATCCACTGCAAGAGTAGAAACTTGATTTACGTATCTTCTTATAGAATTCATCAAAGGCTCTTCTACTTCTGCCAGCACCGTTATTTGATTTTCCCTTTTTTCAATTAGTTCCATTTATACTCTCCTTCCCCTTCTTCCGCCCTTTTTCTTAGGACCTCCTCGGGGAATTCTTGTAGTGTCAAGAATATTAAGTATTTTAAAACCTTCTCTTGAAAGACTTTTTATTATTGCATTTGCCCCTGGTCCTGGAGCAGGGTTTCTTGTCTTCGCTCGTATTCTAACATACAATAAACCTATTCCTTCATCTTTTACATTTTCAGAGATTCTCTTTGCAATGAACATGGCTATTGTAGGATTTGCTTTCAATCTGGAATGCTTTGTAACCATCCCTCCAGTAACCTTTGAAATTGTTCTTCCAGACATATCTGTAACATGGACAATTGTGTTGTTGAAAGAAGTGTAAATGTTTACAATTGCTTCAATATCTTTTTTCTTTTTTTCTTTTATAACCTTTTCAACCCGTTCTTCTTTCATAACTTCTTCTGGTTTTTTAATTTCCATTTCATGTTTTGATTCCATTTTTATTCCACAGCCTCTGCAGACACTTCAATTTTCATTTCTTCTTGAGTTTTGATTTTAGGACTTTTGTTTTTTTGTTTTAATGAAATCTTGTTTTCAAGAGAAACGGGAATTATATATGATGGACTATCTATGATGTTTCTGTCCACTAGAATTTTTTTGTGAGTTATAAGTTGTCTTGCGCCTTTTTGTGTTGTAGATATCTTTTTTGCAACAACAATTGTCTGCAATCTTCTTTTCAAATAATCTTTTTTGTTAAGGGAAAGGGCATCTGCAATTGAATTTACATTAAAACCCATTTTTTTCAATCTCTCAAAGAAAACACTCTGTTCTTCCGGTTTTGCAGGAATCAATCTTTTTGCCATATCTCTTATGGAGCCTATTCTTGCTTCTGCAGTCCAAATTTCTTTTTTGTTTTTAAGCCCAAATTCTTTCTTTATTTCTTCTTCTTCTAAAATTCTCTCCTTGTCAAATGCTTTTTTTGGGCGAGAGTATTGTTTGTGTTTCCTTTTCATTTTACTTTCTTCTTTATTCCTACCCCCTTTGCTCTGTTCTTCCTAAAATGTCCTCTTGTTCTCTGGCCCCTTACTGGGAGTTTTGCAGTATGCCTATACCCTCTATAACTTTTTATTTTTTTCAATCTTTTGATATCAAACTCATTTCTTAACTCCAAGTCCACACCTATAAGATGCTTGTTTTCACCTGTTTCAAGGTCCTTTTTTCTGTTTAATAAAAATTCAGGGATAACAATACTTTTTACGAAGTCAGATATTTTCTTTATTTCTTCTGCTGTTAATGATCCAATTTTTCTCTGCTTTTCAATCTTAAGAATTTTACATATTGCGTTTGAAACACTCCACGAAATTCCTTTTATCTTTGTCAATCCGGGAAAAATTTTCATACCTCCTTCTATATCTGTAGATAGAATTCTGATTATTCTTTCTTCATTTTTGATTTCTTGCATATCTTTTGCTTTTGCAAGACTTTTTTCTTCTGTTTTTTGTTGCATTTTTTATCCTAATGTAAAGAGATGGTGCCTCTCATCTCCTGTTAGTTCTTGGAGTATTCTCTTCTCGATAATTTTTTCAGGGAAAGGAAGATTCTGAATTCTTTCTCTTATGTCTTCGAATGATTCAAATTCTTTCTCGTTTCTTTTCTCGAGAATTTCTTTCATGTACTTTTTACCCATTCCCGGTAAAAGTTCAATCTGGTGAACTCTCTTATTTATGGACTCTGACTTGTTGAAGAAATCAACAAACCTTTTTTCATTCTCTTTGACGAATGATTCTATGAAATTTGACAATTGTTCCTTTGAGGATTCTGTGATTTTATCCTTTTTAAGTCTTCCAAAAATGTAGTATATCTTATCTCTTTTGCCATCTCCAATATAAACCTTCTCTCCTTGCTCCAGTGTTGCTCCCCTTCTCGGAATTAATTCCAGTAAAACCATGCTTGATTCCCCTATGGCTTGCGCTATAGGCATCATCTTCCCTTCCAAAGGGTATCCATGTGGCAAGTAATCTAGGATTATTGCATATTCTTCTTTGTCCATTTTCCTTATTTGAATTTTTTAACTGCATCAAGTATATTTTTTGTTTCATCTTCGGTTAGGCTAATGTTATTGAAAATTTTATTTAAATCTTCAGATGTCTCCGGCATCAAGTCAATTACCTTTATTATTTGCTCATTTCTCAGCTTCATGATTCCCATGTCTTCTATCATTTTTCTCATTTCTTTCGCTTTTTCAGGTTTCATTTTCGTGAAATCATTTATGAATTTGATTATTTCTTCATTCTTTTCTATTTTCTCCACGAATTCTCCTGCTTCTGGTATACTCAATGATTCATTTCTTTTTATCATTTTATGATGTCTTCTTCATTTTTTTTAAATGTATTGGCTCTATGAGGAATTTTTTATCTTTTGTTTTTTCCTTTATTTTAATCATATACGCCTTTCCTCTTCTCCCTTCTATAACTCCCGTTCTTCCCTGCAGTCTTTTTGGAAAATTTACACTTATTGATTTTTCCCTTACCACTGAAACACTTTCTCCTTCATCAAATTTTTGGAAGTATCTACTGAGCTGAATCTTTCCTTTTTCCCTTATTTGTTTTTTCATATTTTACTCAGAAAAATTCAATTTAAAAAGCTATCTGAATCATTGTGAATGTACAGGTTCATGACATATGTCACCCCCTAAAATAAATCTCAGATGGGGGCTTTCCGTCGAGGCTTTTATGTGGCCTGAAGTGGTTATATCTCATTCTGAAATGTTCTGGATTCTTGCAGAATATTAGTTCTTTACTTAATGTTTGAAAAAATCTTTCTATCTTTCCAGTTGTAGTTGGTGAATGAATTGCTGTCCTAATGTGTTTTATCCCGCGTTTTCTACACCATCTATCAAACTTGGAATGCTTGCTCCTAAGTCCAAAAACAGAACCATTATCAGTTAAAATTTCTCTTGGATAACCATAAACCATTGCAAGCTTATCCAAAACATGCGTTACAACAAAAGCTGTAACATTATTCAAGTCAATTAATCCCAAACAATACCTTGAACAATCATCAATAACTGCAAAACAATATTTGTCTTTAATCTTCTGGTCAGAAACATCCATCTGCCACAATGAATTTGGATGTTCTCTCTGCCATCTAATATATTTTATTCTCTTTTTCCGTCGAGGATTTTGATTAGTTAGATGATGTTTATTCAAAATTCTCTTAATGCTTGATTCGGAAATCTCTTTAACAAAACAAGAAATTTTATTTGCCCCATATCCTGTTTTGCTTCTTAATTCTATGATTTTGTTTTCAATCTTCGAATCAATTTTGTAATGAATCGTTTTTGGTTTTCTCGATTTATCTTCAAAGTTCCATTCAGTTTCATTTAGTCTTTTATTCCACCTTTGCAAAGTTCTCTTTGTTATTTCATATTCAAATTGGGCTTTGATAATTTTTCTGCATTGTTCATATGAATGATTTTTAATTCTCAACTTGAAGAATTCTTTTCTAATTTCCTCTTTTTTCATTAGCTTCGCAGGATTTCACCTGCGAACTATTTTTCGGTTAGCCTATGACATATGTCATGGTCTCACACACTGAATCATTGTGAAAAACATTTAAACCCTCGCCAATTATAATTAGCATGAAAGAGGTAATACGTCTTAAAGAAGTATGGAAAATCTACAGCAGGGGTGAAGAAAATCAAGTTATTGCTTTGAAAGATTTTAACTTGTCTGTGAAAGAAGGAGATTTTATTGCAATAATGGGTCCTAGTGGAAGCGGAAAAAGCACTGGGATGAATCTTATTGGAAGTCTTGATGTTCCTACCAAAGGAAATATTTATTTGGGCAAACACAATATTTCTAGCCTCTCAGAATCTGATCTTGCAGAGGTTCGTGGTAGGAAAATAGGGTTTATTTTTCAGCAGTTTAACCTTATCCCAAACCTTACGGCAAGAGAAAACATTATGCTACCTATGATATTCCAAGACACAGAACTTTGGGAAAGAGAGGAGAAGGCAGACGAACTCTTGAAATTGGTGGAGCTTGGCGACAGAGCAGAGCATTATCCAAACCAGCTTTCAGGAGGCCAACAACAAAGAGTGGCCATAGCGAGAAGTCTTTCAAACAATCCTGATGTGATTCTTGCAGACGAACCTACTGGAAATCTTGACACCTACACAGGGGAAGTTGTAATGAAATTTTTAAATAATCTTAATGAACAGGGAAAGACAATAATTCTTGTAACTCATGACCCTGATCTTGCAATGAAGCACACAAGAAAAATCTATTGGATAAAAGACGGGGAAATTGAAAAAATTACAGAGAAAGTCAGGGGGAAGTGGAAAAATATCCGAAAGAAAAAATAAATCTGGATTTAATTTTGTGAATGATAGAGGATTATTTTAACTTAGCGCTTAAGAACCTTAAGAAAAGAGGGGTAAGGAGCTGGCTTACTCTTTTAGGGATTTTGATAGGTGTAGCGGCCGTTGTTTCTCTTGTTTCTCTAGGAGGTGGCTTAAAGGCAGCAGTCGATTCTCAGTTTAATATAGGTTCCACAGAAGTTCTCACAGTACAAGCAGGAGGGATGAATAATTACGGCCCTCCTGGAAGTGGAGCATCAAATCCCTTAACAAAAGAGGATGCAGGGGAGATAGGGAAGTTAAGCACAGTTGAAGTCTCAATTCCCCGAAACATCAGAAATGTAAAGTTAGAGTTCAACAAAAAAGTTTCTTTTACCTATGCAGGCTCAATTCCTGACAATCAGAGAGAGATGGATTATGTTTATGACTTTGTTGGATTAGAAACAATTTCTGGAAAACTCCTTGAGTCAGGAGACAGAGGAGTTATTGTAATAGGAAGTAACCTTGCAGATATGGACAAAAACGGGCTTGATAAAAATATTAAGGTAGGGGACAATGTTGCAATAAGCGGAAAAACTTTTAGAGTTCAGGGAATAACTAAAAAAATGGGAAGTATAATCATGGACAGCACGGTTCTAATGACTGAAAATGATATGGAAGACCTTCTTGATTATGGAAATGAAGTTGACCTTATTGTTGTTAAGGCTGTTAGCAAGGATTTGATTAACCAGACAGCAGAAGATATTAATAAATTGATGAGAGATAGGCGAGATGTAAAGAAAGGACAAGAAGATTTTGATGTTTCAACACCTCAGGCAATGCTGGAAAGTGTCAATCAAATAATTTCAGGCATTCAGATTTTTATTATAATCATTGCCTCAATTTCAATAGCTGTCGGAGCAATAGGTATAACAAATACTATGACTACTTCTGTCCTTGAAAGGAGAAAGGAAATTGGAATAATGAAAGCCATAGGCGCTAGGAACGAGCACATATTTTACTTGTTTTTTATAGAGGCAGGGCTTTTGGGAATGATTGGAGGAATCATAGGTGTTTTGCTGGGAACAGCCGTAGGATATGCTGGCACTTCCGCATTAAATACTTTCCTTGGCGTCGCAACCCATCCTGAAATAAGTTTTTGGCTTATACTTTTAACAATGACCGGAAGTTTTTTGATTGGTGCAGTTTCAGGACTTATTCCTGCCTTGAATGCGGCCAAGGAAAATCCTGTGGAGGGAATTAGAGGATGATTTCGCGAGAACTTGCAAAGTATTCCATGAACAATCTCTACAAAAGAAAAACCAGGAGTATGCTGACGATAATTTCAATTCTTGCAGGCATTGCAACAATTTTTATTTTCATAAGCTTCGGCTTAGGGTTATACCAATACATCAACAGTTTTGTGACAAGCGGAAGCGCAGACAAAATCACTGTCATGTCAAAAGGAGGGGCCATAACAGGGACAGTTACCTTTGGGCTTACCGACGATGATTTGGATGCAGTGAAGAAAACATCAGGGGTTTATGATGCCGCAGGATATTATGTTAAAACAGCAGAAGTCAAAAGCAAGGATGTAAAAAAGTATGTTTTTGTCGGAGCTATGGACCTAAAAAAAATGTATCTTGTTGATGAGCTTACAGGTTTGAAAATTGATGAAGGAAGAGGTCTGCAACAAGGAGAAAAAGGAAAAGCTGTTTTGGGTTATAATTACAAGATTGATGATAAAATATTTCCAAAAGGACTTGATGTGAACGACGAAATTGAAATCCAGGGCCAAAAGGCAAAAATTGTTGGTTTTTATCAAGAGGTAGGAAATCCTGCAGACGATTCAAATATTTATGTTACAGAAGAATTTATGGAAGATTTGTACCCTGACATAAAATATTATTACATGATAATTGCCCGCGGCGACGTGAGCAACATAACAAGAGTTGTGGATAATGTTGAAAAGAGCCTTCAGAATGAAAGGGGTTTGAAAGATGGGCAGGAAGATTTTGATGTTGCTTCCTTTGAGCAATTATTGGATTCTTATTCTTCTGCTTTGAATATTGTTGTAGGATTCATAATTTTAATCGCACTTATTTCTGTCCTTGTTTCTGCAATAAACACCTCAAATACAATGATAACTTCTGTTCTTGAAAGAATGAAAGAGCTCGGCGTTATAAAATCAATAGGAGCAAGAAATTCTGAAATTCTTGGACTTTTCCTTTTTGAATCAGGAGTTCTTGGGCTTGTTGCAGGAATTCTTGGAGTGATGCTTGGCTTCGGACTTACGGAATTTGCAGGATATATTCTGAGGTCTTTGGGGTGGGGCTTTCTTCAACCAGGATATAGTATCTGGCTTTTCATTGGATGTGTGATTTTTGCAACTTTCACTGGAGCTGTTTCAGGAGTGATACCTGCAATAAATGCTTCAAGAATAAGGCCGGTAGAAGCATTAAGGTATGAATAATTTTTTACCTGTGATGTAGCTTATGTTTCTCTTTTTTCTTTTTATGTCTTCTGTAGAAAAAGTATGCAACCCCTCCCACAATTAGTAAAATTACTACATAGAATGTGGGGGATTTCTTATTTTGCGCAGCAATTTTATTATTAAATGGTTCTGGGTCAAAATCGACCGTCTTTTCCACAGTTCTCCTATTATTTATGGAATCTGTATATGACATCATTAGTTCTATTTCTCCTTTGTTTGCAAGCATATCAAAATCAACAGTTGTAAAATCATTTGAATCCAAAGAACCAACTATGTTTGTTAAAGGACCTCTTATAACCAAGTTATCTCTAGGAGTCACTTTTACTGTAAGTGCATCCACATCACTTTTTCCAGTGTTTAAAATTTCAAAAGTAATCTTTCCTGTAGAAGGATTGTAGTCCTTTACAAAAACTTCAAAATCAGACCTCACATCCTTTACACTTAAGTTAAAACTTTTTGTTAAAAAAATATCATAAACTCCAATTTTTGAAGAAGCATATTTTAATTCAATCGTACTATTCCCATCTATTGCATCAGGGTCTATCCTTACTTTGTAGGGAACCCTTAGGTATGAGCTATAATCTTTGACAAAGGTCCCTGCCTTTACCTCAGTACTACGGCTTGCATTTGGATCAAATGATATGGGATATTTATCAACTAATTCAATATACACACTTCCACATTCTGAATTTTCAACTCCTTTTACTTGAAAAACTAATGTCGCATAATCTCCCGGAACAACAGGGTAAGGATCCTGGTTTATTAATGAAGGTTCAAGAGTGCAGGTTGCACTAACATAACCAAATGCTAAAACAAATCCCAATAGGAATAATGCTAAATTACCTCTTTTCATTTTATATTATATTATTCATTTCTTTTAAATCTTTTCTTCCAAAACTTTTATAAATCAATTCTGAGACTAATCTTCATGATAATACCCATTCGCTGTTTTAGTTGCGGAAAACCCATAGCCCATCTTTGGGAAAACTTTAAGGAAAGGGTTGAAAAAGGCGAGCCGCCAAAGGAGGTTCTCGACGACATTGGGTTGGAAAGGTACTGTTGCAGGGCAATGTTTCTTGGACAAACAGATATGGTTGAGCTTGTCGGGAAATTTAAGAAAAGCTAATCACAATAATTCTTTTTAATGGATATGATTCTCTTTTTACATGGGATATCATTTTGCAAACATTTCAGAGTATTACGAATTTTCAGGAACAGGGATGTGCTTTGGAGGTTCTTACCTAATTACAACTGAAGCGGAAAGTGAATCTGCGGCAAGAAAAGTTTTTGAAAATGTCTGCAGGCAAAAGACAACTGATTTGAAAAAAGAAAACGGTGAAAAGCTACTAAATATTTTAGTTTCATTTGACATGAGAAGCGATATACAATTTTAACAGCAATCATCTTCTTCGTTATTGTGTTTTATTCCAAAATTCAATTCTCCTTTGAATTTCCACCTGCTTCTATGCTCACAGGAATCACAGACAATTGAAATCATGTCATTTTTTATCCTTATGCTCGGATCTTTATAGGGGTTTAAGCATTTTTTGCAGAAAAGTTTTTTCTTATCTCCTAGCTTTATCTTGTGCTTCATTGCAAGTTTTTTGATCTTTTTCATATCTTTTGATGTTTTATTCTCAAGATGGCTGAAGAATTCATTAATTTCCTCTTCAGCTTGGGATTTTGAAATTTTTTTGCCTGACATGATATTACTAATCATGAATTATATATAAATTTAACATGTAAAATATAAAATTTTATAACTAATCTTGACTTTTTGCCTGACATAATATCTATTTTTTAAAATTAAAATTGAAAAAACTAAATTAATTCTTTTTTCTTCAAGTAAAATACTATCTTATTAATACATTCCTCTGAATTATTAGCTTCAGTGTTAACTTCTATTTCGGGATTTTCAGGAGGCTCGTAGGGAATATGAAGTCCCACAAAATTTTGTATTTCTCCTTTTTCAGCCATATTATAGAGTCCTTTGACGTCTTTCTTCTTACATTCTTCATAAGAGCAATTAACAAATACTTCAATTAAGTTTTTCCCAAACTCTTTTCTTGCCAAATTTCGTGATTCTTTAAAAGGAGATATTATGGGTACTATTATAAAATCATAATTCTCCTGTTCTTTTTTACATAATTCAATAACTCTCCTATTGTTTTCTTTGATATCTCCATGAGTAAATCCTAAGTTAAAATTAATGTCTCTCCTTATGACATCTCCATCATATATTTTCACTTTTTTGTTTAATTCTTTTAATCTTTTGTCCAAAATATTGGCAATAGTAGTCTTTCCACTTCCTGATAATCCTGTAAACCACAAGATTTTTGCTTTTTTGATTTCAGAAATTTCATTGACAAAAACTTTCTCGTTATTTTTTATTTTTTCTAATATCATATCCGAAATTTCAGGTCTCATGAACCATTCTGGTGGGCGAATACCTTTCATCAACATTTTTCGTGCTTCTGTTCCTGACATATTTAGTCTATACTCTTCTGGTAGATCATCAAAATCTAAATGATGAATGTATTTATTCTCAAGAGAAGAGAAAAAAACTTTATCAAATTTTATTACTTTAATTCCAATTTCTTCTTCAGGGAATTTTTCAAATACCTTGTGAGAATCATTATGGGCATAAAAATTTCCAACACCAGTATGATCTCTTCCAACTATAAAATGAGAACATCCAAAATTTTTTCTGACTAATGCAGTAAAAAGTGCCTCGCGTGGCCCTGCATATCTTGAATAATTTGCAAATGTGCCAAGGATGACTTTGGATTTTGAATAAAATTTTTCTATCATCTTCTCATAAGACTTTATAATTATATCAGATTCAAAATCCCCTGATTTTTTCTTTCCAATTATAGGGTGTATAAATAATCCATCACATAAACCTTTTTTTAAGCCTTCCAATTGGATGAATTCATGACCTCTATGAATTACATTTCTTGTATGAAAACCAACAACTTTTCTCCATCCTCTTTCTGAGAAAATTTTTCTTGTTTGATTAGGGGTGAGTTCATAAATTTTGTTATCAGATTTTCTTCGTTTTATAAGAGTTATTTTGCCTCCAAGAAAGTATTTTCCCGAATTTAGAAATGACTTTACACCTGGGTGTTCAATACTGTCCGTACCAAAGATTTTTTTTGCGCATTCTTTTTTATTTACTTCATATATTTCCTCAAGATGAAGTATTCCATAAGCTTCACCTTTGTAAGTTAAGGTGATATCTTCATTGATTTTGAAATCATTTTGGTCTGTGTTAATAGTAATTGGAAGTGGCCAGATAATTCCTTCAGAAAGTCTCATATCATCAATTACCGAATAAAAATTTTGTGAGTTCATAAAACCCTCCAAAGGACTTAGTGAACCTATGCCAATTTGTTCCAAATCCATTAAATTTTCTTCATTTATCTCTAGAGTTTTACAAGGCAAAGGATTATTATACTTTGGAAAAAAGCGATTTATAAGGATGCCTCCATGGGGTTTTACAAGCATTTCAGGAGCTTCCATTTTGTTAAGATTTTCTGATATACTATCTATAAGGTTTTCAGAATTGAAAAATTCAAACTGTTCTATAAGCAATTTCATCATATTTACCGATTCAACAGGATACTTTCCCACAGCAGTTTCTTTTGTCATGGCTATTCCGGTTGCACCATCAATCAAGATATTTATTATATCATTTATTTCCGCCTTATTAGGTTTTAGAGAAAATGCCATCTGCTCAAGGGTATTTGTTGCTACAAAAGCTTCTTTTCTCATTTCAGCAACTTTTTTTAGTATTAATTTTTGAACAAAAGGAATTTTTTCAAGAGGAACTTGATTACTTAAATCTCCCCTATCTATCAATATCCCATCCGATACTTCTGCAATTTCAATGAAATTTTCAAGTCCTTTTTTAGATTCTATTTTTGAATAAACAATTGCGTTAGGATAATTTTTTTTGAACTTCAAAACACTTTCAGGGGATTCCATAAAAGAAAGAGTGAAATGATTTATGTTGTATTTTTTTGCCAGTTCTATCGCTTTAAAATCTTTTGTGCTGAAAGGTGGGAGGGTAAACGTCGGACTTTCTACCTGTACTGCTTTTCTTCCTCCTATTTTCCCGGGAATTATCACGTGACATTCAATATAATCTTGATGGCTAGTATCTATGGCTCTCAAAAGAACGGTATTAAATTCAATTGAAATAAGATCTCCTTCTGATAGTTTTGATATAGTACCTATAGGGGTCAGAAAAAGATTTTTAGAATCACATTGGACAGGTTTTTTATGAATTCTAACAATACTTCCTTCTGTATAATCTATTTCGGATTCGTTACCACTTCTAATCTGTGAACCTTCTGTATCCAGAATTATTGGAACACCACATCCTATAAGATCTTTAATTCTTGGTTCTATTTCATCTTCAGGAGTGTGGGATAAATTTATTCTTAAAAAATTAACACCTCTGTCTTTCATTTTGAGGAGGGTTTCTTCGTTAATTGAACTTGGTCCAATAGTACATATAACCTTGATTTTTTTCATTTTTGTTTATTGAAGAAAGTAATTACCTTTTATAAAAAACACTTTATAAACAATATGAAAGCCTATTCGATAGTTTCAAGGCTTATCTTTCGGTTTTTAGAAATTTTTTATAAAATTAAAGAGGACAGCTTGACGAATTCGCATCTTGTAGGATACTAAAATCGCCAACATAGGAAGCTTAACTTCTGTGTTCGGAAAGGGAACAGGTGTTTCCAACCTATTATGGCTGTCTTCAAAAAACAAGAGTAAAAAGGTTTTTTAAATCTTACTTTCCCTATTTTTTCATCAGCTTTGAGCCTAAATTAAATGAAGAGCTGATAAGGGAATATTTTCCTAATCATCCATGAGGATAGTTTAAAGAAATGGTTGATAAGAGAAACTTTGGTTTCCTTTATGCAGGAGTAGCGAAGTGGTCAAACGCGCCAGCCTCAAGAGCTGGTCTCTTAGTGAGTTCAGAGGTTCGAATCCTCTCTCCTGCATAGCGATTAGCCATACGCTTCGGCAGATGCTGAATAACATCAATACTTTACCAGTAAGCCATTGTGTATAGGCTTCGCGAGGCATTGAAAATAAGTAAGCCCGGGTAGCTCAGCCTGGATTAGAGCGACGCACTCCTAATGCGTAGGTCGCAGGTTCAAATCCTGTCTCGGGCATAATTTTAATTTTCCTCTTTTTAATTTTATAATGGAATCTGAATGCAAAAAATGAGGTTCTGAAAAACGCCTTTATTGCGGGAAATGCTCTGATTGCGAAGATTGTGATTGCGAATAAACCTTTATTTTTTAGAGCAAACTTTATTAAACAAAATTTTTCTATTTAGAGATATGCGTGGATAGGTCAATGGCTAGACTTTCTGCCTTCCAGTCTTAAAACAGAAGAGAGCAGACGATCCGGGTTCGAATCCCGGTCCGCGCACTTTAATAAAATGGAAGAAAAAAAAGATTTTAAGGAAAAATTTGGAGAATTTCATGACAAGCATTACAAAAAATTACTTTTTGTACCTTTAGCAATAATCATCTTCTTTGCGTTCTACATGTTTTCATTTTATTCAAGTAATGGAGATTTTATAACTAAGGATTTTTCCTTAACTGGCGGAACTTCAATCACCATTCAAGGTTCAATAAGTCCTCAAGATTTGGAAAATTCTCTTTCTGGAAAGTTAGAAGAATTAGACACAAGGGTAATATATGATTTGCAGACAAGACAGCAATCTGCATTGATAGTGCAGACGAAAACCCCTACCGATGAGGCGAAAAAGATTCTTGAAGATTACCTCGGATATAATTTGGACAATGACAACAGTAGCATAGAATTCATTAGTTCAGCTCTGGGAGAAAATTTTTACAGCCAGTTGCTTCTCGCAGTGATGTTCGCATTCATTTTCATGGGGATTGTGGTTTTCATTATTTTCAGAAATTTCATTCCCTCTATGGCTGTGATAATTTCTGCTTTGGCAGACATTTTTATGACTCTTGCAATGATTAACATACTTGGCATAAAGATGTCAAGTGCAGGAATTGTTGCATTTCTTATGCTTATCGGTTACAGCGTTGACACAGACATTCTCTTAACAAATAAAGTTTTGAAAAGACATGAAGATACTCTTAACACAAGAATTTTTGGAGCATTAAAAACAGGAATAACCATGACTACCACATCTCTTTTAGCAGTGGTTTTTGCATTGATTGTTGCCAATTCATTTTCTGTAATTTTAACACAAATTTTCACAGTTCTTACAATTGGATTATGCTTCGACATCTTGAACACATGGATAACTAACGTTTCTTTAATTAAATGGTATGTGAAGAAAAATGAAAATTAAACTTACATGGAGAATTTGGCTTTTGATTATTGTGCTTATTTTTTCATTGCTGGCAATATTTGGATCTCCTTTTTCTCTGTTTGAGAAAGGTGTTTTGATTACAAGTGTTGGAACAAACTCCACCGCATTTGACCAAGGAATTGTAAAAGGGCAAATTATCACAGGAGTTGACGGCCAGACAATAAATTCTGTGGAAGATTATTCGAAAATAATGCAGGCAAAATTTCTTACAAATGAAGATGTTAAAACAACAATCACAATGGAAAATTCGGAAATTATCTTGTTTTCCAATACGCCTCCTGAAATCACCGTTTCGAAAATCCCTTTGACACATCTTACAACCGGTTTGGATATTTCTGGGGGCTCAAGGGCGCTTGTAAAGCCTGTTGAGATTGAACTTTCCTCCATTGATGCAGATGAGCTTGTCCAAATAATACAAAAAAGGCTTAATGTTTATGGAATTGAAGATGTAAAGGTTTCAAAAATAACCGACCTTTCAGGAAATATTTACATTCGTGTTGAAATTGCAGGCATAACTCCTGATGACTTAAGGGATTTGATTTCACAGCAAGGTAAATTTGAAGCCAAAATAGGGAATGAAACTGTTTTCATCGGCGGTCAAAAGGATATAACTTCTGTTGCAAGATCAGGGCAGGATGCCTTGATTGAATCTTGCGACCAGCAAACAGACGGTTCTTACTTTTGCAATTTTAGATTCAGCATTTATTTAAGTGAGGACGCTGCAAAGAGGCATGTTAATATCTTGCAAAACTTGACTGAGGATTTGGAAAACCCTGGTTATCTATCAAAAAAACTTGATCTTTACCTTGATGATAATTTAGTAGACTCTCTTCTTATAAGCACAGGGCTTAAAGGACAGATTACCACACAAATATCTATCTCTGGCTCAGGAATAGGGGCAACAGAGCAGGATGCATACAATAATGCAAGAGATAACATGAACAATCTTCAAACAGTGCTGATAACAGGGAGCTTGCCATATAAACTTGAGATTGTTAAATTGGATACCATTTCCCCCGTGTTTGGAAAAGAATTTTTGAATGCAATTATTATGGCTGGTTTTGCAGCCTTAATTTCCGTTTCAATATTTGTTTTTATAAGATACAGGAACTTCAAACCGGCAATCTCTCTTCTTTTCATAACTCTATCTGAAATAGTGATTATTCTTGGCATTGCATCTCTGATAAAGTGGAATCTTGATCTTCCAAGCATAGCAGGGATTCTTGTGACAATAGGTACAGGAATAGACCAACAGATAATTATTCTCGAAGAATCAAGAGAAAAGTTCCTTAGTCTTAAGCAAAGATTGAAGAGAGCATTCGGAATAATTCTTAGTGCATACTTCACGGCATTGGTTGCAATGATTCCTCTTTACTGGGCTGCAGCAGGATTTTTCAAAGGTTTTGCAATAACAACAATTATTGGAATAACTGCAGGAGTTTTGATAACCCGACCTGCATTCTCAGATATTATCGGAAAAATTGAAGAATAATTGAAGAATAAATCTAATTTTCATAAACCTTAAATATAGATTTTTAATCGTGATTTTATGAAAATGAATCTTTTAATAGATGTAGATGGGGTGATGACTACAGGACAATTTTTGTATAGTTCTAAAGGAAAAGTGTACAAGGTTTTTGGAGCTCACGATGCAGATGGGCTGAAATTAATAAAAGACAAAGTGAACATTCTTTTTATAAGTGCAGACAAGCGCGGATTTCAAATTTCTAAGAAAAGAATAAATGACATGGGATATGATATAAGGCTTGTAGTTGAAGAGAACAGATATGATTGGGTAAAGAACAATTTTGACCTTAAAAATACAATATTTATAGGAGATGGAATATTTGATGCAAAATTAATAAGGGACTGCAAATTTGGAATTGCTCCTTCAAATGCAAGAATAGAAGCAAAGATGTGGGCAGATTATATCACACATTCAAAATCAGGAGAGGGGGCAGTTTGTGATGCATGCATAAAGATAAACAAGTTGTTTTTTGGTGATAATCTTAAAAATAAAACATAACCCCATAAAACTTATAAAATGCATCTTTATCGTTAAATGAATATGGATATTGATGTAATAATTCCTCTTGCCGGAAAAGGTACGAGGTTTGAGGCATTGTCGCATTATCATAAGTCACTATTGCCTTACAAAAATAAAACCGTTTTGCAGCACATAATAGATTCTTTGAAAAAAAGTGACCACAACTTGAGGTTTATTTTCGTGGTAAATTACAAAAAAGAGAAAATTGTTGATTATCTTAAAAAAAATTTGGATAGTGAGGAATTTGTTGTTGTTGAGCAAACAGAGATTAACGGGCCTTTAGGGGCAATTTTTGCATGCAAAGATCATATTAAAAACTCTTTTTTAATCCATCTTGGAGACATGATACTCAAGGACAATGCCCAATTCTTGGATTTCGCAAATGATTTCCTTGGGATTCAAATTGTTCCTGATTTTTCCAGATGGTGCATGGTAGATGATGAGCTTAATTTTTATGACAAACCTATTACAAGGCCTAAAACATCCAAGGCACTTTCAGGATTGTATTTTTTTAAGGACAAAGACTTTGCCATAGAATGCTTAAACGAAGTTTTTGAGAAAGAAGAACCTCTCATAAAGGCAGAATATCAATTTTCCCAACTTCTTAAGAGATATGTTACAAAGCAAAAATTTAAGCTATTAAACTTTGGAATAATTGATATAGGCAATATAGATGATTTTTTGAGAATAAATAATTTTAATGTTGGGAGGTTTTTCAATTCATTTCAAGAGAATGAAGATCTTTTTTTAAAGAAATCAAATGATACCAAACTCATAAATGAATATTTGCATTTGAAGCTTTTAAATGAAAAAAACATATACCAATTCATAAAAATTCCGGGCAAACTTGCCTTGTCATTTCAAAACAGGGAGATAGTATTGCAAATGGAAAAAGTGGGAGGACTCCCTTTGGATTATATTTACATATTCAAGGAGAATGAATTAGAATATTACGAGAGGTTGTTTATAATACTCCTTTCCGAACTTAGAAGGGTGATAGACGTTTTTTCTTATGATTCTGAGGATACTTCGTTTACAAATATTTTACATTCCAGAAATTTGCAGAATTATTTAAATTACATGAATCTCATAGACAAAAGGAGTGTCATAAGTCATGGAGATTATCATCTTGGAAATATGCTTTTTGACCAGAATAAGATATACTTAATAGACCCTCATGGACGGGTTTTGAATTGCAGATATTATGACCTTGCCAAGCTCCTGCATTCGGTTATCTATGACTATAATCTTATAAAATTTGGACTTTACAATATAAATAATTCCATTTTCCTGTATAATGAGCACTTAAAGGAAAGAAAGCTAATGTTTATTGAACTATTAAAAAAATATTTCAATGACGAAGAGATAAAACAAGCCAAGATTATTTGTATGCTCTTGTTCAAGACCATGCAACCTCTACACAAAGACAATGCTGAGCACGTTGAAATATTTGAAAGAATTCATAAAAAGCTCAAAAGTGAAATTGATTTAGGTAATTTTAATATTGATATTTTTCCCTCGGAAATATGATTTATGGTTTTTAGTATCATTAAATTTAAATACCAAATCCTTCCTTTTTCTAAAATTAGGGACAGAGGAATAAAAAATGATTAATGGTAAAAAAGTAGCGTTGATAACCGGCATTGGTGGACAAGATGGTTCTTATCTTGCAGAATTCTTATTATCAAAAGGTTATTTGGTTAGGGGAATTGTAAGGCGTGCTAGTTTGCCAAATGAAAAAAGGATAGAGCACCTTGATGTGCACGGGAATCATTCAGATTCACCTTACTATACTATATATGCAGATTTATCTGATGCAACAAGTATCAGAACTGCTTTGGAAGAATTTAAACCAGATGAAATATACAATCTCGGTGCCCAAAGTCATGTAGGGGTAAGTTTTCAAAATCCAGAATCAACAATTAATTTTAATCTGCTTGGAACTCTGAGAATTTTGGATGCAATAAAAGACATGAAACTTAATTGTCGTTTTTATCAGGCATCTTCAAGTGAGATGTTTGGAATATCTCCTCCTCCCCAAAATGAGGAAACGCCTATGCTCCCTCAAAGCCCTTATGGAATCTCCAAATTGGGAGCTTTTCATTTAACAAGAATGTACAGAAATGCTTATGGCATTTTTGCATCAAATGGAATACTTTTCAACCACGAATCTCCAAGAAGAGGGTGGAATTTTGTTACCAAAAAGATTACTCTTGAGATTGCTAAAATCTTGACTGGCGAGAAGAAAAAAATGGTATTGGGTAATCTTAATGCTAAAAGAGACTGGGGTTATTCCAAGGAATATGTTGAAGTTATGTGGAAAATTCTTCAACACAATGAGCCGGATGATTTTGTAATATCAACTGAAGAAACACATACTGTGAGAGATTTTCTTAAGGAAGCCTTTGATATTTTTGGATTAAACTGGGAAGATTTTGTTGAGATAAGTGAGAAGTATAAAAGGCCTGCGGAAGTCCCCGCATTATTAGGAGATTCCTCTAAAGCAAAAAAAATTCTTGGTTGGGAGCCAAAGACAAAACTTAAGGATCTTGTCAGGATGATGGTTGTTTTTGATTTAAAAGAAAAAATGATACAAAAAGGAATTATTCCTGTTGAAGATGTTAAAAGATCAGACGAATTTTACATTGAAAAAGGCAGAGAACTTGCTGAAAAAATTAAATTAAGAAATTCGTGGGGTATCTAAAAATTGCCAAAAAAATATCTAAAACCAAAAACATCTAAACTTAACATAGGTTCAGGCACTAGAAAATTAGAAGGATTTACCAATATAGACATATCTAAAGAAGTAAACCCTGATATTGTTGTAAATATTGAAGAAGGTTTGCCATTTCCTGATAATTCTTTTGATTATATTTATTCCTGCAATGTTCTTGAAGAGATTAGACCTGAAAAATGGAATTTCGTTTTATCTGAGATTTCAAGAGTGGCTAAGAAAGGATGTATTTTGGAACTAGTTTTAAATTTCGACAATCTTTATCAAAGAACACGTATTAATCATTATAGGACTTTTTCTTGGGATTCTTTTTTTGTATGTGAAGAAGGGCAGGAACACAATTATACAACGCCAATAATCCTTAGAAACCTGAAAAGAAGACCAAATGTTTTTGTAAGATTATGGTTTAGTCTTTTTCCCTTTTTTAAGCAAGTTGTTAATTTCAAATTTGAAGTGGTAAAACCAAAATAATTAATAAATAAAGAATTTTATTATGGATATGGAGAAAATATATTCAAAAACAAACCCTAAAATCTTGTTGCATGTGCTAAACAAGAAAGAAGACATAACATCTCAAAGAAACAGTTTAAGCCCTGAAGATGAATTTTTGCAGGTTGCCTGTTTATCTGCAGATGAAGGTAAAACCATTTTTCCTCACAAGCATCTTGAATGCAGAAAAATAGTAAGTATGAACCAAGAATCCTGGATTGTTATTGAAGGGATCATAAAAGTCACACTTTATGACCTCGACGATATGGTTCTCAAGGAAGAAATACTAAAGCAGGGAGATTGCCTAATAACATTTCGCGGAGCCCACAGCTTTGTTTCTCTTGAGGAAGGAACAAAAATCTATGAATACAAAACAGGCCCTTATGAAGGAAAGGAAAAGGATTATGTTTCAATTGACAGTTGAAATTTAGTACCATAATTCTTAAAAAGGACTGGTAAACCCATTTGTTATGGCAAGTCCACTGCAAATAAACCTTCCTGTAATGCTTCATTTTGAAAAAGAAGTTCAAGCTTTTTTAGAAGCGAAACGAAGAATAGAAACTCTTGGAGATTCATATGATGTACCTATAGATGTTGGAGCATTTCTTTTATATCTTCCAAACCATGCCCGAAACCCCGGGAGTTTTGAAGCACAAATTGAAAATCAAAGAAAACATCGGTTGCCTATCAGACTTGCAGAAACCGGAGTTGAAGGGGCTAATGGGTTGTCCTATGGGGAAGGAGACCCAACTTATAATCCTGAAAAACCTTCTGATATGGAAAAAGTAATAGAGCAGGTTGCAAAACTAAGAGATTTGGATAAAAATCCTCTTGAAAATCTTGTTGTAGCACCCCAAGTAGGAATTTTGGTTGCAGATACTGATAGAAGCAGTTTCTTAAATCCTTGTTTTTATTCTCATGGATATTTCGTAAACCATAGAGATAAACTTTTCAATAGGGCAAGAGGAAGATTTTCAAAACTTAAAAGACTAGCAGAAGAAAAAGGTTTAACACTTGCCCTTGAAAATGCATTGCTTGCACAATTTGAGGATTCAGATTATTGGCACACTCTTACTTCTCAAGATTCAGAAACAACTACAAATTTTGCGTTGGATTACGGAGCTTTCAACGATTTCAATAGTTTAATGACAATTTCTCAAAGAAGTTTGGTGTTTGATGTGGCACATTTTGCAGCCGAAGCAAATACACAGAGACAATTTGAAGCAAATGGTGTGAAACCTGGAAGATTATTTGCCACAATGGAAATTTCTTCATGGCAAGAATATCATGAAGCAGTAGGAAATATGAATGATTATCTTACTCATGCAAGGGCAATTCACCTTTCCCAAGTAGAGGGTATAGGGCTTAGGCTCGCTGGAACAGAAGAAGCCGAAAGATGGGGCGGCGGAGGAGCATTACCTCCACTTATTCCTGTTGAAACTCAAAGAAGTGTTTTAAGATTTGCACAGGAAAAAGGATTGCCTGTGTCTTTGGAACCAGAGTATTCTCTAAAACCTTCACTTACTTATAAGGAAGCAGACGATTTGCTTGAACCAATCCTAAGGATTTATAATTCTTGAGAAGAAATATTTTTTATTAATCTTTAACCCATATATCTTTTTAAATCACATCTTTTTCCTTTTTTTATGGCTGAAAATATGTCTACATCCTTTGAAGGTTTGAAACAAAGGGTAAAGAATCATTTCTCAAATATCCCTGAAAAGAGACAGGAAACTTCCATATCAGGAGATAGTCTCATTAATCCAGCTTGTCAGATTTGCAATTCAGAAAAAATGCACAAATTCCTGTCCCTTGGAAATCATCCCAATCCAGACGGATTTCTTACAGAGGAAACAATAAAAAATCCAGAACCTTATTTCCCGCTGGACCTTTTCTTTTGTGAAAATTGCAGTCTGGTTCAGCTAGGACATTCTCCAGACCCAAAGCTCCTTTTTACGGACA
>Ga0210057_1001344_pt1 | contig 37565 bp, 38 predicted proteins | sample CryGeyCG2114_010_2_FD_183968 | JGI IMG/M metagenome (GOLD analysis project Ga0210057, IMG submission 183968) | Groundwater microbial communities from aquifer - Crystal Geyser CG10_big_fil_rev_8/21/14_0.10 (SPAdes) (version 2) | ecosystem: Environmental > Aquatic > Deep subsurface > Groundwater ... | reverse complement strand
TTTTGTCCGAGACATCTCTAAACAGGGGAGTTAAAAGCTCTTGATAATCAACAGTCAAAGTAGAGCGAAAAGGAGTTCCTTCCACCAGCCAATCGGCATCGCTGGGGTATAAAATAGAAGCTCCATAAGCAACCCCAATTGGAGTATTGGGCAGTTTTAAAAAAGTATCCATCCATTGTTGGCCAATTTTTTCAAAAACAATTTTGAAACCTGGTGTAGCGCAATGTGCTTCATAACCCTGTTTAATCAAGTCGTCTCTGATGACACTGGTTTGTCTGCTGCCACCGACTCCCCATAGCTCTTGCGTCGTGGGATCGGTAGAACTGGGGATAATACCCTTGATGGGTTGAATATAAAACTCATCGTCATCAACATCGTATGAATCATATTCTGAGGTGTCATAGCCCTCAAATGGTTGATTAATAACCGCCCAAGGACCGGTTTCTGTAATGACCACGGGCTTGCCAAGTTGGGAAATTATGGGGGCTACATGATTGTTCCAAATATTTTGCATGCTGTCACCGTTGGGATAAATATTACCGGCAATAGCATCAAGTCCGGCAAAATTGGCTCCGTGGCGCAACATTGCCAGCGGAATACCATCCGGTTGGCCGGTATCGTCGTTAAACATGAAGCTCGTCAGATTAAAAGCGGGGGAAAGCAATTTGACGCCGTTTGGCTTGTGGGCAATAACAGCATTCATGTAGTCTGCTAATTGGGGGCCGGCACACTCATAAAATGCTGCTCTGGCACTTGGACTGTCACTGCCATTGGCTGGAGAACAGCCCGGGGTGGCCCAGGTTTCAATATCAGGTTCGTTGGGTCCGGCAATGGCATAAAAAGTTTTCCCTCCCACTTTACTGGCAATATCTGCCAAAAAGGCGGTATACGCATTAGGATCGTCAAAACCAAAGCTGCTGCCACTTACGCCAATACGGATAACTACATGATTAATGCCTTCACTGTTAATCACGTCAGCGATGGCCTGAGCGCTGCCTGCTTGGGCAATCTCCAGTGTCCAGTTCATTTTGTGGCTTCTGGCTTTTTCGTATTTTCCATTCTTGTAGAAGGTACCAAAGTTTGCTCCAATGTCCTTGCTGGAACAATCCCCATCGCACAGATAGTCAATTTGCTGATCATCAAGTCGGTGTTTGACGAAATTTGGATCAGGGTTTGAGCCAAAAGGAACGAAGAGCAGTTTACCGATGGAGACTGTGCCTAAAAAATCAAGATCAGCTTTGAGTTCAGCGATTCCATAAGCTCGAACAGGTTCAACTGCCCGGCCAAGAAAGAACAAAATAATCAGTACGATAAAACCGCGCTTCACATTTGCCATTATATAGCAAATCTGGATTAAGCAACCCAGCCGCCTGATATTTTCTAGAGTCCAACAGATAAAAAGTCCCACAAAAACAGATAGAATTGTCAAAGACAAACAAGGTCAAATTTTTCTGGCTTGACGGGGTTCACCTAAAGGCCCAGGTCGGAAGTGGGAATAGAGAAGTTGCGAATAATATTTACTCCAGTAAATGAGGCAATCAGGTTAAGGATAATGAAGGCACTGAGGGCCACAACTATACCTACCACAGCGTAGGTAAATGATTTTCTGGCTTTTTCCATATTACCAGAGTTACTACCGGCTGTTAGCCAGGTCAGGGATCCCACGATAAACATGATAAAGGCAGACAGGCCAATTAGTGTGATGATGACGGTAAAAATGTTGGCAATTAAACACTCAAGACCCTGGACAGTAGCCACATCTTTGTCTTCGCCGCCCACACAGACTCCGCCCCAATCTTTTTGTTGAGCAAAAACCGGAGAAACACTTAGCGCCAGGGCAGTAAAAAAAGTGCCAACTGTTTTGAAAAATGTCTTTGGCAGGTTGAGGTTGGACATAGATTAATATTACCTAAGAACAGTTAAATCAGAGTTAATAGGCCGGATATTATTAAAGGCGTCGCTAACTGACTCAAAACCCAGGAAGCGTAGTAAAACAATGAGCACGGCATAAGATGCGGCAATGATTAACATGCCAACAATAGCTGCAACCAGTCGATTTCTGGCTTCATCTGTTTTACCCTTATCTCCGCCTGAGGTAATCCAGGAAAAACCGCCCATGATCAATTGAAAGAAAACCATCAGTACAATGATGGCAATGAGTAAACTGGCTACACTGGTAATCCAGATACCTAAATTTTTGGCAAAACCCACAGGTAGAGTGAAGAATGTTTCCTGAGCGCCTTGATTTGTAATGTCAGTGGTTAAATATGTCGCCCCATCTTGAGTTGTGGCTTGAATTTGACCCGAAGCTGAGTCGGTACCGGTATTTAAACCACTGGCCATGACCGGTGAAACTCCGGATGACAAGCGTAAACCCAGTCCACAAACTATTATCAGTAGTGTTAAAAGCCACTTATTTGTTTTCATGACCTTGATTATACCTTAATCTTGTCTGAAATCAAAAACCCTCCTCATTTTGTGAGGAGGGTTTAAAGTTACAGCAGTGATTAATTTTAGATAGGTTCAGCAGAAGGAGCGCTGATAACTTGAACATTTTCAAAGGCGCCAGTAATACTCCCAATGCCCAGGAAGCTAAGCATAATTTGCAAAACAGCATAAGCGGCGGCTAAAACAATTAAGCCAATGACCGCAGCGGTAATTTTATTGCGAGCTTCTTCAGTTTTACCCTTATCTCCACCTGAAGTAATCCATTGAATACCTCCCAAGATAAGATAAAGAAAGACCAAGAGAGCAGCTAGAGCCATGATAAAACCTAAGGCTCCAGAAATGATCGCTCCCAAGTTACCGGCAAATCCTTGAGCTAAGGTTGTGTCGCCAATAGTAATACCGTCTCCTTCGGCAGCAAAAACTGTTCCCACACTGGAAGCAATTCCGGCTAACGTCACGGCGCCTGTTAGACCATACCTTTGGAGTGTCTGTTTCATATTGTTTTCCTTATTTACAATTTTATTACCCAGTATAAAACTATTATCTGGGAAATATTGCGGTTAGTCAATACAAAAAACCCCCGTACAAAAGTAGGGGGGTTTTATACTTGCAAATGATTAAATATTTCCGGTCGCAGGTGCTTCGATGACCTTAACTTTAGTGAAAGCGTCGGTGATGCTATCTAAGCCCAGGAAGCTAAGCATAATTTGCAAAACAGCATAAGCGGCGGCTAAAACAATTAAGCCAATGACCGCAGCGGTAATTTTATTGCGAGCTTCTTCAGTTTTACCCTTATCTCCACCTGAAGTAATCCATTGAATACCTCCCAAGATAAGATAAAGAAAGACCAAGAGAGCAGCTAGAGCCATGATAAAACCTAAGGCTCCAGAAATGATCGCTCCCAAGTTACCGGCAAATCCTTGGGCTAAGGTTGGAGTACCGATGTTGATACCTGCATCACCGCCAGTACCACCAGGACTTTCTACGGCAAAAACTGTTCCCACACTGGAAGCAATTCCGGCCAAAGTCACGGCGGTTGTCAATCCATATTTTTGTAGTGTCTGTTTCATATAACTTCCTTTTTATGTTTGTACCAGACTTTTCTTAAACATTCATTATATTAGGCTGACTTTTAATTAGTCAAGTTGACAGCATTTTGAAGGAGACTTGCAGCTACTGCACTTGCTGATGGGTGCATACGTTCCGGAAGTGCAAAGCCTTTCCTGACCCTGAGGTACACAAAGATAATGATGTGTGGTTGCTCCGCCCCCTCCAGAACTTCCACCCAAAAAATTAATCACTCTAATACCCACAAATTGTTGAATGACCATAAAGATGGCTGTTGTGGCTGATAAAATAATAATGCCGAGTGCGGCATGCATCATTTTATTGCGAGCGCTTTCCAGTTTGTTTTTGTCTCCGGCTGAAGTAATCCATTCGATGGCTCCAAGTAAAAGAAATATTAAGACTGCAAGAGCAGCAACCGCCATAATAAAACTCATCAGACTGCTTACGAGGTAAGAAAAATTTGAACTATATGCCTCACTACCCGAGTTTGTTTCGTTAATCATTGGTAAAATATTTTGTGCTGTTTCCCCAATGTTGAAAGGCAAAGATCCGGCTAACTTAATGGATGAGGTGAATAAGTTTTGTGACATAAAGATTACTCGATTGCATCTCCTGGAGTAAAGAACTGTAAGTTGAGAATATCAAAATTTTCGGCAAAAAGTCCCCCGCTGACAAAACCTATCACAACAAATGAACTTACTAGAATAACAAGACCTAAAATGGCGTGTAACATCTTGTTACGGGCATTTTCCAGTTTGTTTTTATCTCCACCCGAAGTAATCCATTCCACTGCTCCCAAGATAAAGTAAAGTAGAACCATAATGGCTCCCAGGTTAATAACATTGCGCCATAGTCCTACGATCTGGATTAAAAACGTGGCTCCAGATTTAGCCGCTCCAATGCTGGCTGGATCTTCGACACAGCCATCAACTCCCTGGGTACAGCCTCCAAGTTCACCCACTGCGGGATTAGTTATATCCGCTTGAACAAACGTTTGTCCGCTTGATACGAGCCAAAAGAACAGACCAACAGCCAAAGACCAGCAAAGTTTTATGATGAATGTTTTAATAGTTCGCATATCAATTTAATTTTCTATGACCCAAGATTGCCTGGAGTTAACATCCTAAGTTGATCGGCTAAGCTGATAATATCAATCCCTACAATTCTGCCGATTAAGCCAATGATGGCATAAGTACTAACCATAATTACTAATCCGAGCACTCCATGCATCATTTGATTGCGAGCTGATTCTAGTTTGCCCTTGTCTCCGCCAGAACCGATCCAGGTCAATGCTCCTAAGACAAAGTAGAGAATGAAAATAACAGCGCCAATGGTGGTAACGAGACCAAGCACATTAGAAATAATCTTTTCCAGATTTGAGAACGCCGTGTCACCCACGGCTGAGTCTCTGGTGTAATCATTTACGGCAGGTGGCATTAAACCTTGGTTGCCAAACTGAGCAAGCTTGATAGGTATTTGATTCATAAACTGTATTTTAATTATACCTAAGTTTTAATAGACTTGCTGGCAACAATTACCAGTGTCTTTTTTCCTATGTGGCCAGAGCCCCATATTTAATAATATCCGGTTTTAAAATGAAACTGGCATCACCAAAAAAGATTAAACCAATTGCTCCAGCCACAGCATAAGCGGCCACAATGATGACAATGCCGATAAGGCTAAAAGTAATTTTATCTTTGACTTTTGTCATGGTATCCGAACTGCTGGGATTAACCACAAACTCAAAACCGCCCATGATGAGGTTGCCCATGACCCACAAGCCGGCAATGATAGTGAGGATATTGAGTAGTCGAGAAGCAAACAAGAGAATACCTATTTCAAGACTTTGATCGGCATTTAGGTAGTTGTAATCTCCAACACCCTCTGGCTCTTCAATACCGCCAACAATTGAAGACCCGCAAGCTCTACTTGATAGCACTAGCCAAACTTCTTCGTTAGCTTGGCTTTCGGCCACGCATAAGTATTTGTTATCGATACATTGGCTTTCGTATGTGCAGGGGTCTTGACAGTAATCATAGCAGTCGGTTTCATCACAAACCGGACATTTTCTGGCTTGAACCTCAGACACCAAGGAAGTACCAAATAGGTTGGGTCCCAGTAAACTAATGCCCAGCAGAAATAAAGTTAGGAGTTTAATAATAATGTGTTTCATGTTTGTAATTTAAAAAACTGGATTTAACAAGTAACCTGCATCGCCAAATAATATTAACCCCAGCAGTCCACCAATGGTATATGCGATGACAATAATAAATAAGCCGACGACGCTCATTGTCACCTTGTCACGAACTTTCTTGTATGCCTCTGCTTTACCTTGTGAGGAAAGCAAATCATACGCCGCCAGTAGTATATTAAATAAAACATACAATCCGGCAATAATGGTGCCAATTTTGAGTAAATTGGAGACAAAGAAAAGCAGAGCATTTTCATTACCTTGGATCGCACCGCTGGCTTGAGCTGTTTCAATTTGCTTATCCACTCCAGGGGGAGTGTCAATTTGACCAATGACTTCTTCAAGTTGGGGAGCTTGAGCGATGAGGGTTGAAAAAAATGTCATATTTTACTGCAAGTCTTTTAAATTAAAATATTTACGCCAGTAATGTATTTAATAAGTTGGACAATCCAATAAGCTGCAAACATAATGACAAATCCCAAAACAGCAGCTGTCGCGGTTTGTTTGGCATCCTCTATGCCTTGCTTGCCTTTGGCAATAAACTGGAAGCCAGCCACAAAAACCATCAGGAACAAAATTATGCCGGCTACCCAAAAAACATTTCTGACGATCAAATTAATTAAAAATCCCAGAGAGTTGTACTGACTGCTAACATGAGTGCTGTTGCTAAGCTGCAGACAATCAGCCAGATTAAGACCTCCTAAACCAGGATTACATCCTCCCGAACCAGTGGGGACAGCAGCTTGGGCTTGGACTTGGGGAATGAAACTGAACATATATTTTATAAGACCACTATACCAAATATCACTTCAATGATCTGCATCAGCCAGTAGGAAGCAAAAAGCAACAGGAAGCCAATGACTGCCGCTGTAATCCGCTGTTTGCCGGCATCGATTGACTTTTTGGTTGGCGCACCAACCAGCATTTCAAATCCACCCCAGACAAGCATGGCAAATAAAATTGAACCGGAAATAGGAAAGATGAATTCCAAGAGGCGAGAAACAATACCCCCTGGATCAGCCAAATCGCTAGCGTAGGGTGATGCAACAGCCCCATCTAGTGAATCCCCTCCGCCAATCAACAGGGGATTAAGAGAGTCAAGAGTTTCTTTTGAAGGTGGTTCAAAGGGGTTTTCGATGCCACCTGGGTTATTGGGCAGACAGTTGGTCGGATCACTTGGATCTGACCAACCACAGCAATAAGTTACATCATCTATTGCCTCTTTGTGAGGACAATTGCAAATTACTAATCCATTGTCATAAAGGGTTTTATTAAATAATTGGCCGCAAGCTAAAGTTGTTGGTTCGGGAATATTGGTTGGAGTTGGCACAGTAGATGGCGCGAGGGTTGAGGTTGGCGATGGAGGTCCACACTCCAAACCAATGCTACTTGCTGCACTGCTGTTTTGGCAGCACCAAGTCCAACCGTCCTGCGCATTGCACTCGTAATGATGAGCCGCTTCGCATGCTTCTCCTGGAACAGAATTTTTTATTACACACGGCTGGTTTGAGTATGTGTAACAGGCGTAACCAGATTCCCAGGCAGCTGATTCATCTTGGCAACACTTGTCATTGCCAAGTCCCTGAACTTGGCAATGAAAAGAATAGTCCGGGTCGTTGCAAGAGGATAGCCAGCCTTTGTTGACACACAGCGGACCGGGTGTAGGAGTAGCGGCCACGGTAGGAGTGATAACCGGTCCAGCCAGCGAGTCACAATCAGCTTGATAAGTACAGCAAGCTTGTCTTTGTGTAGCCTGGCTGGGATTCGGATAAAGTTTATTGCATGTAACAAAGCTGCCGTCCAGTGGATTCAGTTGAATTGAATCATAAGAATTGGCCTTGTTGCAGATCAACTCACTTAATTTTTCACCACACTCTCCAGTGGGAGGAGGGGTAAGAGCAAGAATATCTTGGCATGCTTGGGTGGCATTGTCCGGGGTGCAGCAAGGCTCACCGACTTCATTATAAGTGCAAACAGTATAAGGTCTTTCACCCTGATCTGATTCCTGATTGCCATTCAGGTCACAAAAAGCCCGGGTGTTCCACTTGTCGTATATCTCGGCACATCCGTCTGCTTGAACATGGGCAACGAATCCCAGACCCAACATCAAGGCCAGCGTGCCGCTGACGACGAGTTTTTTTATTGTTGGCATGTTTAACTTCATTTATTATTTTACCCACCAAAACCCGGTATGCGGAAGACTGAATAACCGATAAATTCTAGAATCACGACGGAAAAAATCACAAACAACAGTCCGGTCACTGCAGCTACGACCATTTCTTTGGCATCTCCGAGTCGTTTGGGATCGCCCTGAGAAGTGGAAATGATAAAACCAGAGATTAAAATCATGAGCAGGGCAACGCCCCCGCCCATACCCAGGCCTATCTTAATTAAATTTTGCACAATCTCAACAGGATCTTTTCTTATACAACCAATAGCTGTCCAGACACCTTCATTTTCCTCGCCGTCTTCTCCAACAGTACATTTTAGACAATTTTGATACATCTCGGGAAATTTTTTTTGATCGATTTGAGAGCACATTTTGTATGGATCTGGTTGTGCTTCAGTACTTGAAGTTATGGCAAGATTTGCTGGCTCCAACACACATTGATAGGGGTTATCAGCTCCGCAAATTTTACTGAGCTGAATAGTGGATTGTTGAATAGGAATTGCATCAACAACTACTTTAATAGTATATGATGTCGCATTTTGACGTTTTATTGTGCTTTTAGTTGTGCCGTTGGCGTCTGATGTACCACCGCTAGTAACGGAAGCATCGACTAAATGTTTGACCATTTTTCCACCCAGTGGTTGATCTAGGCCGTTGACAATCGTTGACTGTACAGTGAAAGGAACATTACTGACCATACAACCGCCACTAGCACCGCCATAACAAGTTTCTTCTGTCCCATCTCCATCAATATCTCTTTTTTGATATACCTGAAGATCGGTGACTTTAGCTGGAAACACAAAATAAGATTTAACTAAACATCCTTTCACGCCAGAACCTTTATTATAATTAAACTCTACTTGCGGTCGATAAAGTGACCGAAATGTATAGGCTTGAAATGCCGTGGGGTAGTCTTTCTCAGTCACATTAAATGTGACTGATCCGTTTTGGGCATAACTAGATATTCCATTATAATTGTAAGTAGATACAAACTTGCTATCAATGAAAATCTCGAGTATATATTCGTTGCCGTTTTGAAGGATAGCTTTAGTTGGGTCTATCACAGTTACGGTATAACTATTATCACCCCCAGTAATGTATTGATCTTGAATGTTTGTTTGAAACACAAGATTTCCACCACAATCAGCCTTAACTTGATGGAATTTGCCCACAAGAGCTATTGGTGCAAAACTAATAAATAAACTGAAGAGAATCCTTCTGATGGTTAATGAGTTCATGAGGTTATCTTAGCCTGAATTACTACCAAATAGCCACAGCTATACTAAAGCCGAGATCAATATATAGCTATTCTACGTTATTATATTACTATGCCCAAGGTAAATCTAACAACAAAACTTATAGTTTTTTTCATAACACTAGTCTTGTTGATCGGATCTCATGAATTAGGTTTAAATTGGCAGGTGCTTAAAACCTGGGCAATTGATCCGGTCACAGATCTTCAGCAGCAAATTGATGAACTGGAGAAGCTTAAGCGCCTATCAGTGGACGCGACCACACCTTTGGAAAAAGAACTAACAGGCTTGGTGGCCAGAATTAATTCAGCTCGCTCAGGTATTGCCGAAGCAAAAAAGCAGGCCATCGTTACGGCTCAAAATATCCAGCAGAGAGAACTAGATCTGGCCGTTTCCTATCAGCTGTTCGCTCGCAGGGTTGGTGAGCAGTACAAGCGAGGCAGAATGGTTGCCCCGTTTTTATCGGTCATTGCCAGTGATACTGCCGGACAATTAACCAAAGACCTGGCTTACAGAAGTTCTATCAAAGCTCAAGATCGGCAATTGGTTCAGGCCATCGGTGAGGATATTGTAGGTTTGGAACGTGATAAACAGGCATATGAAGATCGCCAAGTTATTTTAGCCAATTTGGAAAAACAACTGGATAGTCAGGCCGAGTTTTTTAAGGACGAAATTGCCAAAGCCAAAGATTATCAACAAAAACTCTCTAGTCAGATTGCAGAATTATCCGCTAGACAGCAGGAGATCTTGTCACAAAAGTCCAGTACATTTCAAACCACGGTCGGCGATGTGCCCCTGGCAGACGATCCAGCCAGTCGGCCAGATTACAGTCCTGGTTTTAGCCCGGCCTTTGCCGCTTTTTCATTTGGCGCACCCCATTTTAAAGGTATGAGCCAATATGGAGCCTTGGGGAGAGCAAAAAGTGGTCAAAGTTATGAAGAAATATTACGGGCATATTATGGTGGAGGCATTGAAATTAAAGACCATAACCCAGACGCCCAAATTAATGTTGAGGGTTATGGTAGTTATTCACTCGAAGAATACGCCAAAAGAATTTATGAGGTTCCGGGTAGCTGGGGAGATGAGGGCGGTATGGAGGCTCTTAAAGCCCAAGCGATTGCCGCCAGGAGTTATGCTCTAGCCAGAGGAGGCACAATTTGTGCCACAGAAAGCTGCCAAGTCTTCAAGCCTGCTCCCAAGGGAGGTAACTGGGAAAAAGCGGTGAACGAGACGCGGGGCAAAGTGGTTTATGCGGGCGGTCAACCATTCTCAACTTGGTATGCCAGTACATCCGGCGGATATCAGGAATCATATACTGCCAATGGCTATAGCACGCCTGGTTTTTGGGATACAAAAAATGGTCGAGATGGTTGGACCTCACAGGCGTATGAAAAAATTGCCGAGAGTCCCTGGTTCTATAAAGGCTGGTACAAAAGTCGTTCGGGTGATAGTTGTGGTCGCACACATCCTTGGTTAACCGGAGAAGAAATGGCCGACATTCTCAATGCCTGGGTAGTAATCATTAAAAATGGTCAAAGTGACGACAGAGTTACGCCCATAGGCAGTTGTTGGGGAGGTAATCCATATTCAATTGGCGAACTGAAGGATAGAGCTAATGGCTTAGGTGGTGGTTACAGCCAGGTTAACAACGCATCAGTTACCTACAGTACTAGTGGCACAACTGCAGAAGTTAAATTCCAAACCGATCGAGGAGAAATTACGATTAAAGGTTCAGAGTTTTATAAAGCATTTAATTTGCGGGCTCCAGGCAGAATTGCATTAAAGTCCGGTCTGTTTAACATTGAACATAAGTAGTAAATTGATTTAACTATGAACAAAAACTTTTTGAGAAATAATGGAAACGATAAAATTATTTGTTTTTTTGAGATAGCATCAAGCTAAGTTTTTATTTCGAAAGAAGTTTTTGTTCAATAAAGTAGTACAAGTTACTACTTCATGTTTGTATGGAGAAGGCATGTATAATCGCTTTAGATGTTACTCAAGCAGTTGAACTTAGAAAATTTCCGGTCCCACACCAATTTAAAACTAAAACTTGATGAAGCGGTAACTCTGGTGGTGGGTAGTAATGGTAGTGGTAAAACTTCAATTATTGAAGCTCTATTTTTAGCCAGCACGGGTCAAAGTTTCAGGGCTGGCAAAGCTGATGAGATGATTACTTTTGAGCAAGAACTGGCTAAAGTTAAAGTTACGACACCAGAAGACGAAATTGAGATGCTATTAACCCGCGGTCTAATTCAAGGTCAGCGGACGCCGTATAAACACTATCGAATTAACTCGGTTAAAAAAAGAGCTAAAGACGTGGTGGGTCAGTTTCAGGTAGTTGTTTTTCGGCCGGAAGACTTGAGGCTGGTTGAGGGTTCTCCCAGAAGAAGGCGGGCATTTTTAGATCAGGTTTTAAGTAGTTTTTCTCCAGAATATGCCAGATCGTTGACCACCTATGAAAGAACTTTAGTTCGCCTTAACAAATTACTCCAAGCGGTTCGAGATGGAGAGCAATCCTCAACTACGCTTCAATTCTGGAACATGAGTTTAATCAAGCACGGTGAAATCATCCAAGACTTTCGGCAAAAATGGCTGACTGCCACCCAGCAAACCCAGTTTCCAGTCAAATTTTCTGCAACATATTTGCCGTCATTAATTTTTGAGCAGCGGTTGGCAGAGCATCAGCCTCGAGCCATTGCCGCAGGCCACGCCTTAATTGGTCCTCACAAAGATGATTTTATTGTGATGGCTGATGTGCAGAATTTGAACAGGGGTCAAACGGATCAGTTCAAAGATGTAGCGATTTATGGTTCCAGAGGTCAGCAGAGATTGGCGGTCTTGTGGTTAAAAACTTGCCAGCTTGCATATATTGAGCAAGAATTAAATGTCACCCCTATGTTGTTGTTGGATGATATTTTATCTGAATTGGACAGCCCCAGTCGGAAGTTCACTTTGTCTTTACTTAAAGGCCGGCAGTCACTTATCACCACAGCTAGCCATGGTATTGGGGAAAGAATCAGCAAAACTTTTCCCAAATTAACCAGTATTGTGCTATAGATGTTATCTATTGTGATGTATAACAAGGCTAACCATGATTGATACGCAAGCTATCAGTAGAAAAAAGATAAAATCTTCTGATAATAATGAAGATCAAGCTTTGGTTGATTTCAACACTCCATTTATTTCTTTGATGGGAAGTGTGCATACAGATAAGAAAATAAGCAATCAAGAGGTAGAAAAACAAGTTTTACAATACATTGGCCGTGAATACAAAAAATATAAAATGAATAACTAATTTTTAATTTTCTTTCAAAAAGCTCCATAATTTAACAATATATATATTAAAGTCACTTGACAATATTAAAGTGATAGATTAGAATACAAAATATGCACATCGCTACTATTTCTTCACAACGCCAAATAACTTTGCCAAAAGCTTATTTAACTGAATTAACTCTTTCAATTAAAGACAAAGTTAAGATTTCCATTAACGATCAAAAACTTATTCTTGAACCAGTTTTAAGTAGCACCGCAGATCTGGCAGGTAGTCTTTTGGCATATATTCCCAAATCTAAAATAGGCACTTCTTATGTTGTGGCTAAGAAAGTTGCGATCAAAAATATAATTCAGGATTTAGCCAGTGAATAAAACTATTTTGGTTGATACCAATATTATTTTACGTTTACTAATTGGTGATATTCCTGATCAGAAAAAATTAGCTCAAGAAATTTTTAGAAAATTAGATCGTGGGCAAATCAAAGTTGCTGTCAGCTTGCTAGTAATCAATGAATTAATTTGGATTTGTGAAAGATTCTATAAATTGTCTCGTCACCAATATTTACCAATTTTAAGGCGACTCTTTTCTGAGCGAGGTCTGGTGATTTTGGAAATTAAAAAAAATATTTTAATAGATATGTTGGAAGATTTAGAAAATTCTAAATTGGATTTTACAGATCTATATTTGTTAAAAGTTGGAAAAAATAGCAATTTTGAAGTAAAAACATTTGACTTGGCTTTGCAACGAAAGAGTCAAAAAAAGTCAATTACTAACTAATTCTATATTTGGTTTTAACAGAAATAATTCTTTCTTCTGATTTTTCTTTTCTGTCAAGTGTGCGACAATACCCTCGATATGAAATCAAAAAAAGACGCACCGATTCAATCTGAAGAATTAAATAGATACCTGTCTCAAATGACTTTACCTTTGCCTGATTCTCACAAAGGTCAGAATGGCAAACTGTTAGTGGTTGGCGGTTCAAAATTATTTCACTCCAGCATTTTTTGGTCGGCCGATGTGGCGAGTCGTCTAGTAGACATGGTCCATCTCACTAGTCCTGTCAATGAAAATAACGACTTGTTTCGTTTTAAATTAAAGCAGGGTTTTTGGAATGGTATTGTGGTTGATTGGTCGGAAGTTGAATCTTACATTCAAGAGGATAGCGCCGTTTTGATTGGGCCCGGTATGGAGCGTTCGGATGAAACTGAAAAAATAGTTAACAATTTGGTTGGTCATTTTGGCGAACAAAAATGGGTCATTGATGGGGGAGCTTTGCAAATGATTGATCCAAAATTGTTCAATGAACATCACATCATTACTCCTCATCAACGCGAACTGGACAGACTTTTTGAAAAGCTGGGGGGAGTAAATTCAGAGCAAAATTTAAACCTGCTGACTCAAACCGGCGCTACCATTATCAGCAAAGGCCAAACAGATATAGTTTACTCTCAAACAGAATCTATTCAAGTTAAAGGAGGGAATGCAGGTTTAACTAAAGGTGGTACGGGCGATGTGTTGGCTGGTTTAGTGGCTGGTTTATATTGTCACCATCGGGCTCTGCCATCTGCTGTGGTGGCTAGTTTGGTTAACAAACGAGCCGGAGAAACGCTTTGGCAGAATCGAGGTCCGTTCTATAGTACTCAAGATCTGGTGGAACAGATTCCAAACACTTTGTGGGGATTGATTTCTAAACAATAAAATTTTCAAACAGATAGTTAGACTGCTTTTTCGGCTATATTTTTTGGCTTGAGATTCAAATTTCCCTGCAATTTTTGCAGTAATTGAGGTAGAATAGCTCAAGTCTGATATGTATCAACCCAATTTTTCTATTTCCAATAACCTGCTCACTTATATAGCTAGCATCGAGGCTGCCAAGGCGGTCATTGATTTGTCTCCGCTTGTGCCTGCTTACGAAGCCAAGTTTAGAGAAGATGCCCTTTCAAATACTATTCATTTTGGTACCAAAATTGAAGGTAATGAGCTAAGTCAAGAACAGGCTGAACAAGTTGTTCGTCTGCAGAACATTGCAGATACACGAGAGGTCATGAAACAAACAGGTCTGATGGCTCGAGAAAGAGATATCCAGGAGGTCATTAATTATCGGAATGTTATCGCCTGGATTGATGCTCAACAAGATATTAAAACAACACAAGTATTTTCGGAAAGTACACTTAAAACTTTGCATCGGTTAACAGTTAAAGGTTTAATTGACGATAATTTAACCGGTCAATATCGGGACAAACAAGTAATAGTCGAAAGCGCATCAAAAGGTGGAGTTGTTTTTAGACCTCCGGTTTCTGTTGAAGTCCCTTACTTGATTAGTGACCTCTTTGATTGGGGAAATTCAACCAAAACCAGATCCGTTCATCCGATATTCCAGGCAGGGATTATTCATTATCAGTTAGCATATATTCATCCGTTTATTGAAGGCAATGGTCGAACCGCTCGCGGTATGGCAACGCTGCTTCTTTATTCTTTGGGTTATAACTTCAAACGTTTTTTTTCGCTTGAACAGTATTTTGACAGTGATGTGGAGGCGTATTACAACTCTCTGTTGTCTGTGCAGCAATCACCAAAAAATGACTTAACTTTTTGGTTGGAGTATTTTTGTTATGGAGTAGCTTTGGAAATTGATAAAATACAAAGACAAGTTGGGAAATTATCAAAGGATTTGAAATTGAAGAAGCAATTGGGTAAACAGATCGCCTTGTCCGAAAGGCAGATCGTGCTTTTGGAGCTATTTCAACAGCAAGATGAAGTCACCAGTGATGACGCTCAGGCTGTTTTACCCAACATTTCTGTTGATACAGTTTTGCGAGATATTAAGGATCTAATTGCTAAGGGTGTGATTGAAAAGCGGGGAGTAACCAAGGGAGTCAGATATCGTTTAGTGGAATAATTTTAACTAATTATGATGGTCTCCGTTAGTAGCCAATTTTTAAGTTACAATACCTTTGGTCACTATGCAATTTAGTCAATTTTCCCAGCACTTAGAACAACTTGAAAACTTGAGTTCGCGCCTTGACATGATGGTTCAACTGGCAGGATTTTTTTTGGATTTAAATCAAGATGAAATTGTTCCAGCTTGCTATTTGCTTCAAGGGCGGTTAGTACCCCAGTATTTATCCCTGGAGTTCCAGCTGTCCGAGAAGATGATCGTGAGAGCTTTAGCTCGCCTTGTGCCGATTGGGGAAACAAGCAGTCAAATGCAAGCCAATTTATTTGGAGAAGATGATGACTCGGCTAGTTTGGATAAAATTACTAAACTTTATAAGCAAGTCGGTGATTTGGGTCAAACAGCAGCCAAGGTTTTTAACCATTATCAGGTTACTCAAGCACAAGCGGAAAAACAGGCACCTTCTTTAGAGAATGTCTTTGCTCAGTTGACTCAAATAGCTCAAGTATCGGGTCAAGGTTCTCAAGAAAAAAAGGTTGCAGGATTGGTTGGTTTATTTAAACAACTTGACGCAATTTCGGTAAAATTTATTGTGAGGATAGTGCTGGGTAAGATGAGATTGGGCTTTTCGACGATGACCATGCTTGATGCTTTATCTTGGGCAGTTACGGGCAGTAAATCGGAAACTAGTTTATTGGAAGAAGCTTATCAAAAACGGGCTGATGTTGGTCAATTGGCAAAGTCTTATCTTAAATTGGCTCATTTACCAGTGGCTCAAAGACGGTCAATTCTCGAATCGTATTCAGTTCAAGTTGGTGTGCCGGTTATTCCAGCATTGTGTCAACGACTGAATACTTCCACAGAAATAATCGATAAAATGGGACAGGTAATCGCGGAACCAAAATATGATGGGATGAGAGTGCAAATTCACTTTTTGAGAGCTGCGCATGATGAAAATAAACGCCTGATGGTTTTTACCCGAAGTTTGGAAAACATCTCCAAAATGTTCCCAGAGCTTTTTGCTTTGGCAGAAAACCTGGAATGTGACTCGTGTATTCTTGACGCTGAGGCCATAGGTTTTGATCCAATTACTGGGCACTTTAAATCTTTCCAGGAAACCATTACCCGCAAAAGAAAACATGACATTGCTGCTCAAGCTAAGGCGGTCCCTTTGCAATTTTTTGTTTTTGACGTCATGGAACTCAATGGTTCACCACTGATTGACCGGCCCTTGATTGAGCGTAAGCAAATTCTTGCCAAACTTTTGAAATCGGCTAAGTCAGGTATGTTGACCGAAGTGGCCTTTTCTGTTTTTGATAATGCTCAGCAGTTGAAAAACTTTCATCAACAGATGCTATCCAGCGGTTTAGAGGGAGCAGTTATCAAGCAACCCAAAAGTATTTATGCCGGAGGTCGAAAAGGCTGGCGTTGGGTAAAAATCAAAGAGGCCGAAGGCAAAACCGGCAAACTCACTGATACTTTGGATTTAGTTATGATGGGCTATTATAAGGGTAGAGGTAAGAGAGCTAAATTTGGTTTGGGAGCAATTTTAACCGGAATGATTGACGATGGCGGTCAAGTTGTGACAATTGCTAAAATTGGGACTGGCATGACCGAGGAACAGCTAACGCAACTCAAGAGCTTGGCTGAAGTCCATCGATCAGCAACTCAGCCAAAACAATACCAGCCGGTACACAAAACAATAATCCCAGACGCGTGGTTAGAACCGGCTGTTGTTTTGGAAATTGCAGCCGACGAAATTACTCAATCTACAGTTCACGGTGCTGGGGTGGCTCTACGTTTTCCCAGACTAATCAAAATCCGCCCCGACAAGACATGGCAACAAGCCACAAACCAAAATGAACTTGTGGAGTTATCTGGGGTTAAATAAATATATGTCTCAACCTATTTCTGCCATCATTCCTGCGTTTAACGAAGCCAAAAGAATAAGCCAAATACTTGAGGTGCTCCGAAAAGTTCAGGCAGTCAAAGAAATCATAGTTGTTGACGATGGCTCAAGCGATGATACGGCTGGTGTAGCTGGTCATTTTTCTGGAGTTAAAGTCATTCGCTCTACTTATAATCAGGGTAAAACAAAATCAGTTCGAATAGGTGTCAGGGAAGCTAAATATGAGGCGCTCTTACTCATGGATGCCGATTTGGAAGGGTTAAAGCCATTTCATTTGACGCGATTAATTGATGTCTGGAGTTCTGGATATCGAATGATGATTTTAAATTATTCCAGTCAGGAATGGGTGCTCAGAACAATTACCAAAGGATTTCCAGCCTTATCCGGAGTGCGCTGTCTTGAAAAAAAAGATTTTAATCAAATTAAGTTTCTGGATACCGATCGATTTGAACTCGAAACTCGCATCAATCGTTTCTTTTTGGATAGAAAATTACCTATTGGTTGGATCGAAGGCAGGGGAGTTCGAACGCCGCACAAACTTGCAAAATATGGGCCAATTTATGGTAATTGGCTTGAGTATCTGGCTTGCAGGGAAATTGCATTTGCCAACGGTCGATTGGGAGGTTGGGGACTACTCAAACAGTGGCATCAGATTGCCGGTATGAGAGTCAATTCCGATTAAGGGCGTCAAAGCGTTTGAATAATGGATCAATTGCTTGTTTTATTTTTTTTAATTGCGTACTAGTCATTTTTTTGACTTTTTGCTGGACTAATTTGGTGAAAATTTCATTCTTTTGATCATAATATGCCCCTCCCTCCATGACGTAGCCATAATTTTTGGTACTGGAAATTTGTGTCATCCAGGTTCGAATGATAATATTGGCTTCCATAGAAGCCAGCTTCAGCATGCCTTCTTTTCTAAACCTTCTCAAACTAAAAGTGAATTTTGGTTCTTCAAAGACCGATAACAAGTATTCTTTGGCAACATTACGCACAAATTCAACATCTTCACCCAAGCAACACTTGGGATTGAACTGATACTTTTTGAAAATAATACGCCGAACTCCAATCAAAGCTCCCAGCACAAATGGGATGCCAATTTTTTCATGTACCAAGATAGAAAGATTCACGGCTTTAGTCACGCTGATCTCAGAGGTGGTAACTTTTTCTGGTTTAAGTAGACAGGTGAAAATGTCAGTCTGAGAATTTTTGGCTAATTGATACTTAATGCCGTCAAGAAAGTATTGGGGCAGACGATCATCAGCGTCCATGAAGATGATCCAATCACCCTTGGCGTGACTTGCTCCGGTGTTGCGCTGCAGGGCAACGTTGCGCCCCTTTATAACAAAACTAGTTAATGAAAGTTTTTTTGCAAATTTTCGAGCTATTTTAACCGTATTATCCTGACTATTACCATCAACGTGAATAATCTCAACTCGTTTTAAGTCAAAAGTTTGTTCGGATAGATCTTTAAGTAGGTGATGCAAATATTTCTCTTCGTTGAGAGTGGGGATAACAATTGAAAATAATGGTGTGTTTGGCATAGTACAAAAGTTGTCTCTCTGCATTATATCCTGCTCACACAAAAACAATCCGGTATGCCTCATTGAAATATACATTTTTTGATTAAATTAGACTGCGAGAGGAGCTCGTCTTAGGGTAGAATGAAGCATATGAAAATTGTCATTGGTTTGGGAAATCCCGGTTTAAAATATCAAGCTACTAGGCACAATGCAGGTTTCTTGGTGGTAGATGAACTAGCAGCAAATGATGCGGTGTGGCATCGGCAGGGAGCTTCACTTTCAACTCAGATTTTGCTGACTTTACCAAACGGTTCTCCAGAAAAAATCATCTTGATTAAACCGCAAACTTTCATGAATAGATCGGGAGCTATTGTGCAGACATTAAAGAAAAAGTATCCAAAGACAGGACTGGGCGACTGGTATGTAATTTATGATGACTTAGATATTGCACTGGGCCAATTTAAGATAGAATTTGGCCATGGACCTAAACAACATAATGGTTTGACCTCACTCTATGAACAATTGGGTACAAATCAATTTTGGCATGTGCGAGTTGGAGTTGATTACCGCCATGGGCTGAGGCAAATATCAGGTAGCGATTATGTTCTCCAGAATTTTTCTCCAGACGAAAAAGACATTTTTGCATTGGTTAAGACTCAAGCTGTAAGAGAACTAAGAACTTTATGGCAAACTGCGAAATGAATTTTGTATGCCAAAGATAATCAGTTACTTCTTGCACACACCAACTATCCGGGCAGATTCAAGTCGCAACATAAAGATTCTTTACCTGAACCGAGTTTTTAGAGATTTAGTTAACAAGTTAAGTTTTTTCTTTTTCCCCATATATTTATTTGAGCTTGGCAAAAATAGTGTTTTTCTTCACTCGCCCATCACAGATATACAAAAAGGCATGCTAATGATCGCGATTTTTTATCTAGTAACCAAGGTGATCACTCTAGTTGTTTTGATTCCAACTAATCGTTTCTTTGCCAAATTTGGTTACCAGCGAACCATGATTGCCAGTTATTTAATACGGATTATTTCGCTTGGAGCTATTTTCTACACCAGTCAATATCCGAATTTAATCTGGCCCGTGATGTTCATTGAAGCTATTCACACTGGACTATTTTGGCCAACTTATTACACTTTGCTTTCACGATATGCAGTTAAATCTAAAATGGGAGCAGATTTGGGAATTCTACAATTGATGCTGCAAATTGTGGCCATGTTGTCTCCAGCACTGGCAGGTTTTATCTCGGTACAATTGGGACTTTCTGTTTTATTTTTATTTGGTATTGCTGGGACAATAGTGGGTTTAATCTTATCGATGATGAGCGGATCCACAATAGAAAAAGATCAAATCAGCTGGCAAGAGTTTTTAGACTGGATGGGCGAACCTCGATATAGTCGAATGGCAATCGCCTTGGGTGGTAGGTATATCAATGATGCTATTATTTATATCTGGCCTCTTTATGTATTCTTTATTTTGGGTTCTGTCGACAAAGTTGGTTACCTCTATACAATCGCTTTATTTATGGCCTTTTTAGTGACGTTCTTCTTGGCCAGTGTGATTGACAAAATCCATTCGCATAGACTTTTTCGAACGTCGGGCGGAATTCTTTCCATATTATGGTTGTTCAGAACTCAAATCATCGGACCGTGGTCAATTGCGTTTGTTGATGCCACAAACGCCTTAGTGAGTAACTTTCATTGGTTATTTTTTGAAATGCAGTTGATGCGTCGAGGTAAAGGGAGTCAAGCATTCTCCTATTTCATTTATAGCGAGCTCATATCTGCCATAGTGGGAATATTCATGTGGAGCGTGGTGGGGGTCATATTTTTAATTGGTAAAGGTTGGACAAGTGTTTTCTTGGCAGGTAGTTTGGCGGTTTTACTGTCCACACTCATGACTGAAAGGCGGGTGATCAATCACACCGCTTAATAGCTGGTTTGACCCTTAGTGTAAACTTAAACCATGGCGAATAAGAAAGTTGGGGGTTCATTTCATTCCTTAGGGACTTTGTTTGATAATTTTAAGTTAGAAGATCGGGGCGGATATATCACCAGAGAGTTTCAGGATTTTGGTTACCAACTGGCTGTCGATCTAGATGATATGGATCATAAAAGTTTATACATTAAGTTAGCAAAAAACACTCCTCGAGTCTGGTTGGAACAGGCCCGTTCGTTTGTACTTGATGCTGGATCAGCCAGAAGTAGGGCCAGATTATTTATGTGGAAATTAAAACAGATTAAGTTAAGTCAAACAAAAACAAAAGATGTAAAAATAAATGAGATAATGAACAAATAATGAATTTTAAACGCTGGGGATTCACACCATTTTTAATTATTATTTTGTCTTTTTTTGTTGTATTGACGTGGTACAACTATCGCTTTAAGCCTTTGAACCAAGTAGAAACTGAGAAGGGGGCAACTGCAAATGATCTGGCTGTCTCCGGTCAAAGTGCCGATTCAGTTTCTTCAAAAACAGCATCTGATCTGGCTTTTGAGAGTTTATCAACCAAACAGAAAGTTGGTTTGACTTTAGCATTTCCGCTATTGATTAATGATAATTGGTCGGCCTCAGCCTCAGCTGATATTCAACCTGGATTTATAACCATTTTTGGTTCAGACATTGATCAAGCCAAAATGGAGGAAGTTAATCGGCAGTTGAATCAGGTTTTTGCTAATCAACCATGGCGACCGGTATTAGCTGTAGATCATGAAGGTGGTCAGGTTCAACGTCTAAGTGGCAATGGTTTCACCCAGCTTGAGTCTTGGCTCAATGTTTGTAGTTTACCTCAAGAAGACAGACTGCAGATTTCTTCGGAGTCCGCTTCAGAGTTGGCTTCATCAGGGATTGGTGTCGTGTTTGGACCGGTAGTTGATTTATATAATTCGGGTTCAAGTATTGGTTCAAGATCATGTAGTGCAGACCCTCAAGAGGTGATTGATCGTTCCTTGGAACTAATGAAGGCCTACGCACAGCAAGGTATCCTGCCAGTCATCAAGCATTATCCAGGAATAGGTCAAAGTCGCAGCGACCTTCATCAAGCCTTTGAAGAGATCGATGTCAGCGAGGCAGATCTTCAGCCATTTTTATCCATTTTGAACCAACAACCACTTTCAGGAGTGATGGTTTCTCACGTAGGTATCAGCGATCTTTATTCAACCCCTTGCTCGTTAACCAAATACTGTGTCGAAGCCTTACTGAAGGGATTTCCTAAAACATTGGTTTTTTCAGACGCTTTGGATATGAAAGCGGTTTACTCCAGCTCTGATTTGGAAATTGAATCGGGGGATTTACTAACACCAGCCCGTCTGGCACTTGAGGCGGGTGTTGATGTGCTGGTATTTGGTCAAGGTGTCAGGCCAGAGCAGTTAGAAATTTTGTCCGACCAACTGGTTGAGTTATCTGAACAAGAACCCAGTTTTAAAGCACTCATTGATGCAAGAGCTCGTAAAATTTGGGATTATAGACAGGTATATTGGAACTAGTTGTTGAACTGGGCGCGATACATTCTGTTTAAGTCACGACACATTCCGGAATGGAAAGGTAATCGTGATAGACTAAATCTGTATGAAGAATTTTTTGTCAAAATTGGGCCATTGGTTGTTAAGTTTGATATTTTGGGGAGTTTTTTTACTCAGGTACTTTCAGATTTCGCCTAAAATTTCAATTTGGAATTTAGTGTTGTTGGCCGTTGGTTTGGCTATGGGTAATTTGCTAGTCAGTTTTGATCGCCGTTGGCTACAATCGTATTATGGAGGTCGTGATTTGATGACCCAATCTCTTTTGTTTTTAATGATCATGGCGCCACTTAGTTTATTTGTGGTGACCTCAACAGGTAGTATTTTGGGTGTGGGAATAGTTGTGGGTTTTGAACTCATGACTTCTTGGCAGATGGTCAAAATTTGTGACAATGTTCAACATTTTCAGGAGACATTTTTACTTCAGCTTAAACGTCAATTAAATAAGAAGGAAATTAATGTGCTGGTTGGCGCGCAGATAGGCATTAGTGTCCTGTTAGTGCTATTAGGCTGGATATAAAATTGATGTTGGGTTTTTTTGGTTTAAATTTTCATTACTATGGCTTGATTGTGGGGATGGCAATAATTGTGAGTTGGAGCTTATTTAGAAAGCGGGCAGTGGATTTAGGATATAAATCAGCAGAAATCGAGCGGATTAGTTTCTGGTTGGCCATTGGAGGTTTAGTCGGAGCCAGGTTTTGGCATGTTTTTACTGATTGGCCCATTTATGTGGGAAATTTTTCTCAAATTTGGCAGTTTTGGACTGGTGGTTTAAGTATTCTGGGAGCGATTGCTGGCATGGTTTTGAGTTTGTATCTAACCATTGGCCATAATAAAGTTCACTTATACAGGTGGCTGGATATTTTGGCATTCGCCTTACCGATTGGTCAGGCTTTGGGCCGATTGGCTAATTGGGTTAATCAAGAACTATATGGTTGGCCGACAAACTTACCTTGGGGTTTGTCGATAGATGTGGCTCACCGTGTGAGCGGATATGAATCCGCTACCCATTTTCATCCGCTGTTTGCCTATGAGGCTGTGGCAATGGCAGTTTTTGGTTTTCTTATCATTTTGCTATTTTGGCAGTCAAAAAAAATGCCACCTTGGTTTAATCAGCTTGGTTTGAATCAAATCAAGATGAGATCTGGTAGTCTTTTTTTTGGTTATCTTCTTTATTACTCGGTTATTAGATTTGGTTTAGACTTCTTAAGGATTGATGTTTCACCAGTGATTTTTGGTTTAAATATTAATCAAATTATTTTGTCCCTAGTTATATGGGGAATTCTTGGTTGGTGGTTTAAACAAAAATGGGCAAAGATTTTTTTGCTCGCGTGGATCGCGTTAATCATTACTGGGCATTTAATGACAAGTCAACAAGTCACTATGGAATATGCAAACAGCTGGTTGGATCACTCGATACAAGAATTGGCAATTGATGATCAAACACTCAGAGTGGAGATTGTAAAATCTCCAGAAAGTATCCAGCAGGGTTTGGGTGGCAGAATGGATATAGGTAGTGATGGCATGCTATTTATCCTACCAGAGAAAAGCCAAGCCAACTTTTGGATGAAGGACATGATTTTTGATCTGGACTTAGTCTGGCTGGCCGACAATCGAGTTGTTGGAATCACACCCAACATACCTCATCCAGATCAGGAAGTTCCGGATTTTTTGCTTAAGGTCTATACTGCCCCTCAACCTGTTGACATGGTGCTTGAAGTGCCGGCTGGTTATGCTGCTTGGCAAGGGTGGGCAATTGATGATCTCTTGCAGAGAGTGACCATCCCTAACTACAGCGAGAAATGATATGATTGAAGCATGGATAAGCCTGCTCAATCCTCTGGTTCTTCGTCGCTTTTGGGTCGTTTTTTGAAACAGGCCTCTCCCGGCTCTTTGGCACTAATTAATTCGGTTCGAAGTGGTTCATCCAAACTACTCACTCAGTCAGTTTCCGAACCTGTTCCTTCGCCCACTTCAGCGGCTATTACAGAAGATCAGGACATTGATCAAAAGCTTGCTCATCAATTGTCAATTAATTTGTCCAGACCCGATAGTCAGACATTAAGCCAGCCAGTCGTGGTGACTCAGACGCGAGTGAATCAGATTTCAGATAGCAAAAAATTAGACATCTTGGATCAGGTTATTGATGAAGTTGAATCAATCTCAAGCGCCTCTGTACTCGATTCGGTTTTGCCTCAAGTTGCTTTGCAAGCCTCTGATACTCTCAATCCTCAGGCAGGAATTACAACTGCCAAAGAAAAGACGGAGGCTCAAGCGGTAATAGAGGCTCCGGCAGATGTTGGTGGTTCTACTCAGGTTGAGCTTGAAAAGACTCCAGAGCTACCAGTCGAAGTTGAGCAGTATCTCGAGCATGTTGAAAACAATGCCGATCAATTACCACAAGAAATAGTGGTGACTGGTGATGATATTGCTATCCAACCCAGCCATCGTCCGATGACCCCGGTTGTGGTTTTACCTATTTCTCCAGATGATGAAAAAGAGGCTCAATTCAAAGGACCTAGTTGGAGTATTCGTTGGTTGATAGAATGGAGTCACAAAATTATTAAGAAATTTGTGGGTAAAGTTATTTACAGGAGAGACAGTACGGAGAAATCAGAGTAGTTATGGATTTGAATACTCAATCAACTATTTTTTTGGATCGACTGGCAGCTGGTGGTTTGGCCATACTGACTTTTATTATTCTCTTGGCCATAATTTTAGTCTTTTTCTATATGCTGATCCAATGGCTCAAACACCACAGAAGAGAGCACTACGCATTGGGTTTTGTGACATTAATGATCCGATTACCCCGCGATACAGAAATTAAAATTGATGCAGCGGAACAAATGTTCGCCGGTCTTTATTCACTCAAAAATTCAGGTTTGATCAAAAATCTTTTTAAACCGGAACATATAATTACCTTTGAAATTGTGGCGTTAAAAGAGGAATTGGCCTTTTACGTCAGTTGCTCTCAGGAAATTCGAGACTTAGTTGAAAAACAAGTCAATGGTGCTTACCCTAATGCCAATATCCAAGAAGTTGATGAGGTGAATATATTTAGTGAGAAGGGTCGGGTGGCCTTTGCCTCACTCAAGTTAAATAGCTCAACGTACTTTCCCATCAAGACATATAAAGATTTGCCAACTGATGGGTTGTCTTTGATAACATCAGCTCTCACCAAGATGGGAGATGGTGAAGGAGCCATTCTTCAATTTGTGCTCCAGCCAACCAGTAAACGTTGGCAGAAAAAAGGCCGTAACTACGTTTCGGGTCAGAAGAAACGTGAAGCTGATCCAGATAAAGCGACTTATAGCCACGATCCCAAAGAAATGGAGGCAGTTAATACTAAGGCGGATAAACCTGGTTTCAAGTTGTCACTCAGAGTGGTAGTTAATTCACCTCAAGATTATATGGCGGAGTCTCATCTTAACAATATTGTGGGTTCTTTTGCCCAATTTGCCAGTCCCTACAATGAGTTTAAGCGAGGCCGGATTTTCTTGAAGCATCTTTTTATGATCGACTTCCTTTATCGTTACATGCCTTTGTTTGGTCGAAACACAGCCATTCTAAATACCGAGGAATTAGCCACAGTTTTTCACTTACCAAATAAAACTGTAGAAACTCACCACATTCGTTGGCTGAATGCCAAAAATGCTCCAGCTCCCAACGAAATTCCCCAATCAGGTTTGCATCTGGGTGTGTCTGAGTATCGGGGAGAGAAACGTCAGATTTTCATCACCCAAGATGATCGCCGCCGCCACATGTACATCGTGGGGAAGACTGGCACGGGCAAGTCTGAGTTTCTTAAAGAAATGATTCTGCAGGATATTGAGCAAGGTCGAGGAGTTTGTGCGATTGATCCTCACGGTGAATTTGTTGAAGATATTTTACAGTTGATGCCACCTGAACGGGCTGATGATGTTATTTACTTCAATCCATCAGATTTAGAAAGACCTATGGGTCTTAACATGATGGAAGCTGATTCAGAAGAGCAGCGTCATTTTGTGGTCAGCTCAATTATTGGGCTTATGTACAAACTTTATGATCCGCATCGGACAGGTATTATTGGTCCGCGTTTTGAGCATGCGATCCGTAATGCTATGTTGACAATTATGTATCGTAAAGGCAGCACATTCATTGAATTAGTTAGGGCCCTAACCGATAGCAAGTATGTTCAAGAACTTTTGCCCGAGGTTAAAGATCCGGTAGTTAAACGTTACTGGACTGATCAAATTGCTCAGACCAGTGATTTTCATAAGTCAGAAGTCTTGGATTATATTGTGAGCAAATTTGGTCGGTTTGTGACTAACAAGACTATGCGCAATATCATTGGCCAGCCTGAAAGTTCTTTCAACATTAGAAAAGCAATGGATGAAAAGAAAATTATTTTAGCCAATCTTTCAAAAGGCATCCTGGGAGAAGAAGATGCCAAGTTTTTGGGTTTAATATTAGTACCAAAAATTCTGACGGCTGCCATGAGCCGTCAGGATATACCTATGGATCAGCGTCATGACTTCTACCTATATGTGGATGAGTTTCAAAACTACGCCACAGAAGACTTTGCAGTTATTTTATCTGAGGCCAGAAAATATCGTCTGAACTTGATTGTGGCCAATCAATTTGTGGCTCAAATTGACGAAGATGTGAAAAATGCTGTTTTCGGCAACGTCGGTAGTATGGTTTCTTTTAGAGTGGGTATACCAGACGCGAACTTTCTTCAACATGAATTTTCTCCAGTTTTTAACGAAACCGATTTAACAAACATAGAAAAATACCACGTTTATGTAAAGACTATCGTTAAAAATGAACCTGTGCCGCCTTTCAGCATGTCGCTCTATAAGGATATGGATGCTGTTCAAGCCCGCATGAATCCAAAACAGGCGGAAATGATTAAACAATTGTCTCGGCTTAAATACGGCAAAGACAGAGCAGACGTGGAACGAGAAATCCAGGCCAGAAGCAATCTTTAGTTTGATTCGTTTTTCTGCCACTCATCCACCACTTGTTGACAGTAAAGGTAGCGGCCGTATTCAAATGCCTTATCGGTCAGGGTTTGATCTTTATCAGAAGCCTGAACTGCCTCACCCAAAACTTGGCCAGCTTGTTGGGAAAACAACTGACCTTTTTGCGCCAAAGTTTTAAGTTGAGCTTCAACTCCGGAAAATGATTCCGAGCTCATGGGTAATTTGTCAGTTGAATTCTGGCCGGATAAATTTGAAAGAATATTTTGCCGATAGGGATTGATTCTTTGATTAAGGTTATTGATAGGCTCTGGTAATGGCCAAGGTAGCTGATGACCAAAAACGATCAGACCAGCTCCGGCCAATAAGAGTAAAAAGAAAATTTTGATCACCAAGTTTCGTAGGGAGTGGTTAGTTTTGCTCACACTTTAATTATACAGATATAGCTTTCAAACCCCTAATCCCTATTCGTAACGTAGGGCTTCAATTGGAGAAAGCCTGGCTGCTCTCCGAGCAGGGGCTACACCAAATATTAATCCGACTATACTTGAGACCGAAAAAGCCAGCACTACTGCTCCCATGGTCACTCTGGCCGGAAAGTATGCTTGAATAGCCAATGAACCTAAATAGGCGATAATCAACCCAATTAAACCGCCAAAAATTGAAAGTAAGGCTGCTTCAATTAAAAACTGAAGCATAATTAAGTTGGGCGTGGCCCCCAGGGCCTTTCTTAACCCAATTTCTCGAGTTCTCTCACTGACAGAAACCAACATGATATTCATGATGCCGATACCTCCCACTACCAAGGAGATGGCTGCAATTCCACCCAAACCGGCGGTTAAAACTCCCAAAATACTTTGAATGGTATCCAGAAGTTGGGTTTGATCAAAAACAGAAAATTCATCTTCGTCAAGTTCTTTGAGCAGGGTTGTTTCGATTTTCTTTTTTGCCTCTTCAATCATACTTTCATCTTTTGTTTCGATAATAAATGAATCAACTAATTCTGTGTCAAAATCATTAAAAAGAGTATTGATGGGGGGATATATGTAGTTGTCAAAGCTGGGCCCGCCGAAACCTCCGCCTGTTTTTTCAATGACTCCGCTGACTTGATAACTTTTGCCATCCAATTTAATTTTTTTACCGATCGGATCAACTTGACCAAAGAGCTCCTCGGCGATTCCGGCTCCAAGCATCACCACTCTTTTTGATTTTGCATTATCTGTTTCAGTAAACCAGATGCCTTTTTCTGCCTTGGTATGACGCACAGTTTCGTAATTTGCCCCAACTCCATAGAGCGTGGCCTTGATACTTTTATTTTTATACTTGGCTTCGGCTAAACCCACACCAGTTGCCACTCCATCTTTGAGCACATCTCGATTGTCCCTTAAGATCTTGTCAAGATATCTGATTTTAAGTTTTGCCTGAGTGGACTCGAGAAATGTTTGTTCTTGATTACCGAAGCTACCATTTTCACCAAATGGATTACCTGGGACGACAAACAAAACATTCGTACCGAGAGCCACGAATTGATCTTTGACATATAGCTGCAATCCAGTTCCGATACTGGTTAAGAGTACTACTGAGCCAACACCAATAATCACCCCCAGCATAGTTAAAAACGCTCGGGTTTTATTTAGAAAAATGGCCCGAATGGCGATGGAAAAGGAATTTTTAAACATTTTTCTTTACCCTTGTCACTTGTTTAGATTGCTGTTGATTGTCACTGGCAATTTTACCGTCATGAAAAGTAATGATCCGATTCGCAATCCGGGCTACGTCTGGCTCATGAGTAACCATAATGATTGTTTTGCCTTCATTATTGAGTTCCTTGAGCAATTTTTGAATTTCCAAACCACTTTTTGAATCAAGATTTCCAGTCGGTTCATCAGCAAAAATTAGACTTGGATCATTAATCAAAGCTCGGGCAATTGCGACCCTCTGCTGCTGGCCTCCAGACAGCTGTGCCGGAGTGTTTTGCAACCGATCAGTCAGTCCAACCCTTTCCAGTAACGACTTGGCCCTGCTGTTTTGTTCGCTTTCTTTAATTCTGGCATACATCAGCGGTAGTTTGACATTATCAAGAGCGGAAGTCCTTGCCAAAAGATTGAACTGTTGAAAGATAAAACCAATCTCTTTATTTCTCAACCTGGCTCTTTCTACTTCATCATATTCTGTGACGTTTTTGTTCTTGAGCTGAATAACTCCCGAAGAAGGTTCGGCCAACATGCTGGCCACTTGCAAAAAAGTTGATTTTCCTGAACCAGAGGGCCCCATGATGGAAATAAATTCGCCGTCAGATACATTGAGCGAAATGTTATTTAAAGCTTTGATAACAGTTGTGCCTAGCTGGTGCTGCTTGGTGACATTCTTCAGACTCAGTAGCATGATTAAAGCTCCAATATTTATGAAGGAATCAAAATTTCATCAGACTCTGACAATCCGGATAGAACCTCAACATCGTCATCGGTTTCCAAACCTACCTCAATTATTCTGGGCTCGAAAGTGTTTGGCCCAGTTTTAATATCGACGACGACATTTCCGTCTTCCTCACGTGTTGCCTCAAGAGGAATCGCCAAGACATGATCTTTTCTTTCCAGAATAATTGAGGCATCTCCGTTCATTCCCAGCCGGATAGGGTATTGGAAAGCGAGCGAGCTAAGAGGTAGCTCCACAATAAAAACTGTACCCGTGCCTGATTGACTGCTGGAAAAAGCCACGTAATTAACACTTGTTTCGATTAGTTCGTCCGGATAGGCGTCAAGATTAATATTTGCCGAAAGACCTTGAGCCACGTCTTTGATGTCCACTTCGTCAACTCCAGCCTTAAAAATGAGGGTATCTGGATTAACTACTTCAAAATAATCACTTGCTAATAGCTGCATGCCGGCAACAGCAGTTGGTGCTGTAGTCAAAATACCATTAATTGGGGAGCTGAGCCTGGTGTTGGCAATAGCAATATCTCTAATCTCCACATTTAAAACCGAATTATCCAGATCCCATTGAGCTTTATCGACTGTACGCCTGACACTTAGTTCTGGTATGGGCTGATTTTCTCCTTGGGCATTTTCCACATAGTCGTCTCTGGTTTGCTCCCAATCCCAACGTTCTTTCAGGTAGTTATTTAAATCCTGATCAAGTTGTTTTTGCAGAGTAGCCTGGTCAATGGTGGCAATCGTTTGCCATTTTTTGATTTGATCACCTTCCTTCGCTCCTAAATATGTTAATTTACCTCCAGCCAAAAATCTTAGTCTAACTCTTTCTTTGGCATCAACTACACCAGAGACTTCAAGTGTTTTTGTAATTGACCTAAATTGAGGATGGGCAAAGGTTAATTCTTTTTGGTTTGATTTCGATTTACTGTTAATTAAATAACCACCACCAATAATCACAATTAACAACAGGCCGATGAGTTTCCAGCGTTTCAGCCAGATTTGTTTTAATTTGCCGATGGTTTGAGTCAACCGGCCAGTTTTTTGATTTGTTTTTTGTTGAGCCATGATGTTGATTAACAATTCATATTAGCAATAAACTACAAAGCGTAAATGGTAACACACTTGACCAAAACATTATACCCCAGATGGGATATAATACCAAAACAGAGTCGGTAGCTCAGCTGGTTAGAGCGGTAAGCTTATACCTTACTGGTCGGGGGTTCGAATCCCTCCCGACTCACAATTTCACCTTGGTATTAGATCATTAAGATTTGCGTTTTTTAATGCAATGGATTTTTCAAACTCAGACATGTGCTTAATTGAGCAAGATTAATTCTAAGTCAAGTTACATTCTACGAGAACATTTTTTAAATCTAAACATGCTTGATAGCGGAAATAGACCAAACACTTAGGTTTCATTCTTTTCAAACTGTGCTAAGAGCTCATTAAGCGACCATGACTGAATCGGAGAACCTTCAATTCCTTCTGGGCCAAAAACTCTGAGCTGATCGTCTTGACTAGCAATGTAGTAGTAATGCTGTGTTTCATCTGTGAGTTTCAAAGTAATAAAGGTATTTGTGGGTTGGTTTAAATCGTAGATTCTGATTGTTTGCACGCCTCGGCTTAAGTTTTTGCCGTGGAGGATAGCTAAATAATCTCCAGGTAAAAAGGTCATATCAATCACGGAATCAGGAGCTACAGAGCCGATTTCTCTGATTTGACGGTCTAGCAGAGACCAAGACTTAATTAGAGTATCACCACCTTCATTATCCAAATCTTCAAAAGCTAGAAAGCTTTGGGACGGGGAAACCAGTTTAAGCATGTATTCCTGACATTGGGAGTTGGCCGGATTGAAGTTAGTGGGAATAGTTACGTCTTCGACACTGTTATCTTCGCTCAGACTCTCAATCGTTGTTAACTGAACATTGATTTGACAATTTTGTCCTGTTTCGACCGAACTGATGATGACTTTGGTGGGAGAGGGAAAGTTAACGGCTTCTGGTTTGGAATTTTGATTGCGCGAGGTTTGAATTTGATCAAAAAACGCCAAGCCCGCGATGGCAATTAAGACTAAAATTGAACCAAATACAGCTAAGATACGGGAAGCAGTCATGAGTCTAATTATAACAGCAAGAGAAGGGCGCCACCAAGGCCGAGGGTGACAAGGCCAGCTTTCAACCAGTTAGTCCAATCAGCCGGACCGGTTTGAGGTAACTCTTCGGGTAGTGCTGGCTGGTCTGCGACATAGGGTGTGTAATCATCTCTTAAAGCTGGGGTTGGAATAGATTCAGCAATCACTGGTGAGTATACTGCTGGATTTTGTTGTACGTAGACTACTTGCTGGGCAGGAATATAAATTTGTTGAGGGGCCGGTACGTATGCATTAACCACGGCAGGCGGATTGCAGGTTGAACTGTTGGGGTACTGATCTAATCGGCAAACGTTGCCCGATGAAGTACTGTAGCAGATATAGTTGGTATAGGCACAGTTGGCATTGGTTTCACAAGATTGGTTGCAACCTGCCAAAGATGTTTGAACTTCCACATAATTGACTGGTAAACAGTTGCTTGCTCCCTCATTGGCTGCTAAACGACAGACATTACCGTAAGTTGAAGAACAAGTGTAGTTGCTGTTGGCAGTTCGGCATTCATCCGTATTGCTGCAGCTGCTATTGCATGAAAACGTGCCCGCAACTGGCTGGCAAGAATCGGACTCTCGATTGGCATCCAGGCGGCACTTGTTACCGTATGTAGCAGAACAGATGTATTCAGCATTGACAGTTTGGCAATCTGCATCGGTTTCACAATCGCTATTGCATGAGAATGTTTGGACGGGAGTAACGGTTGGGGTTAGTGAAACTGTGGGGGTGACTGAAGGGGCAGAAAGGGTGACTGAAGGGGTAGAGGTGATGGTTGGCTCAGCCTGAGGAGTAACTGTAGGGGCAGAAGTAGGCACGACAGTAACAGTGGATCCGTTCGGGGGGGTTGGAGAGTCATTTATGTTTGGAGGGGGCGTGGGAATACCGATGGTAGGAAAAGGAGTAAGCGAGGGAACAACAAATGAGATGCTGCAAACTGGACTTTCGCTGGTACCCGTACTGGCCTGCTGTCTGACATCCTGGGGTTGTTGACTAAGCAAATAGCCAGCTAAGCCGCCCCCGATCAACAGCAAGAGAGCTAGTGAAGTTAGAGCGTACTTGGTTATTTTTTTAGCTTGATTTATCTTATTTACTGGCTTCTTCTCGACAGAGCCAGAGTTTTCCTGGACGGGTGGGGGAGCATAAAAGCCAGTGGTTTGAGTCTGCGTATCTGTCATAAATATTTAATCTTCCCAAGCCGGGCAAGTCCCTCCGGTACAGGCGCGGCATTCTACGGTGTAAGTACCAGTGTGTTCAATATGAAGAGTTGCTTGTTTAGCGGCGCCAATAATCTTTTCAAGCATAAATGGCCCGCCACTGTTTGGATTATCAATTGCTCCACTTGGTAAATAATTAACAAACTTATACCTAAAAACGTAGTCTGTTGGATTAAATTCGTTTTCATTTACAGAGCAGGTCAGAGTCAAAATATCACCATACTGAGGTGAAGCAATATCTTTACTGATTGCCAAGCACATTGGTATAAACGTACCTTCTACGGGAGGAATTGTTGGGCCAGGAGTCCAGCTGTCGCAATTAATGCTAAGCAAATTACTGTTGTAGACGGCTTGTCCGCCCCATGGTCTGATGGCATTAACATAATATGAAGTAGTACCTGAATCAATTTGGTCAGTCACATTTCTGATTTCTGGAGAAATGCTCATTTTGTAATCCCAGGTCCAAGCACCAGAACCAACTTTTTTACTAACGGTATAGTAAAGTGTATCGGCCATTTCAGCCCAGCTAATTGAAACATCACGCTTGGATGTGCACTCTGCTGTAGCCTTAAATGAATTAATAATTGAATAGGTGCTGCAGTTGGCGGCGACAACATTACTATAACCAATTTCATCTCCACCGCTATCCAGAGCTTTGACCACATAGGTATAAGAATGTCCGCTCTCAATTTGATCTGAAACACTGGTAATATCCTGAGGTCCTTGTGAGATATTGGTTTTATAGTCGTCAAGCCATTCTCCAATATCAACTTTTCTTGAGAGCTTGTAAGAATCTGCTTGGGCTATAGAAGCCGGATGATTCCAGCTGATAATAATTGAGTTATCTGGTTGACAGTCGCCAGTTGCTTCAAAGATGGGTTCTGTGTAAGACCAAGGGACTACAACGGGATCAGATCCACAGTTTTGGCTATCAATGGAGAAGGAGACCGTTTTTGGATTGCTTTGAATCCAACTGCCTCCAACTGATCCGGCCACTAGAGTGCGAAATGTGTATTCACCATCAGGTAAATTTGGAGTCACATCGCATGAACTTGCATCATCACCTGCGCCTGTTTGCCAGCGTGTTAGCCCGTAGGTTTGGTTAAATGAATTGGCATTTGGCCAGGCTCCTGTATTGCATTCCCAACCAGATGTAAAAAGTTTAAGCCGAGTTGCATCCGTAGCACTCACATCACTACCACCAAGAATTCTGGCCCAGACGCGATAAGCCGAAAATTCATTATTATCTTGAAGGTCAAGACCAACAAATACCTCTGGCAGGCTGGCGTAGCAGCCTCCCGGAGTTAATCCGGTAACAAGCGGTGTATTGGGGATTTGGTCAGCTATATGAGTTGGTGTGGGGGCGACAGTAGAAATCGTATCAGGTAGTGCAGCAGTTGGAGTTGCTTCGGGTAAAGTTGGAGATGTGTTAGGAAGGGATATCCCGGGATTAATACAACTATTGTCAGCCGCATTTATACGAATAAATACAGTCGTCGGATCACTCTCAATCCAATTAGATCCGTCATAGCCTGCTACCAGTACTCGCAAGGTGTAATCGCCATTCTCCAGGTTAGGATTAATAACTTTAATGGTTTCATTAGAGCAGCCGCTGCCACTGCCAGCATCCCAGGCAGGGATGGTATAAATATTACTAAGAGTATCTCTGTATGGCCAAGCGTTACTATTACAATTCCAATCGGAAGTAAAGAGTTTAACTCGATCTGGATCCGTGGCACTCACATCACCTCCATCAAGAATTCTGGCCCAGACGCGATAAGCCGAAAACGGGGTTTCAGATTCGTGATTAAGCCTGACAATCACTTGCGGCATACCAAGGTAACAGCTGGAGACGCCTTGGTTAATTGGACTTTCTACAATTGGAGGATTAGGTTTACTGACAACCTGTGCTTGTTGCCTCACATCTTGAGATTGTTGAGTTAACCAGTATCCGGCTACACCACCAACCACCAATACTAAGACTAAGATTGCTCCTAAAATAGTTTGGAATGATTTGCGCTTGGGAAAAGAAACAGAAGGTCTTTCGACCTTTGGGATTTCGGAGACAATATTCGGCCCATCTGGTTCAATCCCAACCATAGCCTGTTTAGCTTTTTGGAAAGATGAGGAGGGTACATCAACATTCATATTCACACCAAAAAAACCACATTAAATATAGACTTTTCCAGTTTAGTCAGATTGGTCACATGATGTCAATTGGGAGTTTATTTTGTGCTCATATTTGTGGAAAATTATTTTCGATTGCGATGATTTTTTGAAAATTATTAATCTGTCTACTTCACGACATGACAAATCGCAAAAAGGGTGGGTATGATATACTTCGTCGTATTATGAGTGGTAATAAAATAGAGAGTTCGCCTCATATTTTGGCAGAAACAGTTGAAGTGCTCATTTCCGAGTTGATAGAAATGGGCAAAGGAAAAAACTGGACAATTTCGGATGGCGTGATGGCCCTTTATGAGACACACTGCAGAAGCGGCGAAACCCTGCCGGTTTATCCCCTTCCCAGTCTTGATGCTTTAAGACAATTTTTGGATGGTAGGTGTCCATCCAATCCAGATAATTATTATTCAACAGATCAGGCGCTCTTTATTATTGTTCACCCTCCATCTGGAGAAAGCACTTCTAATGGGCGAACCTTTGTTAGTTTGTGCCATCATGGCTTTACAGTCTATTCTGATCTAAGAGGTCCGGTGCTAACTGCACCAACACCCAGTGGTACATTAAAGGTTCGTCGGGGTAAGAGGGCGGCTGTTTTTTCTATTTGTGATCAACTTGAAAACAATCCCTATATATTTCTTGACCGGTCAGGCTTGAATGATAAAGCTTCTTTGCCTGACGATCGGGGAGAAAGAGGTAGTTTTAAGCAAGGTTTTATTGAAGGTATCGCGGAGGAAAATACGAGGCGACCTAAAATCTCTAATGAGAGAATTACAAGAGTATATGTTCCGCTGAGTAAAGATGGTAAGACTTTTGCTGAAGGTTGGTCGATCTATGCCGTGACAAATTCGCCCCAAGAGTCAAATGCTCCTATTATTAAGCGGTTATCCGATCCGATCCCAGAAGGAGAGAAGCCAATTCCTGCCAGTTACATTGATTTACGAACAGGTAACTCACTCATAGATGATGAGCGGCTAACCCGTGTCGCTTGGACAATAACTATTTTGGTGACTGTGGCTATATTTACAGCATATGGTATTGAGCGGGCGTCAGACACAGAGGCTATATGGGAGAAAGTCAAGGAAATTTTTCCTTATGTGATAGGAGGTCTTTGCTGCGGGTTTATTGCTTTTCCTACTGCAATGTTCCTTTGGGCCCTCAACGAGGATAACCAATGGAAAAGATAAATAAGCTTGAAGAAATCCACAATACCTGCATATTTCTTTTACAGCTATTTAAGTTTTTGGAATAACTTTAATTCCCGGTAATTGTTGGCCACTTAAAAATTCCAGAGATGCTCCGCCTCCAGTTGAAACATAGGAAAATTTTTGGGTTAATCCCATATCGTCCAAAGCCGCGATAGTGTCACCTCCGCCAGCTACACTAAATAGTGAACTACTGCGAGCGATAGTTATTGCCAAGCTGCGGGTGCCGTGACTAAACAGGGGATTTTCCCAGACACCCATTGGTCCATTCCAGAAAACTGTTCCGGCTTCAGCGAGAACTTTTTGATAAAGTTGAGTTGTTTTGGGTCCGATGTCTGCGTAAACCAGCTGGACTTGTTCTTCCTTATCTGTCATATCTTTAATTAAGTTGATAACTTGAGTTTTAGCTTGAACTTTTTCTTCAATATTACCAGCTGCAATCATATCAATAGGATACATAATCTTTGGCAAGGGTATATATTTATCAAGCATAATTTTTTCAAGTCTGTGTGCTTCGAGTAATTGTTGAGCTAATGCAATAAAATCTTGACCTTGAGTCTGTTGACTGTCTTCAATTAAAGAACGGTAAACTTCCAGCCCGTCTGCTTTCAAAAAATCATTGGCTACCACCCCTCCCAGCAACACTGAATCTGCTAATTGAGCTAAATGACGGATGGCCGATACTTTGTCCGCAATTTTGGCGCCACCTACTATGACAACAAATGGTCTTTTAGGTTGGGTAAGTAGCTGGGTAAGTGTTTTAATTTCCTTAATTAGATTGAAGCCAGCGTATGCAGGCAGATACTTTGGCAAACCAACAATCGAAGCATCTTGACGATGGCAGTTGGCAAAAGCCTCATTAATGAATATGTTCCCCAATTTAGCTAAATCTTTGGCAAACTGCATGTCGTTCTTTTTTTCTCCAGTTTCAAACCTTAGATTTTCGAGTAAGAGAACGTCTCCGATTTTCATTCGCTCAATTGTTTGCAGGGGGATTGGACCTCGCACTTGGTTACAAAATTGACATTCAATTTTAAATTTAGTGGTTAAATATTTGGCAATCGGAGCCAATGATAGGTGACTCAGCCTTTGACCTTTGGGTCGACCTAAATGGGAAATAAGCACAGTTTTAGCGCCATTTTTTCTGAGAAAATTGATTGTTTCCA
>Ga0210057_1001343_pt1 | contig 37586 bp, 34 predicted proteins | sample CryGeyCG2114_010_2_FD_183968 | JGI IMG/M metagenome (GOLD analysis project Ga0210057, IMG submission 183968) | Groundwater microbial communities from aquifer - Crystal Geyser CG10_big_fil_rev_8/21/14_0.10 (SPAdes) (version 2) | ecosystem: Environmental > Aquatic > Deep subsurface > Groundwater ... | reverse complement strand
CGGCAGGAGGGCACCAATAGTGATGGCAAACCAGTTGACTGGCCAGAGGAAGTGGTCCTCGATAACTTTGATAATGCGGAAGGTTTTGTCCCAAAATGGAATACCGGGAACCAAGATCCATTGGCGGATGATGTAGGCATCGTCGCTGACACCCCAGGCCCAACGTTTGATCTGTTCGTACTGGTTTTTCATGGTGTTCCACCAACCGTGAGCTTCGGCAGCATCGGCATAGATAGGCAAGAAGATGGGCTCGACCTCGATTTGGCCTTTGAAATGAAAATAGGCTTTAAAGAAGAGGCGGTAGTCTTCGGGAATGACGTCGGTGTCCCAGTAGCCAATGTCATCGATGAGCTTGAGGCTGGTGGAGTAAGTGGAAAAATTGATGAGCCGGTCTTTGCGCATTAAGATAAACATTTGGGTGACAGAGAAGATGGAGGCGAGGACACGGATGGGAGCAGGCACACGCCAGATGTTGTTGTAGAAGGTGATAGAAGCTTGCCAGATACGCTGATAACGTTTGGGTTGTTTGAGGAAATGATAGGTAAGGGCGGCAAAGTAATTGTTGTCGAGGATGGCGTCGGCATCTTGGCTGGTGATGGTGATGAAGTTGATGTTGAGATGATGATCGTCGACCAAGAACTTTTTGGCAAGCTTGGCTCCCCAACTGGTGTTACTGGATTTGCCTTTGACCTCACCTGCGAGATCGGGGTGGAAAGTGGTGTAAAAGTAACCAAATTTGGAGCCAAACTTTCGAGTAAGAACCTGGGCTTTGTGGCGACCTGCTTCACCTTCCCGCTCTTCGAAGGAGACCATGATGCAGAGGTTTTTGGTGGGGAAGGTTTGCTCGGTGAGAGTGGTGAGAGTACGTTCGAGAGTAGATAAAGGTTCCTTGTAGGTGGGGATGATGACGATGTGGTGAACACGTTGCCAAGGGCCGAGTTTTTTGACGTCAGCAAGCCAGTCAAAACGTCTGGCAGCCTGGATCCTCATGTAGGCAAAAATGGAGAGAAATGCCATGGTCAGAGATCGATAGAGCCAGTAGACGCTAAAGGCGATGATATAGTAGGCAACGAGCACGGGGACGAGGATAGAACCCCAAAAAGGAAATAGGATAAGGGACCAGGAAAAAAAACCTGGAAGAATTTCTAGAGCCCGTTGGGTGCGGACAGGGTGACGGCGGACGTAGTTTTGGAACATATGGGTATTTTAACTTATACGAGACGGTCGAAGTGAAACAATGTTATCTCCGATGTGGGTGAAAAGTTCTAATTTCTAAACAAAAACTCAATTTCAAATATTTAAATACCAAACATAATAGATGTGTTTAACAAATTTAGATTTGGTAATTGGAAATTGTTTAGAGATTAGAATTTAGAGTTTAGAGTTTTAGGCCGAAAAGCTCTGAGGCATTTTGAGAGAGTTGTTGATCGAGGTCTTGCAGCGAGATATGTTTTAAGTCAGCGATAAACTGGTAGGTTTTGGTGATGTTTTTGGGGGTGTTGGGGAATTGGCCGCGGTAGGGATTAAGATATGGTGAATCGGTTTCGAGAAGTAAGTGATCAAGGGGGGTAGCCTCGGCTAACTTTTGAAGTTCGGGAGCATTTTTGAAAGTGACATTACCGGCATAACTGATGAAAAGACCGAGGGCGAGAGCTTGCTGGAGATAACGATAATCGCCGGAAAAGCAGTGGAGAACACCGCGGGGCCGATAGATGGAAAGAAGTTTGATGGCGTCGGCGTGGGCGTCTCTTATGTGGACTGAGACTGGGAGCTGGTGCTGGTTGGCCAACTCGAGCTGAAAAGAAAAGAGTTGCTGTTGGAGACGTTTGATGAGATCAACATTTTTTTCGAGTTGGAAGTAATCAATACCAATCTCACCAATAGCGGCTATTTGGTCTTGGTTTTGTTTGAACTGATGAGAGAGGATCTGTTGGTACTGATCCAACTGAATCTCGGCTTGACGGACGTTTTGAGCAACTAGGTCGGTGACTAGTTCTGGATGAAGACCGATAGCTGGAGAGACGGATGGGTGGGAGGCAATTTTAAGGGCCTTACGGTTAGTATCTGGGTCGGTGCCCAAAACTAATAAATAGGTAACGCCAGCAGAGACTGCCTCTTCCACATGCTGCTGCCAGTGGGGGTAGAGGGGGTCAACGTTTAAATGGCAGTGAGTATCAATCATGGGTTAGGAATTAATGAGTAGGAACTAGGAAGTAATGAATTAAAAATTCTGAGGAATGATCAATGTTACTTTAACCTTGGAAAAAGGGGCTCAATTTTTTCGATCTTGGGACCGTGGTAGTGTTTGGCAATCTTGTCAGCGGTGTCCGGTAAAAAGGGCTGGAGCTCAAAGGCGATTTGGCGGATATGGGCGACCAGGGTGGTAAGGACGCGCTTGAGATCGTCACCCGATAATTGCCAAGGTTTTTCCTGTTCAATGAGTTGATCAGCAGCCGAGATCCTGGACCAAATGTCGGCAAGGGCGAGATCGAACCTGAATTGGTCGAGGTTGTGTTTGACCTGATGCCTAAGTTGAGAAGGTGGGTCGGGAACAAATTCAATGCCTGATTTGGCACAGAGAGTAGCAACACGAGAAACCAGATTGCCTAGACCATTGGCAAGATCTGAGTTGTAGGCAGCAATAAGCTTGTCCTCGGAAAAATCGCCGTCGGAGAAAGGGTTAATTTTGGCAAGGCAATAGTAGCGCAAAGGATCGGTGCCAAGCTTATCTAGTATGGGAATGGGGTTGTAAACATTACCTATGGTCTTGCTCATCTTTTGGCCGTCGACGGTGAAGTATTCGTGGACAAAGATACCACGAGGAAGCTTGAGCCCAGCGGAAAGAAGGAAGGCGAGCCAATAGACGGCATGAAAACGGATGATGCCTTTACCAATAACGTGCAGGTCGGCGGGCCACCATTTTTGGTACTTGTCATCGTCAGTGCCAAAACCGATACCTGATTGATAGATGTTTAAGGCGTCGAACCAGACGTAGATGCGTTGGGTGTCGTCATCGGGGACGGGGACGCCCCAGTCACGGGCTCGTTGATTACTGCGGCTGATGCTGATATCTTTGAGGCCGGATTTAAGGAAGCTGATAATCTCATTTTTCCTAAACTCAGGAGTGATGGTGACTGAGCCTGATTCGATAAGAGTTAACAGCTGGTCTTGATAGCGGCTTAATTTGAAAAAGTAGTTTTCTTCGGTGACTTCTTCTAATTTTTTGCCGGGGTGTTCGGGACACTCGCCGTTGGCATCTAACTCGTCAGGTGAGTAAAAGGCTTCGCAGCCAAGACAGTAGAGGCCGGTGTAGGATTTTTTGTAGATATCCTCTGCTTGGTCACAGAGCTGCCATAGGTGTTGGGATGATTTGAAGTGATCGGGGCTGCTGCCTTTTTGCCAAACAGTAAACTCTGCGTTTAGTTTGATGGCGAGGTCCTGGAAATTGTCGGCGTTAGTATCGACAAATTGCTGAATGGGGACACCAGCGGCTTCTGCAGCTTGGACATTTTTGAGGGCATTTTCGTCGGCACCGGAAAGGGAAAGGACCTCCTCACCTAGCAAGCGATGATAGCGAGCAATGGTGTTGGTTTGGATAAATTCCAAGGCGTGGCCGATGTGAGGAGCGGCATTAACGTAAGGAATGGCGGCGGTGATATAAAACTTGGGTTTGGTTGATTTGGTCATGTAGCTCCTAGTGGTAATTGTAACTAATTGACAAAAATAAAGCTCCTGGAGAAGGAGCTGGTGAATTAACAAACACTAAAACCCCTTCCCAGCTTAGCTGAGCTCTGGCATGGACATGGCCATGGTGGTGAGGTTTTGGTGGGTCATAGTGAGTGGTATTGTAACACAGATAGGAAAAGGCTTATTGGGGAGCAAAGATCCGATCGTTTTTGATGATCACAGCCAAAGCCAGCACTTTATTAATATATATTATTAAAGTGTGGGGGTGGGGTGGGGATGGTTAATATCTGGATGGTGTTTGGAGTGAACTTTTTGGGTGCGAGTTTTGGGCTTTAGATAGCCAAACAAGAATTCCAGAACTAGGATGAGGGCGAAGATGAGGATGGTGTTGATGATGGTGAGAAGGTGGTAGAGCTGGAGGTAGAGACAAATAGTGAGGGCTGTAGCATAAACAAGTGAGCGGATAATTTTTTTGAGAAAGAGGTTGATGGTGAAAGTGATGGTGCCGAAGACAATGATGAAGAAGGGGAGATAGGAACCGGTAAAACCGATGTCTTTGAAGAAGTAGGGGTCAATCATGATAAGAGTGAAGATGAAAAGAAACCAGAAGATAAAGGTTAAGAAAAGGTTGAGCCAATTTAGGTGAGGCATGTGAAAGCGAGGATTAATAGATTGGCGGTGACGATGAGAACGGAACATAGACGAGTTAGACAAATGGGACTAATAAGATGAGTAAGATAATAGAAAAATGAGAAGTTACGGACTAATATTGATTATCAATCCCGGGATGCACCCGCTCTTCGACTTTGCTCAGGGCTCCTCGATCCCGGGATTAGGTGCTTAGTTTTTTACTAAAGACAGGATACAGAAAAGCAGACCCAAAGAAAACAGAGAAAAGGATCTGCTAGAATGCTGTCATGAACGATACGACGATTGTGTTGTTGCTGGTGGGTGCGGGTTTGGCAATATTTTTGTGGCTAATTTACCAAAAGCTGCAGAAGTTAGTGGGAGATAGTGCTCAATTGGATGAAGAGAAAGCTAAGAATTTAGTGAACCAAGTGTTTGGTGAGATTACTAACAAAGTGATTGCTCAAACTAAGGGCGTGTTGGAGGCAGATAAGGAAGTGATCCTTAAGGACAATGAGAATAAGAGGCAGGTGATGGAGAAGCTGGTGGGTGATTTGAAAAAAGAGATTGACGAGAGACAAGAAGAAATCAGAGTGCTGGAAAAAGATCGGAACAAAAAGTTTGGAGAGATTACTACGGCGATACAAGACCACAGGAAAATTACCGAGGAGTTAAAGACATCAACGGAGGCGCTCTCGAAAGTATTGTCGAACAATCAAGCCCGAGGCCAGTGGGGAGAGCGGATTATCGAAGATATTTTGCGATCGGCTGGGCTCATTGAGAACATTCATTTTGCCCGGCAAGTACCACTGGGTACGAGTGCAGTGAAGCCGGATATTACATTACTTTTACCTAATGGGCGGAAGGTGTGTATTGATGTCAAGTTCCCCTACTCGGAAGTACAAAAGATGGCGGTGGCGGAGAACAAGGCAATTAAAGCAGAGCATTTAAAAAACTTTACTAGGGATGTGAGGGCGAAAATAGCCGAGATTGAGTCGCGGGGATATATCGATGTGGAGCAAGGAACTTTGGACTACGCGATTATGTTTGTGCCCAATGAAATGTTGTTCTCGTTTATCAACCAAGAGTTCCCGGATATTGTGGATGAGGCGATGGCCAAAAAAGTAATGATCGTGTCGCCGTTTACTTTTTTGATTGTAGCGCGGACGGTACGCGAGGCTTATGCCAATTTTATGATGGAGCAAAATATAAGGAAAATTGTCAGCCATATTCACGAGTTTGCGGATGAGTGGGGCAGGTTTAAGGGTGAGTTTGATAAGTTTGATGAGGTAATTGGGAAGCTCAGAGGCCAATATGACAAGATCGCTTCGACGCGGTATAAGCAGATGGACCTACGACTCCGGCGAATTGAAGAAGATCAAAAAGGAGCTAAATTCGTTGAAGGCGAAAAGAAGTTGTTGGAGAAATAATGGAAGAAATAATTGTCTCTAAATCAGGAAAGAGAATTTTGTTGCGGGAGCCACGAGAGGGTGATGTGGAGGAGATGATGGAGATGTTTAACGGAATTGTGGAAGAAGATTTATACATTATGGTGAATGAAAAACAAACTAGAGAAGAGGAAGAAAAATATATAGAAAGTGTGTTAAAAGATGTGGCAGAGAAAAAAAATGGCTAAATTGTTTGCCTTTGATGGGGACAAAATGGTGGGTAATTGTGATGTTAAAAAAGGACTATACAGAAGTGCACATGTGGGAGTATTTGGACTTGTTTTGAAAAATGGGTATAGGAATGACGGAATTGGGAGACAAATAGCCGAAGCGACAATTAAGTTGGCTCAGGAAAGATTGGGGGTCAGGATGGTGGAGCTGCATGTTTACAGTGAAAATGAGCCGGCGAGGAATTTGTACAGGAAGCTGGGGTTTGTGGAGTGTGGAGTGTTACCGGAAGCGATTGAGTATCGAGGGAGAATGGTGGACCAGATACATATGTACAAGAGACTTTAAATTTTGTAGACGTAGATGCCGCGGTCGTTATCTTCGACTTTTTTCCAAAATTTCATTCCTGGAATCTCATAATCTGGACTGATAATCAGAGTGCCTTTTTTGAGCTGGGGAAGAAGTTTGGTCTGGAAGGGCTTTAAATACTTGGTCATTTGGTAGCAATAGATGACGTTGAATGAGGAAAGGTCGGCGTTCCAAAAGTCACCAAAATGGATGAAGATTTTGGCTCGGTCAGCTTTTGATAGTCCAGCGCGAGCAGTACGCCAAAGGGCAGTGGTGTAAACCATGGCGTCAAGTTCCCAACCGTCGGCACGAGTAGCGCCGCGTTTGATAGCTTCGACTAAAATACGGCCGTCACCGCAGCCAAGGTCAGCGACTTTGTCTCCCTTTTTAATAAATTTGAGGATGTTTTCGTAGCGGCGGGTTTTAATAGGGACATAGGGAGAACCACGACGGGCAGTGTAGATGAAAGTGGCCATCCAGAATAATAGCGGTGATAAGGCTAAGATTAGTATCAGATTGAAGAACATGAGTATAACTTGATCTAATTTACCTAATAAGGTTTCGTGACAAATGATTAATTTTATTGGAGATTGCCACACTTGGCTTTCAGCCAGGTTCGCAATGACAATTATGCTTATGTCCTGTTGTGTATTGTACTACTAAGTCATCATGTCGCGGAGGCGACAATATTCACAATCTTTGTCATCGCAGCGAGTGTCCCAAAAATTGAGTTCTCTAATTTCTCTGGCGACACGGCGAATTTCTGATTCGAGTTCTTGCTTTTCTGGATCAGTAATGGTGAATGTTTCTGATACAAGGCGACCGTTATCGCGGGGCTGAACAAACTCGATGGTGCCGTCGACCATGATAAATTTACCACCAAGGTAGCGGTCCATTAATAACTGATAGAAAACGAGTTGGCGGTGATAGTCGCCACGAGAGGCTTTGGTGTTACCTAAAATATCGTTGCGGCTTTTGGGTTTGCCGGTCTTGAAGTCGATGGTGTGGTAGTGATTGGGCGTGTCAGCGGAAAGAAGGAGGTCGAGCTTGCCGGTAAGTTTGATGTCGGGGTCGAGCCCAACACCAGTGATGTTAAGCTCTGATTTGGCGTCAGAATTCCAGTTAGTAATACGTTGCTGATAATAAGCTGGAATAACTGCTGAGAGTTTGGTGGTCATTTCCTTGAGCTCGATTTTGGAAAGAGGTTGATGGGAAATGTAGTCTGAAGCAAAGTTGATAAGCTCTTGGTCGGTAAGTTTTTTCCTTCTCAGACTGACTAGATAATGATGGAGAGTTTGGTGAATGGCGGAACCAAAAATCAGAGCGTTGGTTTTGGCTTCGGGGATATGAACGAGGGAGCGGAAAAAATAGCGCCAAGGGCACTGAAGATAATTATTCAGAGCTGTGGCTGATAGACCAAATTGATTAAAGAGGGCGGTGATTTCGGATTGGAGAGAGGCGAGAAAATCTGATCTGGTTGATGATTGGGTGGACGCGGTAAAGATAACTTCGGGGTGAGACTGAAACCATGAATCAAAATCTGTTGTGTCAACCGGTTCGATAAGTTGATCGGTGATCTCGGAAATAAATTGGCTGGGGACTTGGGACTTGCCGTCAATTCTGGAAGAGGAATAGGTAATGGTAATAGTCTGCCGGGCACGAGTGAGGGCAACATAAAAGAGGCGGCGCTCGTCGGCGTTTTGGTCGATGGTGTCAAATTGTTCGAGACTGATTTGAAGTTGATGATATGGCAACTTGAAGTCAGCGTGGCCGGCCCAACGATTACCCCAGCTGGTGTCGTGAGAGTTGATAATGTAGACGTGATCGAATTCCAGACCCTTAGCGCCGTGAGCGGTCATCAACTGAACTGCTTGGCGGTTGGCGGAGATGGAAGCGTCGGGGTTGATGGTGAGCTGGTGTTGCTCCAAGAGATCGATGAAAATGATGAAGTTGGGAAGGCTAAACTTAGGATCGCGATCGAGCTTGGTGCGAAGCTGAGTGTAGAGAGTGGTGAGCTTGGCGAGAGAACCGGTAAGCTCGGTTTGGTTGAGAGCAAGTGTTAGGATGCCAGACTGATGAAGAATAGTGGAGAAAACTATATCCAAGGGTTGGTCGTGGCTTAGCTGGTTCCAGGAGATGAGATGGTTATAAAAATCGGTGAGATCATCAGGGTGGAGAAAACTATCTAGGTGAACTTCGATTTTTGATAGCGTGTCGAGGGTGGATAGTTTTTGATCTTTGGATAATTGACGAAGATGAATGATGTCTAAAGGGTGGATGTGAAAAACGTCAAGGTAGAGGGCGCGAAAGATGGGTTCTTCTTCGAGGGTGGAGACAGCACGGAGAAGAGCGATAAGTTTAGCGATAGTTAGATCTTCGAGGATGTTTTGCTTGGCAAGGAGAATGTAGGGAATACCGAGATTGGAAAGAGCAGGCATGAGATCTTTTAGGTCTTTGTTGGTGCGCGCAAGGATGGCGATGCGACTAGGGTCGGTGCCGGAACTAATGGCGGCTTTGATGGAGTGGGCTAGATAATGGTATTGACGATAGGGGTCGGCGAGAGTAGCTAAACGAAGCGGGCTGGGTGAAGATTTTGTGGTTGAAGTAAGCTGATGACGAAGCGGTAAATCGAGATCGGGAAGTTGGGAATTGCTGATAAGGTTATGAGCAGCGTCGAGGATAGTTTGGGTGGAGCGGTAGTTGTCGGTGAGAGTGATAACTTTGGTTTGTGGGTAAAGAGTTTTGAGTAAAAGGAAGTTGGTGAGGGAAGCACCTTGGAAGCGGTAGATGGCTTGCTTTTCGTCGCCGACGACAAAGAGATTGGGAGAGTCGTAAAAACTAGCTAAGGCTTCGATGATTTTATTTTGAGCGCGGTTGGTGTCCTGGTGCTCGTCGACCAAAAAGTATTGGTATTGTTCTTGGAGTTCGAGGAGAAAATCGGGTTTGGATTCGAGCCCGCTGATAAGTTCGACGAGCATGTCGTCGTAGTCGTAGAGTTTTTGGTGACGGAGCTGTTTTTGGTAGAGTTGGTAGACGGTAGCAAGCTCTATGTTTTTGTTGATGTCTTTTTGAATTTTGGTGTACTTACCGCGCATGCGGCCAAGGTAGCGGCCTTTATCGTAGTAAAGGTCATCGATGTTTTGGAAATCAGTGAGTTGTTGGTTGATTACTTGGGCAAATTGATCGGGGGCAATATTTTCTTTCTTAAGATCCGATATGGCTGAGAGAGCGGATTTTAAATAAAAGAAGGGATCGCCGAAAGGCTTGATATATTTGAAGGATTTTTTGGTGAAGATGGATTCGAGGATTTGAATTTGTTCGAGCTCGGTAATAGGTTCGGCGCCAATTAAGTGATCAAAGACGTCGGGGTGGGTTTGGATGATAGAGTTGGCGAAACCGTGGAAAGTATAAATGCTAACACGATAAGCAGTGGGGCCGATGATCTCGACCAAGCGCTGGCGCATAGCGGCGACACCGGTCTCGGTGAAGGTGAGAGCGAGAATGTTTTCGGGGTTAGTCTGAGTTTTTAGGAGAATGTTGGCGATACGGAGGGTGAGGACTTGAGTTTTGCCGGTGCCGGGACCAGCAATGACCATGACAGGGCCTTCGATTTGATCTACAGCATTGCGTTGGGCTGAGTTAAGCTGATGGTAATATTTATCAAAACGAGTTGAGGTCATGGCCGTATTGTAGCAGGAATAAATGGAAGGGCGGCAAAGATATGGAGAGAGTTTAAATGATTGAAACTAGTGGGCTTGCTCAGTGGCTGGATGATGCTGCGAGGAGAAGAGTAACAGACGATCGAGAAAGATGTAAGTGAGGAGATATATAGGTAGAAGGTTAACAAGAAAACGGAGAGGAAAAATAGTTAGTTCCTGGGTAACTGGTGTTTTTACGTCTAGTGGGGAGTCAGATTGTTTTAACCGATTGTAAGTTGTGGAGACAGATTGTTTGCACAGATATACAGACATCAGACAAGCTATACCTGTGTTTTTAATTTTAGGAAGAGTTAAATAGGCGGAAACTAGTGGAAAACCTGATAGATAATAGCCAGAGCAACAACCATCAGGAGCCTTAAACGGTCGAGGAATTAATAGACCAAGAGCGGTAATAATGAAGGCTAGAACAAGAGAAGTAAGAATTTTGAAGACGATTTTTTTCATTAGACAAATTTAATGATTAACTTGTTCGAAATATTTTGTGTTTATTATGGCATTAATTCTTTTATCCATGGATGACAAGTCATGGTGAACTGATAGCTGCCACATGACCCGTTAGAAAGTGGACCTTCTGGTTTAATGATGGAGGGACTATTGCAGGATTGTTCAATTTGGCAGGAAGTGCCAACTGGACAATAACTACGGCAACTGTAGGTATTGATGGTTCTGGTGGTGGTCGCAGGTGGAAGATGAAATATCAGATAGGTCTGCCAGAGGAGGATAACTAAAATCATGATCGTGCCTGCAATAAAAACGTATTTAGGCCACACATTTTTCTTAGTAAAGGCTAGGTGAGCAGATCTAAAATACTCAAGAAATACAAAGATGAATAACGCATTGAGGGCAAGAAAAGGTAGGAATATGGCAAGGGATTGGATGCGAATTAATCCGGGAATCCTGGAGTAATTAAGACAGTCTGATTGGTACATTTCAGGACAAAATTGGTTTGGTGGGGGCAAATTGGCCGATTTGTTGTAGATGAATTTGATGGGGTAGCCACGATTGAAGGATTTATCACAACATCCAGTTTGGTAAGGAGTAGTGTGCAAGCAACTTAGAAAAGTGAGAAGAAGACTTAGAAATAACAGCGAGATGTGAATGCTTGGTTTGGAAGGCATGGACAGTTGAAGTTGTGAGGCTTGTAAATATTAGAATGGTAGTTTGGAGCGGAGGCGGAGATATTTCCAGCGCAAGTTGTCGGCGAGCTGATAGAGCTGGTAAATCTGGGGATTGAAGATCATGTCATATGAACCGACGAATTCCATGAGAGTGCCACCGTAGCCTTCTTTGAAGCGATGAAAACCATACCAGGGATCTTTGTCGTCTGGGTTGGGTCCTAAAGAGCCCCACATGTCAAAGCTGGTGCTGCCCAAGGACTTACCATAACGAATGGCTTCCCAAGCTAAGAGATTGTTGGCCATGACCTCGCGATGCTGCCGACTACTGGCACCATAGGGGTAGTAGAGAGTGTTATTAAAAATGAAGAGCACCCAGATACCGAGAGGCTGACCTTGGTAGGTGGCTTTGATCAGGTGGGCGATACCGGCATCACGCATAACTTGCCACATGTGGCGGTGGTAGGACTCGGTGTGGGAGTAGAAACCTTGGCGACTGGTGGTTTGTTTCCAGAGGTTGATGTATTCATTGAAAGTAGTATCGGAGTTATCGACGCCGATAGTGACACCGTGCTTTTCGGCGACTTTGATGTTGTAGCGGGTCTTGGATTTAAGATTGTTGAACAGGTCTGTTTCGGAAGTGCTGATGTCGAGGATAAAACTATGGGGGGTAAACATGGCCCTGCCTGGAACAGCACCGTTGTCGGTGAGGTACTGACGAGCGCTGCTTAGTTCTTCTGACTTGGTACCGGCGGGGGCAGCGACGTTGGGCTCGATCTTGATAAAGATGAGTTTGTGTTTTTGGGCAATGGTGTTGAGGGCAAAAAGTTGGGCGTCGTCGGGAAAATCACCTTTGGCAAAGTAACCGAGTTTGAAGTTGGTATGGGGAATTTGATGGATGGTGAATTGATAGCCCGATTTGATGGTTTGGCCTTCAAATGAGGCAAGCCTAGCGACTTCGACTCCAGTTTTTAATTTGAAGTCACCCCAAGCCCAGGTTTGGAGGGGGTGGTGGACGACATGGTCGAACTTGTCTTTTTCTTGGTCTAAAACCTCACGAATAATCATGGGGTTATTGTAACATTATCAGAGAGTTGATAGAGAAGAAAGTGTAGTCAGAGGAGATAGGGTTTTGATGGCTCAAATTGGTATTAATCGAGGTGATAGTGAAGAAGAATACTTTAATAATATATATTATTAAAGTGGGGAGGAAGGAGGGAAGAAAAGATGGCAAGATTGATAGTGATGAAGAAGCAACGATTGAAAGTAGAGCAAGGACGGACAAGAAAAATTGAAGTGGAGATTGGGTTGTGGTTGTCTGGGATTAGACAATTGCCGCGCAAGTACCGGGTATTGTTGCTAGCAGAAGTGGTGGGGGCGGGGTTAGTTGTAGTAGTGATTGTTCTGATATGGATGTTTTGATAGTGAGTTAGATAGATGATTGAGGTTGGCTTAGGGAATGTGAAGACGTGACCAGCTATCAATCCTGGGATATACCCACCCCGACAGCGTTTCACTTGTCGGGATTGCCCTCCTTCGCCAAGGTTTCAACGGGCAGGCTTGATCTCGTGATTTTTGCTTGAATATATCCAAAATCACTAGCTATTAAGGAGGGTGTCGATGTCGACGGTGTCATTGAGAAAATTGTCGAGAAGTTCGTCGGAGATAACCGATGGTTCATGATGAGCTGGTGAGGCAAAGGCAATGTTTAGGGGGTGAAGCAAGGTTTCGGGAATGTCGGTGACAAAACGAGAGATAATACCAGAGCCTCCACCACCGTAGTAGTGGCGGGAGCGAGCGTAGGTAAGGTGGAGTGTGGAGCGGGCTCTAGTGAGAGCAACGTAGCAGAGGCGACGTTCTTCCTCGAGCTCGGCTGGCTCTAAAAGACTGCGGCTATGAGGAAACAAACCTTCCTCAAGGCCGACGACAAAGACTTGGTCAAACTCAAGCCCTTTGGCAGAATGGATGGTCATGAGAGTGACAGCATCTTTGGGGCTGCCAAGTGTAGGAGCGGCGAGCTCTTTGGCCAGGGTGTTGTCTTCGACCAAGGCGACGTTTTCCAAAAAATCCACTGGGTGGTCAAACTCAGTGGCGACCGATAGAAGCTCTTTGATATTTTCGATACGCCTTAAATCCTCTTCGACGTTTTTGTCAAAGCGGTCGAGGTACCCAGTTTTGGCAAAAATCTGGTCAAAGATCTCAGTGGTGTTAAGGTTAGCAAGGTCGAGTTTAGCGCGCAAATCTTCGAGAGACTGGAGACGGCGCTTGCCTAACTTTTGCAAACGAGAGCGACTAACTGAATCAGCAGGGTTAATTAGCAGGCGCAGATAGGCCAAAGTATCTTTAATTTCTTGACGCTGGTAGAATTTGACGCCGCCAACGAGAGTGTAGGGAATACCAGCACGAATGAAAACTTCTTCAAAGGCACGGGACTGGGCATTGGTCCGGTAGAGAACAGCGGTTTGGGTACCTCGGCGGAGATTGGTGACAACATAGTTGGCTTCGTCGTTTTGGTCGAGGGCTTCGTAGAGGCGGATAGGTTCTCCTCCTTTTGATTGCGTCCAGAGGGCAAGAATGGGGTGGGAAGTGTTGCGGCTAATGACACTGTGGGCGGCGTCGAGAATGGTTTGGGTGGAGCGATAGTTTTGCTCAAGCTTGATAACAGTAAGGTTGGGAAAATCATGCTGCAAGTACTCGAGATTGCGGTAGTCAGCACCGCGCCAGCGGTAGATAGACTGGGAAGCGTCACCAACGGCATTGAGGTTGTGGTGGCTGTCGGCGATAAGTTTGGCGATCAGGTATTGAGCACGGTTGGTGTCCTGGTATTCGTCGACTAAGACATATTGGAATTGGTGCTGGAGTTTGGTGAGGACATCGGGTGAGACTTGGAGAAGGCGGACGACTTTGAGGAGGAGGTCGTCGAAGTCAACGGCCTGGGCCCTGGCTAACCGGTCCTGGTATTGGACGTAGACATCGGCGACGACTTGTTGGAAGTGACCGCGGGCCATGGAAGCATATTCTTTGGGGGTTAAGAGCTCGTTTTTGGCGGAGCCAATTTGAGAGAGGAGAGCACGGGGGCGGTATTGTTTGGGGTCGATGTCACTGGCTTTAATAATTTGTTTGATCAGGTCTAATTGGTCGGCATCGTCGTAGATGATGAATCCTGGAGGCAAGCCCACAGCGTAGCCGTATTTTCGAAGGAGTTTGGCACAGAAGCTGTGGAAAGTTCCAGCGAAGGGAAGGGTGGCATCTACTAGACGACGGAGACGTTGTTGCATTTCGGCTGCAGCTTTGTTGGTGAAGGTGAGAAGGAGGATGGAGCTGGGGTCAGCATGCTGATCGCGAATGAGGTAGGCGGCACGGTAAGTGAGGGCACGGGTTTTGCCGGAGCCGGCACCAGCGAGGATGAGCAGAGGGCCAGAACCAAAGATAACGGCCTTTAATTGGTCGGGGTTTAAATCTTTATTAAGATCAAAAGGCATGATAGTTAAATCAAAATGCAAAAGTCAAAATGCAAAATGACAAGGTAAAATGTAAAATTAGCTATTGTAAAAAGTAGATTTAACCACGAATTAGGGGTGCTGTCATTACTATAGTTTAGCGGGAGGGTGTATGAAATATATAATCGGTAACTGGAAGAGTAATAAAAGTTTGGACCAAGCCTTGGATTGGTGGAAGCAGTTTAAGAAAGAATATGTGGCTGATCCTGGAGTGATGGCAGTGGTAGCGGTACCATTCCCCTATTTGGCTGAAGTTGCCAAGTTGAAGGCAGAGTTGGGACTTGGTGATGTGAAGCTGGCGGCACAGGACGTATCATCATTCCCGTACGGTGCTTATACCGGAGCAGTAAGTGCGGCGATGATATCTGAGTGGGCAGACTACGCGATAATTGGCCATAGTGAGCGACGAGAGTATTTTCATGAGACAGACCAGGATGTATCTAATAAACTGCAGCAGCTGATGGACAATGGAATGGGAGCGGTGGTGTGTGTGGATGAACCATATGCAGCAAGCCAGCGGGCGGCGATTGGGGAAATGAATAAGGGAAAAGTGGTAGTAGCTTATGAACCTTTGGCGGCGATTGGGACAGGTAACCCAGAGGATCCGAAGGAGGTGGAGAGGGTAGTAGCACGAGTGATTAAGTTATTTGATGGGGTACCGGTGATCTACGGCGGTTCGACTAATCCGGAAAACGCGGCGACTTATTTGAACATACCAGGATTAGGTGGGCTACTGCCAGGAGGAGCCAGCTTGGATGCAGGCCAATTTGGAAAGATGTGTGAGACAGCAGCTAAATAAATTTCTAATTGACTTAATTTCTAATTTCTAAACAAGCACCAATTACCCAATGGTTCAAAGGAAAATGGAGTAATTGATGTTTGTTGGATGAATTAGTTAACTGTGTAGATGGTGTAAGTTGAATTGGTGAAGACAGGTTGGAAGTGGTCGGTGAAAAACTCGATATTGGGTTGGAATTGAGCCAGCTCTGTAGGGCCGATGATAATGTAGTCAATGTGGTAGGTATTAATAAGATCAAGGGCATTGGTGCTGCCGGAGTAGATGGTCTGAATGTTTTTGATTCGGTCGGTGTAATCGATACCGTAGCTCCAGAGCCAGCCTGGGTAGCCCATGATGATTTGGCGGCCAGTAAGGACTGGTACGGGGTGATTGTGGGTGGTGGAAGTGAGGATATTGGTACCGGTTGGTGTGTTAGTTTTGACCCAATCGGCCAGTTGAAGTTCGTCTCTCGTAAACATGGGAATGGATTGGTGGGAGTAATCGAGGACGCGAATAATGTCGAGGAAACCGGAAAAGGTAAGAATTGAGAAGAGAGTTAGAGCTAGAAAAACTAGAGCAAGCGATTTAATGGAATGGCGTTTAAACTTTGATAGACCAACTGTAAACAAGCGGACAATAAGTAGACCTGCTGGGGCTGAGAGCAAGAGGTAGGTATAAGTGAGAATTTTGCTATTGTCCCAATCGTAAGGCTGAAAGAGGAAGAGATTGGCAGCGACAAAGAGAATGAGAGCGGGAATGAGAAACAGGCGTTGACGGCGATTGAGGAAAAAGGAGCCGAGGAGGGCGGCGAAGGGAAATAGACCCCAATTTAGGAGCCAAAACCAGAGCCAATTGATGCTGAAGGAGCGAGCCAGCCAGCCTGGGTACCAACGGATAAAACCAGAGCTGGTGCCGGGGAGAATAAAGCTAGAGATTAGAGCTAGAGCTAGAGGAAGAGAAACCAAACCAAAGATAATCCAGTGACGGTAGAGATGGGATTGTTTAAGGGTAAGAATAAACGTCCAGGCGAGGGTAAAACTAATAACGATAAAGGTGTGGGGATGAATGATGGGTAGGAGGCCATAAAGGGTGGCAGCGGCCAGCCAGTGAGAAAATTTGAGAACTTGGGGTTTGACTAGAAGCTGATAGCAGAAGGCGAGAAGAATAATGCCGATGGTGAGGCCAAGGAGGAAAGCACGCTGGGGTAAGAGCTCACTGGTGATGATGTTAATCCAGCCAATATGGACTGAATCGAGGTGGGTATATTCAGGCTGAAGGAGAGAGCTAAGGCGAGGGTGAGGAGTGTTAATGATAGCGTCGATAAACCAGATAAAGCCAAGACCACCTGATAGTAGAAAAATAGCGGAACTGATGAAGGCGGCCCAGGAGTTATGTAAGAAAAAAAGATAGAAACGGTAGAGCAGATAGACAATGGCCAGGGAAAGGATTAAACCTAGCCAGGTATATGCAGTGATAAGAGGAAAGCCTAGGCGGACAAGAAGCCCGCTGATCCAGTCAGTGACAAAGGGGTAGGTAAAAGGGTGACCAAGATACACGGGTAATGTGGTGGGGATGAGAGAACGATAGGCAAAAGTGCTGATGTTGGTAAGGTGAGCAGCGCCATCGGCCCAAGAAGCGATAGAACCAGCGGTGATACCGGTAGAGGTCAAGTTAAGTTGGTGGCTCCAAACTGCGGTGAAAAAAAGGCCCCAAATGAGGAGGTGAAGAGCAAAGGGCTTTGCTAGAATAGAAAGATGTTTTTTCATTAAACAGGGATTGATATTTAGTATATGGTATATAGGGATAGAATTAACCTAATTGATCTAATTTCTAATTGACCTAAGATAGAATGGCAAGAAGCAGAACAGTAAAAAAAGAAAATTCAAAAGTGATTGGTGGGGTAAATGCTAAATTAATTTTAGCATTGATACTTTGTTTTGCTTGGGTGACTCGAGTGTATCGATTGGAGGTGCCCAAAACTTATTATTTTGATGAAGTGTACCACGCGTTTACGGCAGAGGCTTATAGCAGGAATGATCCAGCAGGATATGAGTGGTGGCATACGTCTCCAATCCAGGGTACGGCTTACGAATGGTTGCATCCACCAATCTCAAAACTGTTGATGGGGTTATCGATACACACTTTTGGAAATATTAGTTATGCATGGCGATTGCCGAGTGCGATCTTTGGAATACTAGTGATAGCAGCGATTTACTGGCTGACAGTGAGCTTGACCCAAAAGCGAGAGATAGGATTGTTAGCAGCATTTTTGGGAAGTTTGGATGGGTTGCTACTGACACAATCTAGGATCGCGATGAATGATATTTTTGTAACATTTTTTGTGCTGATGGCGCTGGCTTATTACTGGAAGTGGTGGCTGCAATCAATCCCGGGATCTGCCGCAGGCGCAACACGATCCTGGGATTTAAGTCTATGGCTTTCCGGAGTGTTTACAGGACTGGCAGTGTCGACTAAATGGTCGGGGGTATTTGTGGTGGGGATTGTGGGATTGTGGGAAATAATGATGGCTGGGTTTGGGATAGGGAAACTAATATCCGATAGGAAATTGATCACTAAGCCACAGAAAATAATTGAGTCACTGAAGCAAACATTATTTAGGGGTGTGATGAGAGTGGTGAAACTGCTGTTGGTGTTTGGGGTGTTACCGGTGGTGATTTATGTAGCCAGCTATGGCCAGTGGTGGCTGCAAGGACATACGTGGAAACAATTTGGAGAACTACATAATCAGATTTGGTGGTACGAAACCAACTTGAAGGCGACACATCCTTATCAAAGCAAGCCGTGGCAGTGGGTATTGGACCTAAAGCCGGTATGGTTTTGGGTGGACTACACCCAAACTGGAGATATTGGCAATATCTACGCTTTGGCAAATCCGGCGATTGCCTGGCTGGGACTAGGAGCGATGGCGTGGTTATTGATTTATGGAGTGATGAAAAAGAAACCTGAACTAGTGTTTGTGCTACTCAGCTATTTGGCGGTATGGGGGCCGTGGACATTGTCGCCGCGGATCATGTTTTTTTACCACTACACACCGGCAATCCCCTTCTTGGTAATAGCACTAGCGTATTTGGTATGGTGGTTGTGGCAGACTAAAAGGCGATGGGCAAGAGTGGTGGCGACTGCATTGATAGCAATACCCGTGATACTGTTTATTTATTTCTTCCCACACTGGACGGGAATAATTGTGCCAGTGGAATGGGCGGACCAATACTATTGGTTTAAGAGTTGGAAATAAAAACTATAACGGTTATAAAAATTATAACTGTTATATGAATAAAGAAGACGAGGGAAGTTGGGAAGAGGGAGTGGTTTGTTACAGGATCAACAGGCCGATGATACCAAGGATAAGTAGGAAGCCACCGGTACCAACTACACCCAGGGTGGGCAAACTACTGCCAGCTTGAGGAAGGCTGGTTTGCTGGGTGGGAGTGCCTGGAGCTGGTGGTGGAGGAGTGGGGGTGGAGCTAGCTACTGGGCAGGTACAATCGGTTTCGTTGGTACAACTGGAGTTGCGACAGTAATTGCTAATGCAGACGTAGCTACTATTGACCGTCTGACATTGAGTGTCGTTGGTACAACTGGAGTTGCAGGAGTAGGTAACGTCTGGTGGGGTACAGTCAGATTCCTCTCGATAATCTTTGTGCCGACATTTGTTTTGGTAACATTCATAGTTTTCGTTGGCGGTTTGGCACTGGGCATCGGTGGTACAGGTGGAGTTACAGCTGTAGGTAACTCCTGGTGGAGTACAATCGGATCTGTCGGTGTAGTCTTTGTGGCGGCATTGGCCGGAGGAACAGATATAGTTGGTGTTGGCGGTTTGACATTGGGTGTCTAGAGTACAATCGGAATTACAAGAGTAGGTAATTACTGGTGGGGTACAATCTGTCTCGGCTGTATAGTCTTGGAGGCGGCATTTGCCGGAGGAACATATATAGTCGGTATCGGCGGTCTGGCATTGAGCAGTAGTGGTACAGTCCGAGTTGCAGGCGTAGTGAGGTTGGCAGTCACTTGAACTTGGATAGTCTTGGTGACGACAAAGGTTGTTGTCGCAGATGTAGTCGGTATCGGCAGTCTGGCATTGGGCGTTGGTGGTACAGTAGGAATTACAAGAGTAGGTTTCGATAGCACAGGCACAGTCTCCTTCTGAGGGACAGGAAGAATTGACACAGCGGGGCACTGTTTGGTTATCGACAGTGACGTTTTGACAGGCAAGCCCAGAGGGGCAGTTGTTGGTGGTTAAGTCGCAGTCGTATTTGTAGCAGGCCAAATCACAGGTACAGTCGGTGTCATCGGAACATGCGGAGTTAACACAAAGTTTTTCGGTTGAGTCACAGGTGAGGCCAGATGGACAGTCGGAGTCGGTGGAACAGGTGCCTTGGCGACAAGTGGGTGGTGTACAAATACAATCAGATTCGCTGCTACAACTGGGGTTAACGCACATGGAAGTGGTTTGTCCGTTTTGGGTGACTGGTTGACAGACGAGTTGGACGTCGCCTTCTTTACCACATTGGGAATTGTCGGTACAGGTGCCTTGGTAACAGGATAGGGAATCAACGGTAAAGGTGAGACGGCAGGCTGGAGGAACGTAGGCTGAGGGTTTGGATTCGGGGGCAGTGGGAGAAACGGAGCTGGTGCCTAATTTCCTGAGCTGGAAGACGGTAAGCAAGAGAATGACCACAATTACTGCTACGAGGCTGATGAGGCTAATTAGGGTGAGTTTCTTTTTGGTTTCTGGTGTCATAGAAGGTTTTTGGTATTAACGAAATAGACCAAGAATGGTATCGATAATGTTGGTGCCAGTGCTGGTACTGCCATTGCCGGTGGAGGTGCCGGTGGTAGACGTGCTAGTAGTGCCAGATGATTGGGTATCGGTAGTGGAGGTAGTGTTGGAGGAAGTGGAGGTCTGGGAAGTAGCGGCGGGAATAGTGGGGCTGCCATCCCATTCGGTACATTTGTCGGGACTACAGGCACGGCACTGGATCTCGTAGTTACCGGGTTTGGAAACAGGGAGAGTTAGGGATTGGTTCTTTTGGGTGCTGGAGACGCCGATAGTTTGGAAGGCAGCGCCGTCAATGCTGTATTGGAACTGGTAAGAGGTGACTAGGTCGAGGCCGTCGCCACCGGCGGAACAGGTGAAGTTGAGAACATCACCAATCTTAGGAGCGGATTTGTTGGAGGCAATATCGGAGCAAGTGAAGGTTTTTTCGACCACGGGTGGTTGACAGTCAGCCTCGGCAGTGTAGTCTTTGTGACGACATTTACCTGAGGAACAGATGTAGTTACTGTTGGCAGTTTGGCATTGGGTATTGGTGGTACAGGTGCTGTTACAGGAATAAGTGACTGGAGGGTTAGTGGGGGGAGGAGTACTGGGAGAACAATTAAGGTTTAAGAAGCTATAACCACAGTAGTAGTCATCCCATTGTTTAGCGGACCAGGAGGTACTAGCTTGAGCAGTATAGAAATCGATCTGACCACAACCTGATGGAGGGTTACTGCAACTGGTGCCACTAGTAATGGTGAAGCTAGCACCACTGTCGGCAGCGGTACATTCACCATTACCATCAGTATCGCCGTTAGGACAATTCCAGGTAGTACAAGAGATAGCATCGCCACCGTTGGGACAACCTCCACTACCAGAGTTTGCTGATCCACCAGTTACAGATGTGTTGGTATCACCACCCATGGCTCCTGGCTGACTACAAGAAAGGCCAACTTCACAAACACATGATGTGTTGCCGTCTGCTGCCATTGTTCCCATCACTGAAATACATGACTGGTAACAGTTAGTTTTTCCTTGACCACAAACTTGATTGCCACAACCTACAAATACTTTTTCTCCAGTGCCTTTGCCTGCACAGATAGTTCCTTGACTATTATCAACATATCCACATGCATGCATATTGACTTCGGTTCCCCAATGACCGGTTTCGTCACACATTTTGCCTCGGCCATTGGAACTACATTGAACCTGATTGGGAGTGCATTCAGCCCCTGGAAGATTGCCAGAACAGATATTTTGACAAACGCCAGTTGCCTGACTCCCGGTAGTAGTGTTGGTACACATTTGAAATTCGATAGTGTTCCAGTTGTTGTCGTAATCGCACTGAATAATACCTTCGCAGCCACCGTTGCTTTTGGCAACTTGGCCGCGAACATTAGAACAATTATTGCCGGTACTACCTGTGCCACTGGAGCCACCTGATCCTCCTGAGCTGACGTTAGCCTGAGGACATGAAGTTCCCTGAGCACAGCAGCGGCCCATATAAGTATTATCGCTTTGTTTACAGCCTTCTCCAGGAAAGACATATTGCCAGCCACCACTTGTCGGACATTGGCTCTCACTTTGGTTTGCACTGGTGCCGGTACACCAGGGTGTGTCGCCACCTGAAGAACCCCCGCTGCTGCCACCACCACCGCCAGCACTACAAGTGCTTTGACAAGTATTTGGTGGACCGACGCACCTCCAACCACAAGCATCATTACATTCAGTTTCACCTTTCTCGACACTACAACCTGCTGCTTGCTGGCGGATGTCCTGAGAACGATTGACCAAGAACATGCCGACGGCCAGGCCGGCGACGAGGAAGACCGAGACAGCACCGAGGATAATCCCCTGCTTGGGGATTTTGAATTTAGGTTTGGTTTTTGGATCTGGAGGTGAAGCTGGAGTGGTGCTAGCTGAGGGGATTGTAGGCATGGGACCGGGCTCTTTGGAGGTTTTGGGCAAAGGACTGGGACCCGTTTCTGGTTCTAGGGGTGTGGTGGTGATGGGAGGCAAAGAGCCAAGAGGAGGGGCGTCTGGAGTTGAAAAGGTAGAGGTGGGCTCTAGTGGTGGAAGAGTAGAGGCAGAGGGATCGCCCGAAGAGGGAGGCATTTCTGGTGGAGGAGTGGAGGGATTGGTGAGATTAGGGTTGGACATGAATTAAATTAAAGCATAAAACAAAAATTTTTAATAACTGCAGAGACTATGAGGTCATTTTTTTGGACAGGATAATGCCTGAAATAATCAGACCTATGCCCATGATAAAGAGTGTTAGAGTGGGCGTCAAGCTGCCAGCCACAGGGATGCCGGATGAAGTGGAGGGTTGGGAAATGCGGCTGGATCCGGAACCGACAGGTGAGGGCGTGGGGGTGGTCTTGGGTGAGGGGCTGGGAGTTGGTGTAGGTGTGGTAGTGGTTTGACCTGAGGCAGAGGAAGTGAGAGCAGGCAGTTCACTTTCTCCTGGGGCAGCGACAATAAAAGTCCTGACTAGTTTGGTGCCGTCGGCTTTGGTGATGGTGACAGTGTGTTCTCCAGGCTCCAGATTGTCTGGAGGAGTCCAGGCAAACTCGCCGTTTTCATCGGCGATAACGGTACCGGTCTGAGGGTCGGATTCAACCAGGATGGTAAGGGTCTCACCAGGACTAGCAGTGCCTTGAATCTCGGGTTGGGTGGTGTTGATCAGCTCACCATCGTGGGTAATAGAAGTTAGGGCAATGTTTGAGGAGCCGGTAGCGGTTGAGCCGTTACCGAGAGGATCAAGATTGAATTGACTGGAGCCAAGATCTGCCGATTCGGTGGCGGTGGGATCTTCGACCATGGACTGGTCCGAGGTGGTGGACTGATCGGCGCTGGTATCGGCGGGGTTTTGGGTGTCTGACATTTGGCTGGTATCGGTGGAGGTGGTGTCGGTAGTAGTGGTGTCACCCGTGGTATCAGCAGGCGGAGTAGAGGAATCGAAGTTTTGGCCGAGGGTGATGATGGGGGCCGGATCTAAACTAGAAAGAGGCAGAGTGCCGGTGGTAACTTGACCGGTTGGGCCGATAATTTCAAAGCTGACGACAGCATCTGGGGTAAAGGTTGCATAACTGGCGAGATCGGGAGTGCGGGCATTGGAGATGGTGACAGCCCAAGAGCCAGAGGCCCTAACCAATCCAGATAAAGGCCCAGCCTGGGAAAGAGTGAGATAAACGATAGCCCCTTCGGCTGGAGCCTGAGCGTTGGTGACGATGGTGCCTGAGGCAATATCGGAAGTGGGGGCAACACCAATATCGGGGCCGGAGCTAATTTCGTAAGGCTGGCCGTTATTGTCGTAGAGACTTTGGTTGGGGCCGGAGCCTATCTTAAAGAAGTACTTGGTGCCGGCAGTGATACCACGGACGGTGACAAAGTGGGTCCTAAAGCTGCCGGAGTTGCCAGACAACTGGTCGCGGTCGTCTTGGATAGTACTGCCAAGAGAAGTAGTGGTGCCGTATTTGACAAAACCCGAGGTGGACTGGTCGGTGGTCCAGGAGACGGTGAAGCTTCGATCGGTGATGTTGGTAACCCTGACCTGTCGAGGAGCATATTCTGCAGAGGCACGGGGGAGGAAATTGGTGTTTTTGCCAACCAAATAGACGCCGGCAATAGCACCAACAAAGAGGATGATAAGTCCAAAGATGGTGGGGATTTTCTTTTTGAAAAGTGAGCCGCTTAGAGCCATAGTAAACACCAACAAATTTTGGGTTCTGATTTAACCCGTAGTTCTATAGTAACGTGAATGGTAGGTGGTGACAAGAATGCGATAGCAACTAATTGGTAATAGATGGATACAAGTTGATTAGGGGGTGATGCTCTGACCTGATCCCGATGCTGGTTTGGAGGTAGAGGGAGGGGGCGACTTAGTTACAGGAGCGGCAGTGTCGACGATAATGGTGGGGCCGGCTTTTTTGAAGGCTTCTAGTTGTTGGATGGTGATGGTTTTTCTGGTGGAAAGGCTGTCGATGAGGTCGGTATCGATATTGGGGTTTAATGGTTCGATTTGTTGTTGAACATTGGGTGGGGCGGCCTTCTTTTGGTAGGCCCAGTAGATCTCAAAGCCAATCCAGATGGCAACAGTAACAAAACTGACCAGAGTGACGCGGTAGAGGCTGTTTTTGAAGGCGAGATCTTTTTTGGATTCAGCTTGCATATGATGTTGGGCTAATTAGTGATTGATAGGCACGGGAGTGGGTGAGGATGGCGGGTCCCAGTAGGCCCTGACTGCTGTGGTCATTTGTACTGGATAGGTTTCGTTGTCTGATTCGGAATAGGAGACTCCCTCGATGCGAAGGATGCGGTCGAGGGTGTCAAGGGACATAAGAAGAGGACGAAACTCTGCCCGATCGTGACCGAGTACAGCAATTGTGACCACATAGGAGGGGTAAGTGTCAGTGGTTTCTGGCGTGGCGAAGTTTTGGGGATAGACCATGAGAGGTTCGACTCTAAGACTAGTCATGGGGGTCTGGTTGACCCAAGTTAAATACTCGATTTGGAGAAGGAGGACCTTGAGATTTTGAGATGGGGGGATAGCTTGATCTAAGAGCCCAAGTTTGCGTTGGTAGGCGAGATATTCTTCTTGTACAGCAGTAAGAGCGTTAATTTTTTGTTTGAGCTTGGTTTCAACCTCTTGTTTATCATCAATTTCCCGCATCAGTTGGGAGACGGTGGTGAGAGTTGGTTTGATGGCGGCAAAACCAAAGAAGGCGGCAGTAGCCAAAGTAAGGATAAGAGTAGTAGATGTTTGGGCTATGGGTTTTTGATAGAAAGCCCTGACCTGACGGGCATAGCTTTGGTACCTGAGCTGCTGATTGGGGGTGAGAGGATTTAGAGCCATGGTTGGTTATTGATTATTAAATTGGGCGGAAATAGAAAAGCTGATACCGGATTCTTTTTCGGTAGTGCTGATTTGGCCGAGGCTGACGTCGGAAAAGCGTGGATCGCCGCGTAGAGTGTTAACAAAAGTGTTGAGCACTAGGGGTGAGTAAGCGACCGACTCGAGAGAGAAGCTGTCTGCCCTAACTGAAAGTTTGTCCAAGGTAATAGTTTCTGGAGTATTAGCGTCGAGAAAATCTAATAGGTCAAGAACTTTGACCCGACTATTAAATTGGCGAATAAACTCGGTTTTCTTTTGGATGTTCCTGACCTTGGGTTCGAGGTCACCAAAGGATTCGACTACAGCCTGCTGTTTGAGGATTGTCTCGTTGAGGTCGGTGAGCTTGCGGTCGAGCGTAAAACGGGAGAGAAAGGTGAGGATGACGATCATCTCGGTGAAGACAACAATGTAGCGACCAGTGGAAAGGGACCAAGTGAGAATATGGCCGATGGTGCTATTGGTGAAGGCATCCCGAGGCAAGAGATTGACGGTAATGTCTTTTTGGTGGTGAGATTTGGAAAAAAATTGGTTGAGGGCAGGCACAATTTTTTCTTTAATTTTAAGTAATACACAAAAACTGACGCACTAAGCGCGGTTGGGATTACGATAGCAGGTTTTAGAGAAAGTCACAATATTTGCGGAAGAGGGTAAGGAAGAAAAAACGGAAAATATGATCGGAAAGAAAAATCACATTAAGTGGATGGAGGGGGTGAAAGGGAAAATATTTTGGGTCTGTTGGAAGATAAAAAGGTAGGGCTGTGACTACGTTATTCACAGATTTTATTGATCGTGGGGAGCCGGGTACTTTAATAATATATATTATTAAAGTGGATAAGATGGTGGAGAGAAACGCGACAAAACCTGATGGGGACCAAACCAATAACAGAACATTAGATGAGAAAAGGGGGCGGTTATTTGGAGGATTTTTTGGCTTTGGAGACTTTAGTTTGGGAAGCTTTTTTCTTGGTAGCAGCTTTTTTGACCGGGACTTTTTTAGCGACGGGTTTGGTAGCTTTGGAAGCCTTTTTGACAGGTTTGGCAGCTTTAGCAGGAGCTGGAGCAGCGGCTTTTTTGAGGATGATAGCCAATTGAGCCTTCATGTGGGCGGCTTTATTTTGAGGAAGTAAATATCTTTTGACGGCACGGTCAATAGCACTATAGGCGGCTGGTAAAAGCTTGGGGTCTTTTTTCTCACGAACAGCTTTGACAGCCGCTTTCATTTTATCTTTAGTAACTATATTGATATCGGTGCGGCGAAGGTCGCGACGAAGGGCTTTTTTGGCGTTCTTGAGGATAGGCATGATGAGAATGAGTAATGAGTAAGAAATAATGAGGAATGAAAATTAAGAGTTGAAGTATAACATGACTTGAGGGAAAAGTCAGGGGCTAGCAAAGGTGTTGGTCGTGAAGAAAGGTGATGACTTGCTTATTAACTAGCTTGATCTCGTCTGGGTGTTTGCGGTAGTCGTGGCCAATGCCTTTGATAATGATTAGTGCTTTGGGCTGATTGGCGCGTTTATAAATACTCTTGATGTGATCTGTAGATATTAACGCGTCTTTTTCACCGGCGATAAAGAGCAAGGGTTTGGTGATGGAGTTAATGGTGTCAGCGACGTTATATTGAAGTGAGTCCTCGACAAAGGAATAAGGAATCTTAAGTTTCCTGGTTTTCTGAGGATTTTCTGGTAGATCACGAGTGGAGGTTTTGTAGGGTAATTTTTTCCATTCGACTACCCTCTCCTGATATTTTTCTGGGCGAACAAAGCTGGATGGACCCATGATAGAGATGGCTGCGGACACTGAATGGTTGTTGATGGCGGAGAGCATACTCATCATGCCACCAAGACTGTGACCGGCTGCTATGATGGTGTGGTTTGGGTGCTGACTGACAATGTCGTTGACCTGACCGAGGATGTGGCTCATGGAATACTGATTAAAGTCAGCATTTGGTTCCCAAGTGCCTGTGGGATTGACGCGGACAACTTCGTATCCCAGTCTGGTGAGTTCTTTGTCTAACTCAACGAGATGGGGATAGTCGGGCGAGTCGAGGAAACCGGGAAGCAGAATGGCGAGTTTAGAGAAAGACATAAGCGGATTCTATCAAAAAAGCCGGAGGGGGTTTCCCCCGCTCCGGCTAATTTTAAGTTCTTTGTTTTGGCTATCCTTCGTGATTACACTCAGGATAATCAGGTCCTGACGGACTTGATTTACATTCCCATGCCCATGCCGCCACCCATACCGCCACCCATACCGGCGGCGTCATCTTTCTTCTCTGGAAGATCGGTGACTAAGCATTCAGTGGTAAGGATCATGGCTGCGGTGCTGGCCGCGTTTTGGAGGGCGCTTCTGGTAACCTTGACTGGGTCAAGAACACCAGCTTTGATCATGTCCTCGAACTTCAAGTTACCGGCATTGAAGCCATAAGTAACACTGGAGTTGTCCATGATTTGCTTGGCGACCCAACCATCATCTTGACCGGAGTTCTTGGCCAACCAGCGGACTGGTTGTTCCAAGGTGTCGCGGACAATCTTGATGCCGACAATTTCGTCGGGGCTGTCACCAGTCATTTTGTCCAAAGCCTTGCTGGAGCGGAGGAGGGCAACACCGCCACCGGCGACAATGCCTTCTTCGATAGCAGCTTTGGTAGCTTCGACAGCGTCTTTAACTCTCTCTTGGAGCTCTTTGAGCTCAACTTCTGTGGCGGCACCAACATTGATGACGGCAACACCACCGGAAAGTTTGGCCAGGCGCTCTTGGAGCTTTTCCTTATCAAAATCGGAGTCGGACTTATCGATCTCTTTTTTGATTTGAGCCACACGAGCGGTGATCTCGGCTTTGCTACCCTTACCTCCGACAATACGAGTGTTGTCTTTGTCGGCGCTAATGCGGTCAGCCTGTCCACAATCTTCGAGAGTAACTGAGTCGAGCTTGCGACCAGTGTCCTCGGAGATGACAGAACCACCGGTAAGGATGGCAATGTCTTGGAGCATAGCCTTGCGGCGATCACCAAAACCGGGGGCTTTGACGGCGAGGATGTTGATAGCACCTTTGAGCTTGTTGACTACTAGAGTAGCCAGAGCTTCACCTTCGACGTCGTCGGCGATGACCACCAAGTTCTTGGTGACCTTGACAGCTGACTCGAGGAAAGGAAGAAGGTCAGCGATAGCACTGATCTTTTGGTCGGTGATGAGAATGTAAGGATTCTCGATAACGGCTTCCATGTTGTCGGGGTCAGTAACAAAGTAGGCGGAAGCGAAACCTTTATCAAATTCCATACCTTCTTTGTGCTCGATCTCGAGCTCTAAGCCTTTGGACTCCTCGACTTCGACGACACCGTCTTTACCGACCAAGCGGAGAGCCTCAGCAATCTTGGCGCCAACTTTGGGGTTTTGGGCGGAGATAGTGGCGACAGATTCCCAATCGGCTTCGGTAACCTTTTTGCTGGTCTTTTTGAGCTCGGTGACAACGGCTTCGACAGCACGGTCGATACCCAGCTTCATAAGCATAGGGTTGGAGCCGGCGGTAATGTTTTTCATACCCATGTTGACCAAGGATTGAGCAAGAAGGGTAGCAGTAGTGGTACCGTCACCTGCAGCATCGTTGGTTTTGCTGGCGGCTTCTTTGACGAGCTGGGCACCCATGTTTTCGAAGGGGTCTTCAAGCTCGATTTCTTTGGCAACAGTGACACCATCGTGGACAACATTGGGAGCACCCCATTTTTTGTCGAGAGCGACGTTACGGCCACGGGGACCAAGAGTGGTAACGACGGCTTTGGCTAATTGATTGACGCCAGAGACGAGCTTTTGGCGAGCGTCATCGGCGAATAATAGTTGTTTGGGCATAAATGTTTCAGGAAATAATGAGTAAGAAATAATGAGAAATGAGCATTTCTTACTGTATAGTTCCTTACTGACCTCCTTGATTTAGTGGCTAGCGCATGGTGGCTAGCGTCTAGTTATTAATACGATTACTTGATAACAGCTAAAATGTCCTCGAACTTGAGGAATTGGTATTCGATGTCAGCAATCTTGACGTCGTTACCACCCCATTTTTTGTAGACGACTTGGTCGCCTTTTTTGACCGGACTTTCGATCTTGGCACCTTGATCGGTGACCCAAGTGCTACCCACGGCAAGGACTGTGCCTTGTTGAGGCTTTTCGTCGTGGGAATCGGGCAAATAGATGCCGGAGTCGGTTTTGGTTTGAGCGGCGGCGGGCTCAACTAATACATATCCAGGCAGAGGCTGGAGGCCGCTAGCAGTCATTTTTTTGACAGATGCGCTTTTGGGCATAAACACTCCTAAATAACACTAATTAATAGTTAATAATGACAAGCTTTTTGAATTCTACGAGTCAAACAGAGGGCAAACTACAGGGTCTATGATAAGGCTATCACTCGCGGCTGTCAAGTGCTTGCAGTAAGCAATTGAGAGTGAAAGCCTCTTGAGTAAGTTACGGGGTTGCAGCGGAAGCAGTAGCTTGGGCGGCAGCCCAATCTTGGTAGAAGGTTTGGGTAGCAGCGGCAACCTTGTCGAGGGAGAGTTGGTCCAAGCTGATAAGACTGGGGTTTTGGTCGAGGGAAGTATTTTGCTGCCACCAAGTATCCGGTTGAAGAGAAGCTGTGGAGGTGGGCTGAGGTAAGGTGGCGGTGGGAAGAAGAGAAAGTTGGAGCTGGTGGTGAGCAGATAATTCTAGGGGCGGTTGTTGCTGAGAAGTAACGAGAAGTGAGCCAGAGAAAACGGCGAGGTTGAGCTCGTTGGCGTCGAGAACAGCGGAAAAGCTAGTGGGGGTAGTGACTTGGGCGGAAACTGAGGCAGCAATAAGAGTGAAGTTTAGTTTGGTAATGTGAGGAGCAAGATGATGCCAGGTCTGTCCAGCTGACTGGGATAATCGGATATGGGCTTGGTCTGGGGTGATATCAAGAGAATCGAGGTGAACCTGTGAGCCTGGTGACAGACGGGTCTGGGAACCGTCGGAGTAGATAATGACAGCTGGTGATTGGCCCGAGGTTTTGATAGATTGGCCGGCGATAACAAAAGCCTGGGTATCGACGGTGCTCCAAACTTGTCCATCGAAGGAAACATAGGCGGGGCCGCCGAGGGTCAGGAGAGTGGTGGTGGGAAGAGGGATGTCGGACGTGGGGGCAGTGGTAACTATTGCCTGGTTGGCAGCAATGTCGGGGCGGCGAAGATACTGAAGGATCCCGGTAGCAGCGAGGATGAGGGTAAGAACTAAAGCGACGACGAAAACAGGTTTGAGGGAAGACATAATAGATTAAGTCTAAAGCAGAAAATATAAAATACAAAACCTTAGGATAATGCGGATTGAAACAGGTAGTTTGGTAGTTGTCAAACGAGGAGAAGAAAAATGGTTGTATGGAAAGTGGAAGCCAACCTATGGGGCAAACTTGATGGTAGAGAGGATTTGCTCGAAGATAGGATCGTTGAGTTGTTCAGGGTCAGCAGCAAAGTAAAAAATGGTGGTGTATTGTAGTTTTCCGGTAGGAATAATAATTAATTTCCGATAGGCATCTTGGGGAGTATCTAATTTGAGATACTTGCCTTGAAACATGACAGCGGGTTTGTCATCGACTGTGAGGTCTGAAATCTGGAAACTATCTTGACTAAAGAAGGGAGTGTAAATCTCTTTGAGTCGATCAATCGTCTGGTCACCATAAGGGTTGGTGAGAATAAACTGGACTGTAGGCATTAAATTGCCCTGGTCTTGTGGAGATGTTAAATTAATGTTCTTGATAATTACCCCATTGACAGCCTCTTTTTGCCAGTCAGAAGGATATTGAAACTGAAACCTATTGTCTGGATCTTGGTATGATAGCCATTTGCTAGTATCAACTAAAGGTTCTGCTGGGGAAAATTTGATCGTGGAGAGAACTTGGTCGACTAAGTCGGTGGTGTCAGATTGGTTGGGGATGGAGACTGTGTAGAGGATGTTGTTTTTGGTGAGGGCAAGAGTAAAAGCAGATGATTGGGATACTGAATCATCAGTTGTATATGCTTGCCACATATTGCCACCGATGATGCGTTGGCCGTTGGGGGTTTGGGAGGTGGGGATGGGGGTGGAAGTGGGGGAAAGTTTTTGGGCTTCGAGGATAAATTCGTCGGATAGACCTTTTTCGAAGACGAGCTTGAGGGTGGTGCTATCGGGGAGAGAGTCAACTTCGAAACTGGTTTGAGAGGGAAAAGAGAGACTGAACTGATAATCGGTGTTGATGTAGTCCTTGAGCTTGGCGGTGGTGGGAATAGGGGTGGCGGAGACTGACCGAAGCTTTTGCTCTAAGTAGATAACCTGGGAGCTAAGCTGCTGATTGAGGATGGCCAGATATGTCGCTACGCCCAGACAAACCAAAGTGATGGTGGCAAGGACTAGAGTGAGAGGGAACTTGAACTTGCGAGGAGAGGACTTGGGGAGGAGAACCAAGGGTTCGGGCGCAGGGAGGTGAGCAGGAGGAGGTAAGGGGGGAATGGGAACCTGGGGATGAGGTGAAGGAGGTAAGGGTTCGGCGGTGAAATCTGAAGATGGCTCTGAGTTGGTCACTAACTCCCATGGGGGAACCTGAAGAAGTTCGGGGCTAGATTGAGGTGTGGAAGACGAGGAATCGTCTTCTTGGGGAACAAAGTCTGGGGCAGTTGGATCGGCCATAGTTTAGGAGGTCTGGGTTTGAACTATAACCTCTTGTTCGTGGTTACCGGAAGGTTTAACAATGCGGATCTCAGAAAGCAAGACACCTTCACAGATCAAACTCATATTACTAAAGTGAGTATTAAGTTCGTTTCTAAGCATATTCTCGATTTGTTGGCGTTGGTGCTTGATCTCATCGAGGCTGAGGCCGAGGAAAGTATTGCTGATCTTGGATCGACTAACAGGTCGGACAATCTTGCTAACAAAGTTCTCGCCGACATTTTCCCAGAGCTGGGGAGCTTTGTGGCGATCGATCCTAAATTGGATGGAGCCTTCGATCTCGATGTCGTAGCCGTCTTTGGTGGAAGTCTTGATAGAGTCGTCACCTAAAGCTTCTTTGTTGACAATCTCGAAACCCCGACGGATGGTGTACTCGAGAATTTGGGCGTTAAAAAGTTTGGCTATCTGCCAGAAGGGGATCTTTAGATGAAGGCCGGGTCCCCAAGTGTAGGGCAAGACGCCGCGACCGCGGTCGTAAACACAGGCAATGTGGCCAGGAGGCACAGAAATGAAGAAGCCGCCAACGACTTCATCAACCAAAAACCCCACGACTAAACGGTCAAATTCCATATTGAGAGACTTGAGAATTCAGCTAGAGAATTCAGAAATTAAGTAATTTTTTACTTATGCTTGGTTATTTTACTCTATGTGAGGAGAATTACACAACCAAGACCAATCTGGCCATGTAACTAAGATGAGGCTGAAGCAGCGGGGGTGTCTGGTGGAGGATCAGCGGACGTCTGTTTGATGCCGAGGTTTTGCAATTTATCAAGGATTTTGGAAAGTTGGCGGCGAAGCATACGAATGAGAGTGTAGATAATGCTAAACCAGAGGGTGGTGATAACAAAGAGTTTTTTACCGGCAGGCAACATGAGGAACAATAGGAATGATGCCAGAGGTAAGATGATCACATAGCGGATCATTTCGTCACGGGTAATAGGGAAGGGGGAGTCAATGAGATTTAGTGACTCGAGGAGAGCAATGGTGATGGACTGGATGAAATTGAGGGTGATGTTGGGGTGGGAAAGGTCGTACTTGCCCAGGAACATAAGGTTAAAGGGGTAGTGGATCTCCTTGGGCATAAAGGAGTAGAGGAGGTGTGAATCGGCGCCCAAAAGTCCGGAGGTAAAGATCTTGTAGAGGATAAAGAAGATCATCATTTGGATAAAGAAGTTGATACCTTCGGAAATAACGATACGGCGATTGGCTTTGAAGGTAGAGCGAATCTCTTTTTTGAGCTTGACGGGTTGGCTGCCAAGATCTTTTTTGGCCTGTTTAATAGTGTCTTCGATAGCGCGGCGTTCTTTTTGGGTGCGGGTGGAAGCCAGAGTGAGGGGAAGCATGAGAATACGGATGGTGAGGGTGAGGAGAATAACGGCGATGCCCATGTCGGCAGCATGACCAGGGATTTGGTCGAGAAGGTAGTAGTAAAAAACGAGGATGTTAAAGAAGGGTTGGTAGAGAAGAACTGTGAGCAAGTGCATAGGGGAATTGTAACCTAGGGGAAGAGTAGCGTCTAGCGACTAGTGGCTAGTTATCTAGTAGGAGTAAATTTCTAAATTCTAAATTCTAAATTCTAAACAATATCAAAATACAAATGACCTAATTTACTAAATTTAATTTTTGCTTAGTATTGGTTACATCTGAAGATATCTGACTACTCAGGCTAGCTGGTGATGAGAAGGATTTGATGGGGCGAAGGAAGGAAATTAACTGGAACGAAACTTGTTTGGGCACAGGAGCAAAAGTATGATCGAGGACAAATACTTCTAGGGAAATGCGACTATCGGCAAAGGTGGGGATAGGGCCAAAGTGAAAGGCACCAGGGTATCGATGGCCCTTGACCATGACCCAACCGGCATAGATGCCGTGTTGGATGGATAACTCTGGTGGGATGGTGAGGTTTAAGGTGGGGAAGCCAATGGTCTTGCCCCGGCCTTTGCCGGAGATAACTTGGGAGTGGTAGGTGGTAACTGAGGATGATGGCTCAAGAAGGGTGGTGGAGGAGACTTGAGGGTTATATTGATGTACAACTTGGACAGTGCCGCCAAATTGTTTGAGGATCTTTTGCTTGGCAGCAAGGTGGGCGGTATGAGAAGAGACAGCAAGGATACTGGGTTTGATGGTGGAGATGAGCAGTTGGTGATCGGCAGGGGAGCTAAAGTGGTCGGGGAGAATAAAAACTAAGTCGGGGATGCCGGATGAAAGCAAGTTCTGAACCCTACTGGTGGCGGAGTTAATGGGGCGACCAAGGCCTTTGATTTGAGTGACTCGAGCGTCTGATTCGAGGCCAACTACCAAGAGGTCACCGGCTGCTCTAGCTTTACGCAGGAAATTGAGATGTTCCTGATGGAGAACGTCAAAGACACCTGTGACAAGAACCACGGTTTTATCACTGTGGTGGGCAGCGTTTACCTGGGAAAGAATTGAAGATAGTGACAAGTTAGGTTTCATGGGAAATAACCAATTATCAATAACCAAGCACCAAACAATATTTAATAACCAAATTTTTACAATAGTGACAACTGTTAGGGAGTGATGTCTAGGTTCCGGAGTTTTTGATTATACTTGTCCAGGACTAGTTGGCTAGTGTTACGGGGGTGAAAGTATGCCATGTGAGAAGTAACTAATTCGTTGGTTTTTTTGGAACTCATGTACCAATTTTGGAGACGGTAAGCTAAATGGTTAAGAGTACTTGGGGAACTGGATGTGGCTAGGGGAGTAGTGGGTTGGGAAATGACGGTGTTGGGCAGATAGGTCTTAACCCAACGGTTGGACCAGAGAAAGTGGGTAGCCAGATTGTCTTTGGCAACCAAAGGTCGGGCTTGAACAACTTCGTGAGCGGTGTAGAGATTGCGACGATGCCGGGGAACTGATAGGTGACTGGTGTCGAGATAGAGGTTGGGGCAGATCTTGTCGCGGACTTGAGGACTCCTATGCGTATTAATTTGGGGTTTTCTCCGCTTACCAGATATGTCCAGGCTTAGCGTGATGAGTAATCTAGTCAACCACAGATTTTGGTCCAAAGTGATGATCATTAGGTCAATATCGTCATTTTGGGCGGCATTGTTCATGGCTACGGCACCAGTAAGGAAGACTGCTTGGACCCCGGGTAGGGTAGCGATCCCCTGCCCTATCCTCTCCCCTACTTTCGCCTTTTTTTCGGAATGCAATCTCCGGCCTTGATTAAGTTTGAAAAGTCGGCTGCGACCTGCTAAAGCAATTTGGTGAGTTTGTGGATGCTGACAAAGGATTTTGGCTTTAACAAGTTTTTTGACCCCAGTCTCGGATATCTGAATGGCGACTCCCCTCTCCCCTATCAGATAGCGGTGGAGCTGTTCCACGGTGAGCGGATAGTCAAAAATATCGGCGTAAACGATGGTTTTGAGAATGGATTGGGCTAATTTGGTATGAGACACGGAAGCAGAACTTATTGATAACGGTGTTAGTCTACCCTATGTATAATAGAGGGAAAATGACTGAATGGTTAGACGATTCCATGGTTACATTGTCTCATTGTCTTATTGTTTGATGGCTGGATTACTAAATTAGTGTCAATTTGAATAAGACAGAAAATTATTACATTAGATAACAATTTTTAAGGAGGAAAATGCCAAGTAAACAACTAGTTTATGCTGATTTTGGGACTAGACTGGTAGCCACAGTGATCGATGGGTTAATCTTGATAGCAGTAGGAGTGGTAGCCAGACAAATAGGTGTGGGGGTGTTATATAGACGGATGGATTGGCTGGTGGCAGCTGCATATACTGTATATTTTTGGGTGAATCGAGACGGGGCTACTCTGGGCAAACAGGTGATGAAGATCAAGGTGGTGGGCGAAAATGGTAAGGCGTTGGACTATAAGCAGGCGGTACTCAGGTATTTTGGATATATTGTGAGTGCTATTCCTCTAGGCTTGGGATTTTTGTGGGTGATTTGGGACGAAAAGAAGCAGGGGTGGCATGACAAGATTGCCAAGACGGTGGTGGTGAGGACAGAGAAATAACTGAGAAGAATTGATTGTCAAGATGTGCAGTAGCAGGGCCTTGTGAAGGTTGTTGGAAAATATTTCACCTGATTAAAAAGTGAGTAGCGTTCCTGCAAAAGAAATCCCAAATATCAATATAATTAATATTAGTACGACAAAGATAATACTTTTAGGTAATTTCCTAGGAAATGGATAAAGTTTATTGTAAGCAGTATCACCAGGAACTATTTCTTTATGATCCATGATGAAATTATAACAGGGCCAAATCTAGTAATTTTAGGTTCAAATCCTACTTACAGAGATCCGTGAAGGTCGCAGATCCTGAGTACTTCGAAGGAGTGTTGGAACCAAGGTTGATTCAAGAAACATAAACAATAGGCTGCTCCCTGACGGTGGACAGTTTGGAGGACTCAAGAAAAGGACAGTTACCTGGTGGCGGTGGAGGAGTATTGGGAGAGGATTTGGACCACACCTTGGGCGGTGGTTTGGAGAGCGGTGGTGGCATCGCTACCACCGTTAACGGCGTTGACAGCGTCTTCGTAGTACTTGATGATGCGGTCGTTGATGCCGTTGTCGAAGGTCCTGGAGGAGAGATACCAAGATTTGGCTTTGGGGGCTTGTTGAATGTAGGCACCAACGTAGGGGTCGCTAAGAAGTTGGTCAGCCATGTCGACCCTAGAGAAAGGCTCGCCAAAGAGGCGTTGGGCACTGGCAGCGGTGTAGAGTTTGCGCATGTTTTCTTTGGAGCTTAAGAAGACTAAGAGCTTCCAGGCAATATCGGTATTTTTGCTTTTTTTGGAGACACCCTCGACCCAATAGGTGGCCCAGGAGACGTCGTTGCCGGGGAGCTGGGGTACGGGGACGATGGCAAAGTCAATATTGGGATTGATGTCTTTGATCTCGTGAGCGCGCCAGGAAGGGGCGATCATCATGGCAACTTTTTCAGTGGCAAAGGCAAAAGTTGAGGGAGGAAGGGTAGCATCCCAAACCTGGTCCTCGGTGTTAAAGAGAGTATAGAAGCTGAGAGCATCAGCAGCCAAAGAATTGGCAGGGTTGGCAGGGTCAGCTTTGTTTTGGAGGAGCATAAGCCCCAAGATGTCGGAGAAATTGTCAACGTTGCTGGTGATACCTAGGGCGATACCGGCGCGTTCGAGCTTGCCACCACTTCTGATGGTAAGTTGACTGGCGTCTTTTCTGAGGTCTTCCCATGAAGAGGGTGGGCTGAGAGCGGAGTTAGTGAAGATGGTTTTGTTGTAGTAAAGGCCGAGACCGTCGATCATGAGGGGAATGCCATAGAAGGACTTGTCGCCTTTAAGGTCAGTGACGGCCACAGGGTAGAAGGTGGATTGAAAATCTGAGGCAGACATGGCAGTGGAGGGAAGTTGGTCCATATCAGCTCGGAGCATGGGCACCCAAGAGTTGTGGAAGCGGAAGATATCGGGACCGGTACCCTTGGCCAAGGCTGATTGGAGGCGTTCGCGGTAGTCTTGGGGAGATTGTTGGGTGTAGGTAATTTTGACGCCGGGGTTTTGAGATTCAAATTCCTGAAACTCGGCAGTAAGGACATCGGTCGGTTCCCAGAGACCCCAATACTCAAGGTTGACGGTCTCACCGGTGGTTGTTTGAGTGGTGGTGGTTGAACCGGGAGTGTCGGAGGAGGAGCTGGGACGGTTTAACAAAAATTTGAAAGCAAGAAAACCGATGGCAGCAATGACTACTAGACCAATAAGGATGGGAATGAGGAAGCGGAGGGGAGATTTTTTGACGTCTGATGGTTTGGCAGTATTGGAGTCGGTGTTGGGATTTTCCGCCATGGGAGAAGCTGGAGGTGGAGGG
>Ga0210057_1001342_pt1 | contig 37594 bp, 48 predicted proteins | sample CryGeyCG2114_010_2_FD_183968 | JGI IMG/M metagenome (GOLD analysis project Ga0210057, IMG submission 183968) | Groundwater microbial communities from aquifer - Crystal Geyser CG10_big_fil_rev_8/21/14_0.10 (SPAdes) (version 2) | ecosystem: Environmental > Aquatic > Deep subsurface > Groundwater ... | reverse complement strand
TGGGGAACTATTCGCTATGGGCGGAACGACTGAAAAAGAATTGAGAGATAAATTTGCCGAATTAAACAAATAGAATTAATCTATGAAAAAGCTACTTTCGATAGCAACTCTTTTATTTATTTTGATACTAACTCCGTCTATGACTTTCGCTCAGGGTATGATGGGAGGCTGGACAAACTCATCATCACCAGCAACCCCAGATGGTCATACTGCTCGTGAAGAAGTGAAAGGAAAAGCAATCTGGGAAAAATTGCAAGCGCAAGAACTTAACTGCAAGAATTTATCGGATGATAATTTTCACGCGCTCGGTATGTATTTTATGGGTTTAATGGCCGGTGATTCTCACCAGACAATGGATACTATGATGGAAAAGATGATGGGCGAAGAAGGCGAAGAACAGATACATATTGTGATGGGTAAGAGACTAAGTGGTTGCGACACTCAAGCACAGCTTCCTCAAAACGGAGCAGGTTTTATGCCCATGATGTGGATGATGGGTTCGGCAGGCTCACCACAAGTGGGGGAAGGTGGAAATCCTATGATGGGTTATGGCGGCTGGGGTAACATGATGACCGGTTGGGGAGATTTTAGTATATTGCTCTTTAATCTTAGCTTAATCGTATGGCTTATTGTCGGTATTCTTGCGGCAGTATGGCTTTTTAGACAGATTAATAAAAAATAAACTATGAAGCTCGGTATTATCTTACAATCTAATAACCCGGAACATATTTGGAATACACTGCGTTTGGGGATAGTGTCTCTCAAAACAAAACATTCAATCCAGATATTTCTCTTTAGTGAAGGAGTTGAGATCGAAGATATTAAAGATACCCGGCATTTTGATATTTCAGCAAAACTTCAAGAATTCAAAGAATTAAACGGAATAATCCTTGCCTGTGAGACTTGCCTGCAAGTTCGCTCTAAAACAGAAAGCAAAGTATGCCCAACAACTACAATGAAAGACTTAGTAAAAATGATTGAAGATTCTGATAAAGTTTTAGTGTTCGGGTAGTACATTATTTATCGATTGTCGGCTGTAAGGCATTTTCTGTGGACTGTACAGCCTTGGATTAAATTTCGCCATTTTCCTCTAGTAATTCTCTTCACGAGTATAAAAAACCTTCTGTCAAGTTTTAATAAGTGAGCGGGAGGCGGGAATCTCTGCGCCCTTGTCAAGCAAGCGAACTCGTTTGGTAAACAAAACTCCGCTTTGCTACTTTTCCTTGCCTGTCCGCCATAACCTGAGCGGATGGCCGGATTCGAACCGGTGACCTCTTCCTTGGCAAGGAAGCATTCTACCACTGAACTACATCCGCGTGCAGGCGGGATAAGGAAACATTCTACCGATGAACTACTCCCGCGAACTCCGTCATAAAATCTACAAGCTTCAGAAAATTTACGTTGAGTCTGCCGAAAAGTGCCGAGTCTCAGAATCGAACTGAGATAGCGTGTTCTTCAGACACGTGCCTTGACCAACTTGGCTAACTCGGCTCGCTTGTAATTTATACCAAACTTTTAATCTATAATCAAACTTCATTTAGCTTCTTGCGAAGCCGCATTTGACGCGGTGGACGCTAAGGGACTTGAACCCCTGACATCTTCGATGTAAACGAAGCGCTCTACCACTGAGCTAAGCGTCCTGGTGCGGATGAGAGGACTCGAACCTCCACGCTTTTTAAGGCACAGCCACCTCAAGGCTGCGTGTATGCCGGTTTCACCACATCCGCGCGACAATATTTTATCATAGTTTAGTGCCCGGGGGGAGATTCGAACTCCCAAGCTCTTGCGAGCACAGCGTTCTGAACGCTGCGTGTATGCCGGTTTCACCACCCGGGCTTATGTTTATTATATCAGAATATATCTGAAGCTTGACAAAAACAGGTAAATCTGTCAATCTTTGTTATTAATGAGAAAGATAGTTTTACTGTCCGCTTTTTTCTTTCTTACCCCCTTAGTAATAATACTAAGCGCTTTTTTCCTCAGCTTTATATCATCTCAGAGATACAGTTTTCATCCAGGCGTGGGCAAATCTCCCAAAGTTGCATATGCTGCAATTCCAAAAGCAGGTCAGACTATCAATATAAATATAGAAAGCGAGGACTCACGGGTTACAGCGGTAAAGGAATTTTTGTTTTTATATAAATCGGTTCTTACCCCTTTTGCAGAAACTGTCGTAAAAACGGCAGACAAATATAATATTGATTACAGGCTGATTCCCGCAATTGCCATGCAGGAATCAAGTCTATGCAATAATTTACCCGATAAATATGAAGATACTCACAATTGCTGGGGATTTGGCATTTACGGGAAAAAGGTTACAAGTTTTTCCAGCTTTGAAGAAGCAATTGACGCTGTTTCTAAAACTATTGGTCTTAAGTACAAAGAAGCAGGATTGATAACTCCGGAAGAAATAATGACCAAATATACTCCCTCGAGCCCGAATGGGAGCTGGGCGATAGGCGTAGCAGACACGATGGAAAAAATAAGTATAAGCCTATAGTTTGCCTCTTGACAAACCTATAGTTGTGTGATATACTCCCTGTCAGATCCTAAGGTATGTCCTTCCAAATACATACGTTAGGATTTTTTTATGGTTTGGTAATTTTTTACCAAACCATTTTTTAATGAAAAATAAACTTTTGTTTATTCCTATTTTGGCATTCTTACTTTTATTTCCTGCAAATACTTTTGCTCAGGAATATACGTCCGTTGCTTCTGCATCTATAAAAAATACTGTTTACGAACACGATACAGAATATGCCTCCCGTGTAAAAATTTTAAAAGGATATTTAGAAAAATACAATTCACCACTTGCGCCCTTTGCGGAGGATTTTGTAATTCAGGCTGAAAAACATGACCTTGATTGGAGACTTGTCGTAGCTATTGCAGGTGTTGAATCTACATATGGCAAGGCTATCCCTCCTTACTCTAATAATGCATGGGGCTGGGGAGTTTACGGAGAAAATGTTATAAGATTTACAACATGGTCCGAGGGTATTGAAACCATCTCAAAAGGTTTAAGGGAGAAATATATAAACGAGTGGGGAGGGGAATCTATTTACGAGATAGGAAGTATTTATGCTGCCTCACCTCACTGGGCAAACAGCGTAAATATACATTTATCCATGATTCAAAAATATGCGCTATCAGATACGGGCAATACTTTGTCTCTTTCGTTTTAATCTTGCTTACAAATATGAAAGTGGGGTATAATGCCTAATACACTCGCCCGGGTGGCGAAATTGGCAGACGCGATAGGTTTAGGACCTATTGCCCGCAAGGGCATGGGAGTTCGAGTCTCCCCTTGGGCACAAAAGACACGTCGCGTCAGACGCGATGGCCCTTTAAAGGCTATGGGAGCGGAGGAGCTTTAGCTTTGAGCTCGCTTGCTTGACAAGGGCGAAATTCAAGTCCCATCAATCGCACAAAATTATGAAAATAACATCTGCATTAAAAAAAAATGAAGACGGAACGCTTGATATAACGGTTACCATACCGTGGAGTCTTATTGAGAAAACAAAAGAAGAGATATTAGAAGAGCACACAAAAGATGCCAGTGCACCCGGTTTTAGAAAAGGAAAAGTTCCTAAAAAAATTGTAGAGCAAAACTTAACTGCCGACCATTTAAGAGAGGACATTTTAAGAAAAATACTTCCCGTTGCCTATTCCGAAGCTATAAAGGAACAGAAAATTAATCCTATTATTAGCCCAAGAATTCATGTAGAAAAACCCGAAGACACAAAAGACTGGCAATTTAGCGCAGAGACGTGCGAAATGCCAAAAATAAGCCTTGGGAATTATAAAGATGAAGTAAAAAAAATAACGGCAAAATCAAAAATTGCAGTTCCCGGAAAAGAGCCGGCACAAGTAAGTTTTGAAGAAATTACTAAAGCTTTGCTTCAAAGTACATCTTTATCTATACCAAAGGTGGTTTTAGACCAGGAAGTAGAAAAGCTTCTTTCGCAAACTCTGGACGAAATTAAAAAGCTCGGATTGACCTTGGACCAGTATTTAGCCTCGACTAAAAGGACGACAGAAAGCTTAAGGCAGGAATACTTAAAAAAGGCAGAGGCGGATACAAAACTTGAGTTTATATTATCGGAAATTGCCAAAACTGAAAATATACAGGTCGAAGAAAAAGAAATAGAAGAAGCCATACAAGCGGCCAAAACCGAAACTGAAAAGGAAAACTTAAGCCAAAATAGGTATCTTTTAGCAAGTATTATAAGACAGCAAAAAACTCTTGATTTCATACGAAATCTGTGATATATAAGAAAGCATTATGGCAAATAAGCCTTTAAGTAAAGTAATTAGGGAAACGGACAAAAATCTAATAGAAACAGGTGTAGGTTTAGCTTCAACTGTGACAAAATCCGTAAAAGACGAGCTTTCAGAGGAATGGAGAATATCTGTCAGGCAGATGCTGGGTATTGAAGAAAGAGCTCAAAACGCAATAAATCAGGCAGAAGGAGAATTAAAAGAAGGTGAAGAAGTTTCATTTTCCAAAAAAGAGAAAAGAGCAGAAATTGAGCCCGGAATTGACTACAGAAGCGAAATTATACATGCTGAGACACGACACATTCAGACGGAAAACAGGGAATTAAAACAAAGAATTGAGGAAATTAAAGTGGAACTGGTAAGAATAAAAGAAAGTTCAAAAGAACTCGAGACTACTTTTAAAGCTGTTACTGTAGAAACTTTACAAACACCGGCTGAAGTTGGCAAATACCATGTTGGCTTCCTTGAGTGGATGCTATCAGCCCTGCAGAATGCACGAATAAGAATAGAAAGCAGCGCATCATGGATTGGAGTTATTGCAGGCAAGAAATCCAAAAAAGATTATTGGAGCCTTGCAAAATCTCATGGAACCAGCTTTAGTTTATCCGGTGAAAGAGTAGTTGCGCAGCAAACAGGATAAATTATAGAATATTATTATGATTATGGATTTATATTTTTCATTAAAGGACAAAAAGAACTTCCTAACGGGAGGTCTTTTTGCGTAGTTAATTTAACTAAGTAAGAAATCGGCCTCCCAAACGGGAGGTTTTTTTATTGTGAAGGCCGCCGGCCCGGACTTCCGGTTCAGAGAACCTCTGGTTCGGAGAAGGGCCTCTGGCCCGGAGGGAGGTGAATTTATGGCAGTAAATAGATATGAACGTCAGACTGGAATTAATTTAGCACCAGTTGTAATTGAGGCAGGTGGTAATACTGTTCCTTACGCTGGAAGAGGAGAAAGCTATAGACTTGGGCTCACGCCATACCAAGATCACGGAAGACCTGCTTTTTTCGGATCAACTATTAAAAGCAGCCGCGGAGCTACCGAAGCTGCAAAACACCTAAGACCCGAGGAGGCAGAAAGGCTAAATAAAGCTATAGGCACTCAACTCGAAAGGCTGTTGGAAGGCAGGCCATTGGATAGCGCAGCAGTTTTATCATCCTCTGTTGAGGGAAAACCGGATGTATCGATTATTATCGTCGGGGATCCATGGAGCGAAAGAAGTCTTAGGCTTTATTGCCATCATGGAAAACGAATTAATGATGCTGTTGTGCTTTGGGTTGATGGAAGAACAACAAGAAGAGATTCAGATAAAATAGAAAGAGACTTAAGACAGGATGGAGGATACACAGCGCCAAAAGGCTGGAATTCCAGAAAAAGAAGTTAGTTTTAACTCTTGACAGACTAAGTATTAGTTTATACAATTTGGTAACTAATATGAAGTCTTTAATTACAGTCGTTCTCCTTATTAACGCCTAAACGGCGGGGAGATTGTCTTGTAATAAAGATTAATCAATTAAATACCCGCCATAACAGGCGGTTTTTTATTGCGTAAGCCGCGTTTGACGCGGTAAGGGGAGGTGAAAAATTATGGAAGGAAGATATAACGACCCGGAAGCAAGAAGAGCAAGGGAAATGACCAGGAAAATAACCCGACAGTTCGGTGATCCGAATATGGGACAGGAATACAGAGACCCATATGCAAGACCTATGTCTGCGGAAAATGCAACAGTATTTTTAGCAAGAAGGGTTTATTCTACTGACAATGTAAGAAAATAATATTCTGAGAATTTATCAGCCAAGGAGGTGAGAATTTATGACTGAAGCAAAAATTCAGGATAAACACTGGGCATCTTTCAGAGCAGCCGGATTATTTAGAGATGGAGTTCATCACGATACTCATGTTACTGCAATAACTCCTGACGGAAATCAAATAGATCTGGCGGTAGAGCCTGTGCACGTGAACGGTGGACAAGACACTCTGTTCGTAGCTCACCCCAACGAAGCGGGAAAAATGACTAAGGTATTCCCCAAAAAAGCTACAAGCTGCATTTAATTGATTTCATTTACCTTTTAAAATAAACAGGTTTGTAAGAATGAATTTATTTTGTTAAAATAAACCCACAAAGGGCTCTTAGCTCAGTTGGTTAGAGCGTTGCATTGACATTGCAAAGGTCAGAAGTTCGACTCTTCTAGGGCCCACTAAACTAGTTGCTAATTTCTGGTAGCTAGTGGCTAATTAATGACAAGAAACGAAGCTTTTGAAATATTAACCAAATTTGTAAAAAGCGAAAACCTAATTAGGCATCATTTGGCATGCGAGGCTGCAATGAGAGGGATATACCAATGGACTGCGAAAAACAAAAAATTTCCTATAAACCCTAAGGATGAAGAAATGTGGGCAATAACAGGCTTACTGCATGATGCAGATTATGAACTGTCCAAACAGCATCCTGAAAAACATACTTTAATCTTAGAGAAAAAAATCGGAAAAAAACTGGACCCCGGCATTATGAATGCGATTAAATATCACAATTTTAAATATACTAAGGTTGAACCTAAAAGCTATATGGATTTAGCAATTTATGCTTGCGACGAATTAACAGGCCTTATTGCTGCATCAGCACTGATTCATCCTGACAAAAAACTATCTTCGGTTGATGTAGGTTTTGTTTTAAACAGGTTTAATGAGCCAAATTTTGCAAAAGGAGCAGACAGGGAACAAATAAAAACCTGCGAGGAAAAACTTCAGATACCTCTTGCGGATTTTATTTTCATAGTATTATCCTCCATGCAGAAAATTTCTACCCCGCTTGGACTATAAATGTTTGACTTTTATTTGAATTTTGAACTACACTTGATGTATGCAAAAACACGAAGAGCTTCATAAAAATAAAAAAGAAATATTTGTAAATAATTTTATCGGCGGAATTGCATGGGCACTTGGGGCAACTGTCGGCCTTGCAATTATAATTGCAATACTTGGTCTTGTCTTAAAAAATGTAGACCTTATTCCTTTTGTGGGAAATTTTGTTGCCCAAGTTATTGAATTTATCATAAACAAAAATCTCAACGTTGCAAGATAAAAAGATAATCATATACAAAATAAACTAAAATTGATAAAATAGCCTCATGGCAAACTTAAAAGACCACAGACAACTTGGGCAGGAATTAGATTTATTCTCTTTTCATGACGTAGCACCGGGCGCTGTTTTTTGGCATCATAACGGATATTTAATATACAGAACTCTTCAGGAATATCTTAGAAATACCCTTTTAAATGAAGGTTATTTGGAAATTTTTACACCAGTTATGGTTAAAAATGATCTTTTCAAAAAATCAGGGCATTGGGATTTTTATAGTGAAAATATGTTTAAGTTAGACGTAGAAAATCAAGCTTATGCATTAAAACCAATGAACTGTCCGGAAGCGTGTTTGATTTACATGACCAGAGTAAGAAGTTATCATGATTTACCGATAAGGCTTGCAGATTTTGGAGCCTTGCACAGAAACGAACTTTCCGGAGTTTTAGGCGGCCTTTTTAGAGCAAGACAATTTTCAATTGACGACGCACACCATTTTGTAAGACCTGATCAAATTCAGGATGAAATTGAGAAACTGTTGGTATATATAGAGAATTTTTATAAGCTTTTTGGTTTTAAATCGGAATTTTTTCTTTCTACAAAACCGGATAAGGCGATGGGCGATCCAAAACTTTGGACCGAAGCTGAAAAAGACTTGGAGCAGGCTTTAAAAAATGCAAGGGTTAAATACGGTATTAAAGAAAAAGACGGAGCGTTCTACGGGCCAAAAATTGATATCCAGATTAAAGATTCACAAAACAGGGATTGGCAATTGGCTACAATTCAACTTGATTTTCAAATTCCTGAAAAAATGCAACTTGAATACATAGATAAAGACGGAAAACCCAAACGCCCTGTTATAATACACCGCGCTGTTACAGGGTCTTTAGAAAGATTTATTGGAATATTAATTGAACATTACCAGGGAGCTTTTCCCATGTGGCTGTCTCCTGTTCAGGTTATACTTTTGCCCATAACTGATGCTCAGAATAAATTTACACAAAAAGTTCTTGAGATGCTTAAAAAAGAGGGGATAAGGGTAATTACCGATGAAAAAAGCGCAACACTTCAGTCAAAAATACGTGACGCCACTTTGCAAAAAATTCCGGTTTTGGGTATAATAGGTCCTAAGGAAGCCGAGTCCGAAAGCATTTCAGCAAGAACCAGGGAAGGAAAAGATTTAGGAAGAACAAAGCTTTCAGAGTTTATTAAAAGGGTCAGAGACGAAATTGATAAAAAGATTTAACAGACAAAACGACAGAAAGTTTTACAGAACTAACGAACGCATTTTTGCAAGTTCTCTTCGGGTCTTAGACAGCGAGGGAAAGCAAATCGGAGTTCTTTCAAAAGCAGAAGCTTTGGAAATGGCAAGAAATCAAGGGGTTGATCTGGTAGAAATTGCGCCTCTTGCAAAACCTCCGGTTACAAAAATAATTGACTTTAAAAAATTTTTATATCAGGAGGAGAAAAAGAAAAGAGAAGAGAAGAAAAAGTCAAAAGCGTCGGATACTAAAGAAGTCAGACTTGGGCCTTTTATGAGCGGCAATGACCTTTTGGTAATGACTAAAAGGGCAAGAGACTTTTTAGAACAGGGGGACAAGGTGAAACTGGTTGTTTTTTTTAGCGGAAGACAGATTACGCATCCGGAGTTCGGACACAAAATTCTGGATAAAGCGCTTGAAAATCTTTCCGATATATCAAAACTTGACAGAGAAAGAAGGCTTGAAGGCAGGAAATTAATAGCATTAATTTCACCGGATAAGAAAAAAAATAATGAAAAAACACAAGATCAAAAAATCAGTATCCAGGAGATTTAAGGTAACAAAAACCGGTAAGGTTTTGTTTGAGCATCAGTACGGAAGCCATAAAAAACTGCATAAATCCAAATCGCGAATAAGAAGGCAAAAAGAACCTGCTGTACTTAAGGGTAAATTTGCAAAAAAAATAAAAAAGATGCTGGGAGAAAGGTAAAAATATGAGAGTAAAAAGAGGAGTTGTATCAAAAAGAAAACATAATAAACTAAAAGCCCTTACAAAGGGCTACAGAGGAACTAAGCACAGGCTTATTAAAATGCAGCATGAAGCAGCGCTGCATGCGGGAGCCTATGCTTATCACGGTAGAAAACTGCGAAAAAGAGATATAAGGGCCTTGTGGATAACAAGAATAGGGGAGGCAGCAAAACAGGAAGGAATTTCTTATAGCGTTTTAATGAATAAGCTAAAAAAAGATAAAATAGAACTCGATAGGAAAATTCTTGCAGATTTAGCAGTAAACGACCCCGAAACTTTTAAAAAAATCATTTCCTCTGTAAAATAATTTGTTATAATTTCTATAAAACTTCCTATGACTTACCATAAAATTCCATTTACAAAAGCAGGTTTTGAAAATTTAAAAAAAGAATTAGAAAACTTTATTAGTAAAAGACCCGATGCCGTTAAATCATTATCCAAAGCAAGAGATATGGGAGATTTATCGGAAAACGGTTTGTACAAAGCTGCTAAATTTGAGCTGGGACAAATAGACAGAAATATTAGGAATTTAAAAAATTTAATTAAATCAGCCAAAGTATTGGCTCCAGCAAATAACGATACGGTACAAATTGGACATAAAGTTATAATTTCTCATTCTGATAATCAAAAAGAATTCTTAATAGTCGGAGAATTTGAGGCAAATCCTGCTGAGTATAAAATATCGAATAAATCTCCAATAGGTTTTGCATTAATGGGAAGAAGAAAAGGAGATAGTGTTGATATAAAAACACCAAATGGATTTATAAAATATAAAATTTTATCTATTGAAAAATAAAAATATAATATGCTATTATGAATTTAATGAATAGAGTTGCTTTTTGGTTTTATTTTACATCCCTTACGGGGAGGTAAAGTAACGGCCTGAAAGGCAAATTTACGGCCTCCCAAACGGGAGGTTTTTTGTTGGGAAAATCGCGTCAAACGCGACTGGAGGGAGGTGATTTTATGTCAAATCAGGAAAAATGTTTGCAGATAAAAGTAGGGTCTTGCACAGGATGTCCAATTCAGGGAATAGTCTTAGAAAGAAGAAGGGTTATTCCGGGAGCTGAAGAATATATGCTTATTGACAGAGTTCAGGGAAGTTTATGTCCGGACGGAATGAAAGTGCAGGTTCCGCAAAGACCCGAACCACCCTTAATGTAATTCAAAAGAATGCTTAAATATGATATTCTTATAGCTATATGGAAGAAGAACTTATCGGAATTAAAAACGCGGCTTTAAATTTTATTTTAGAAGCAGAAGATTTAAAAAATCTGGAAGAAACCAAACTTCAGTTTTTGGGCAAAAGCGGAAAACTTACTTTGGCTTTAAAACAGGTTACTAAATTACCAACTGAGAAACGCCCTGGTTTTGGAATTTTGGCAAATGAGGTAAAAAAAGCTATAGAAGATGCTATTGATGAGAAAGCAAAATCTTTGTCGGCCAGAAGAAAAACTGTAATGTTTGAAAAAATCGACGTTACAAACCCTGGTATTAAACCTTCCCTTGGACACTTGCATTTAATAACACAGGCAATTTCCGAAATTACAGATATATTTGAAAAAATAGGTTTTTTAAGAGTAAAATATCCTGAAACTGAATGGGATTGGTATGCTTTTGAAGCGCTTAATTTTCCCAAAGACCATCCGGCAAGAGACGACTGGGAAACATTTTTTGTTGATGAAAAGCCTGATAAAAAATATGGTCCTATGCTCTTAACTCCTCATACTTCAAGCGGACAAATTAGAGAAATGACAGAAAATAAACCTCCAATAAAAATGTTAAATATTGCCAAATGCTACAGGCGCCAAAGCGATGTTTCGCACACCCCCATGTTTCATCAGTTTGAAGGTTTGGCAATTAACACTAATCTTTCTATTGCAAACTTAAAAGGTGTTTTGGATTTTTTTGTAAAATCGTATTTTGGACAGGACAGAAAGTCAAGAATAAGACCCTATCATTTTGAATTTACAGAACCTTCTTTTGAGGTTGATGTAACCTGCGGTGTCTGCAACGGAAAAGGATGCAAACTTTGCAAAGAAGGGTGGCTGGAAATGGGAGGAGCCGGAATGGTACATCCTAATGTTTTAAAAAATACGGGAATTGATGCAAATAAATATAACGGCTTTGCGTTTGGATGGGGAGTAGAAAGAGTCTTGATGATGAAAGAGGGTATAGAAATTGACGACTTAAGACTTTTATATTCAAACCGGATGGAATTTTTGGAACAATTCTGATTTCAGATACTAGATATTAGATACTAGTAACTAGTCACTATTATCTAATTACTAAATTAATATGAATATTAAAATTGTAGACAGCTGGCTACGAGAATTCTTAAAGACAAAAGCAACGCCTGATGTTGTTGCAAAAGAATTATCTTTAAAAAGTGTATCTGTAGACAGAATTGAGAAAGTAAATGACGATTATATTTATGATATCGAAATAACCACAAACAGGCCAGATTTAATGTCTGTTAAGGCTATTGCAAAAGAGGCATCGGCGGTTTTGGAAGATGCGGAGTTTAATGAATTAAAGACGGATAAAATCCAAACATCGGACAATAAATTCCCGATAGAAATAAAAAATGACCCAAAGCTTGTAAACAGAATTTGTGCTGTTGTAATGGAAATACAAGTTGCAGAAAGCCCTTCTTTAATAAAAACAAGGCTTGAAAAAAGCGGAATAAGAAGTCTTAATAATTTAATTGACGTTACTAATTATGTAATGAGAGAAATTGGCCATCCGGCTCATGTTTTTGACTACGACTTAATTACTACAAAAAAAATGGTAATAAGAGCTTCAAAACCCGGAGAAAAAATCACAACGCTTGATGACAAGACGCATACGCTTTTAGGGGAAGACATTGTCGCAGACAACGGAAAAGGGGAAATAATAGACCTTCTGGGAATAATGGGAACCAAAAACTCGGTTGTAAGACAAAATACAAAAAGGATTTTGCTATTTTTAGACAATAACAACCCTAAAAATATAAGGCGTACTTCAATGTCTCTTGGAATAAGAACGGAAGCTGCCATTATAAATGAAAAAGGAATTGACCCGGAACTTACAATGAAAGCACTTACTGGGGGAGTCAGGCTTTATGAACAAATCGCAAGCGGAAAAGTAATTTCGGAAATTTTGGATATTTACCCCAACAAATCTAAAACCCACATAGTTAAAGTTTCAAATAAGAAAGTAAACAGAGTAATAGGTATTGAATTAAATCCTACGGAAAGTTCTCAAATTTTAGAAAAACTGGGATTTAGAGTTAAGAAATCCAATGAATATTTAGAAGTAAATGTACCAACAATCAGATCGGGTGAAGTACTTTCTGACGAAGACGTTATAGAAGAAATAGCGCGTGTCTATGGATACCATAAACTACCCAGCATTATTCCGACATTTTTAAGCGATAAAAATGTTTCTTTTACAAATGACTTTTATTTTGAGCAAAGAGCAAAAAACGCATTAAAATACTGGGGATTCACAGAAGTTTACACTTATTCTCTTGTTTCTGAGGATATGTTTGAAGGCCCAATAGAAGAAGCGGTAAAATTAAAAAACCCTTTATCGCAAGATTTGGGTTATTTAAGAAATACATTAATCCCCAGTTTACTCAAGGTTGAGAAAGAAAACCCTGCAAAGGAATCTTTAAAAATATTTGAGATTGCAAATGTATATCTTAAAAACAATAATAATTTACCGGATGAAGTCCTAATGCTGGCAGGACTTATTAAAAAGCCTCATGTAAATTTTTACGAAGTTAAGGGAATTGTAGAACAGGTTTTAGCTGATTTAGGAATTAAAAATTTGGAATTTAAGAAGTCTCAAAAGGGAGGCTCAGGCGCGTCTTTATTTATTGAAAAAGACTATATTGGAGAAATAGAATTATTAGATACCCATATAATTGATTTTGAGCTTAATTTTAAGAAAATATTAAAATATGCAACGGTTAAGAAAAACTTCCGGCCTTTTGCAAAATTTCCGCCTGCTTTTGAAGATATCTCTGTAATTGCAGATCTAACTATCAACACGCAGGAGTTAATTAATACTATTGAAAGCCAAAGTGAGATGATTGTAAATGTAACTCTTAAAGACATATTTGAAAATTCCCGTACTTTCCATTTAACATATCAGGATTTTGATAAAAATTTAACCAGAGAAGAAGTTGCAAAAATTCGCGGACAGATTATTTCCAAACTAAAAGAAAAATACAACGCCCGGATTAGAGAGTAGGAGTCGGTGTCTGGGTGGGAGTTAATGTTGCCGATGGAATAGGTGTTAATGTGGGATTATTATTCTCATCTTCTTTGTAATCCGAGGTTTCTGTAGGAGGATAATATTCGGGTCTGTCCGCCGCGTAAGTCGTTTTAATCCATTCATTTATACCTTCCTGCCACCTATTTTTTCCGTCTATTGATATCTGATCGTTTTCCTTTAATACAATATAATCTTTTGTGTCATAAGAGCCGTGCTCTACTTCCCACGGACTGGCTAGTTTTCCGCTATCGTGTTTGGAGAGTCTTAATTTTTGATAAACTTGGGAAGGGCTGGTAGGCTCTGTTCCTTTTATAAAATATTCGCTTCTTATCGGCCTGTTATCATAAGGAATACCTCCTCCGTATGCATCAACAGTTAAAGCAACTACGTTACCCGGAACTTTAGGCGGTTCATCCTGTTTATCTTTTAATACAAGCCTCATTAATCTATTCCATATAGGTGCAGCGCCGGAAACTCCCGAAGCAATATTTCCCATTGGTGTATTGTCGTTATTTCCAACCCAGGAACCCACAACAAAAGACGGCGTGTATCCAAGAGTCCAGTTATCGCGTTTTAGGTCTGTTGTTCCGGTTTTTACGGAAACGCTGGGATGTCCCGGAATTACAAGATATGAATTTGTTCCAAATGTTGCACTCCTCGCATTATTATCAAGAAGAATATGAGAAATAAGAAAACTTACTTCTTCGGAAAAAATCCGCTGGGATGAGGGAGGATTATATTTGTATAAAAGATTTCCTTTGGAGTCTTTTACTTCAAGTATGGAAACCAGGGGTTGCTTCGTTCCTCCGTTTGCAAATACTCCGTATGCCTCCATCTGGTCTAAGAGCCTGACGTCCCGGCCGCCTAAAACAAGCGAGTATCCGACATTTCTAAGATTTTCGTCTGTTGGTTCCCAGTTTTCAATTCCTGCTTCAAAACCTTTTTGCATTACGCTTTTTACCCCAACCTGGGAAAGCATTTTTACCGCCGGGATGTTAAACGAGTTTGCCAAAGCAAATCTTACCTGAACGGGACCTCTGTATTTACCGTCATAATTTACGGGTATATAGTCTTTTTCGCTGTCCTGTGCCTTAAAATTGGTTTGGGAATCTATAAGAAGAGTCGCTGCCGTATAACCCCTGCTGAAAGCAACGGCGTATGTAATGGGTTTTAGCGAAGATCCGGGCTGTCTGTAACCGGTTGCTGCGTTAAAATTTCCGTCGTTATCTGTATTAAAATAATCCTCGCTTCCTACCATAGATAAAATTTCTCCGGTTTTAGGAATTGTTACCATTGCGGCTCCGTTTCCAACCTTTAAACTTTTTAGTTTTCCTATTTCTTCGTTTACTATTTTTTCGGCCTCTTTTTGTATATCGTAGTCAAGCGTAGTTTTTACACGTAAGCCCCCGTTTTCAACAGTTGCCTCCCCGAACTGCTCTACCAAAAGACTTTTTACATACATAACAAAATGCGGAGCCTTAATTCCTATATTTGCCTGCGTAAATTTGGTGTTTTCAATCTCTTTTAGTGCTTGGTCTGCCTGTTTTTGATTTATATAACCCTCGCTTACCATCTGGGAAAGCACTGTCTTTGTCCTGTTTAAATAATGTTTATTTCCGGAAAAAGGAGAATAAATGCTTGGACTTTGCGGAAGACCGGTCAAAAATGCAGACTGGGCAAGATTTAAATCTTTTACGTCTTTATTAAAATAAATCTGTGCCGCAGCCTGTACGCCGATGGCAGTACCGCCGTAAGGGACATCGTTTAAATACATTTCCAGAATTTCGTTTTTTGTGTATTTTCTGTCAACCTGAATTGCAAGCATTAATTCTTTAATTTTTCTCGGAAGCGTTCTTTCAGACGTAAGAAGCACGTTTTTAACAAGCTGCTGGGTAATTGTAGAACCTCCCGTTATGCGCTGTCTTAAAATTGGGTCTATAACAAGACCTCTAATATAACCTGTGATTGAGAAACCTTCGTTTTCGTAGAAATTTTTATCCTCAATTGCAATTGTTCCCTGCTGAAGATATTTTGGAACTTTATCCAACGTTACATAAATTCTGTTTTGATTTTGATAAACGGAAAAAAGGAGTTTGCCGTTTCTGTCATAAATTCCGCTGGACTCATTAGCCTGAGCTTCAACGAGCTTTCCCGGAGCAGGCAAATCCCGTCCGTACCATACAAAAAGAACCGCCATTAAAATAATAAAGCCGATAAGTCCGAAAAATGCATATTTTGCAAAGCGGCTGTAAAATTCAGTTTTGGAAGTACTGCCAAATTTGTTAAATCCGCCACCAAATTTTGGAAAACTTAAAGTAAAATACTTGCTTTTCCGCCTTGAGGACCTAACGTAGTCAAGCATACGCTTAAGTATATCAAATTTAGGCTTGTCTATGCTATACTGAGGCTATGACGGCGGTAGAAGAACTTTTAACAAGAGGTGTTGCAAATATTATTCCAAATAAAAATGTCTTGGCGGGAAAACTTATGGCAGGTAAGAAATTAAATGTCTATTTAGGTATTGATCCTACCGCAACTAAAATCCACCTTGGACATGCAGTCCCTTTAAGAAAACTACAAAAATTTGCAGAGCAAGGGCATAATGTAACTTTTTTAATCGGAGATTTTACAGCTCTTATCGGAGATACTTCAGATAAAGACAGTGAACGGCCTTCTTTAACTTCAAAAGAAATTGAGGAGAACTTTAAAACATATAAAAAACAGGCAGAAAAAATTTTAGATTTTTCCAAAGTAAAAATTGAATACAACAGTGAGTGGTTTAAAAAATTAAATTTTGAAGATATATTAAAACTTACCCAGCATTTTAGCGTGGGGGATTTTGTAGGACGCGAACTTATTAAAAAAAGGCTTTCGGAAAATAAAAGGGTAGGCCTTCATGAGCTTTTATATCCTGTTATGCAGGGATATGACAGTTTTATGCTAAATACTGATTTACAAATTGGAGGAACAGATCAAACATTTAATATGCAGGCAGGAAGAACTCTTATTAAAGATATAAAAAACAAAGAAAGTTTTGTTTTAACAACGCCAATTCTAGAAGGAACAGACGGACGTAAAATGAGTAAAAGCTGGGGCAATGCTATATGGCTTGATGATAAACCTTCCGATATGTATGCAAAAATATTATCTGTTAATGATGATTTAATTATTCAGTATTTTACTTTGGCAACAAATCTTTCACTGGATAAAATCAGTGTTTTTGAACAAAGACTAAAAAAAGAAAATCCGATAAATATTAAAAAAGAGCTGGCATATCAAATTGTAAGCAAACTTTATGATAAAAAATCAGCTGAAAAAGCACGAGAGGACTTTGAAAAAATAGTTCAGAAAAAAGAAATGCCAAATGATACTGCCATTGAAACTCAAACCATACATCTTAAGGCTAAAATCGGTGATGTTTTAATTGAGGGAGGTCTAGCAAAAAGCAAATCCGATGCAAAAAGATTAATTGAACAGGGAGGAGTATCTCTAAATGACAAAAAAATAATTGACGTTAATTTTGAAACAGGAGAGGGAATTCTTCGGGTTGGGAAAAGAAAAATTAAAAAACTTGTGCTAGAATAAATTTATGGAGTTTATCAGAAAAAACCAGTGGATTTGGAAAATAATTATTGCATTTGTTGCTATTGCATTAATCGCATCATCTGTCCTTCCTTTTTTAAGCCTTTAAAGTTATGGATCCCGTTAGAAAAAAAATCATAAATCAAAAACATGTATACACAAAGATATTCTCTATAAGGAGGGTTTTCTAACGGGATGGATTTAAAAACACCGTTAGAAAGTGCCGGAAGAGTTTATAAAATGTATGCAGGAAGGCTTGATAAACTGGGCATAACTAAATTAGAGGATTTTTTATACCACATTCCTTTTAGATACGAAGACTTTTCCTTAGTTTCCAAAATCGGGCAGGTTCAGGCAGGAGAAAAAGTAACAGTACAGGGAAAAATCGAAGAAATAAAAAATCAATATACAAGACGGTTTAAGTCTTTGCAGAAAGCTGTTGTTTCCGATGATACAGGAAAATTAAACATAATTTGGTTTAACCAGCCTTATATCCCTAAATCTGTGGGTAAAGATGATGTTATTTCCCTTTCGGGAAAAGTAGGCCTTGACGGAAATAAACTTTTAATGCAATCACCGGGCTTTGAAGTTGTTTTCGAAAACCAAACCATTCACACCGGAAGGCTCGTCCCAATTTATCCGCAAACTAGGGGCGTTTCCTCCAAATGGCTAAGACGTCAGGTTCATAAGCTTTTGGGAAGTCTAAGCCAAATCCATGAGTATCTGCCTCAATATGTGATTGATGAAAACAATTTAATGGGGATTACAAAAGCAATTGAAGCAGTACATTTTCCAAATTCTTTGGAACAGGCTGAGAAAGCCAAACAGAGATTAGCTTTTGATGAACTACTAAATCTTCAGCTTTCTTCCCTTGTCAGAAAAAAGAAATGGAGAAAGAAAAAAATTAAAAACCCGTGGGAAATTGGAAAATATAAAACTAAGATTGACAGCTTTATTAAAAATTTACCCTTTGAGCTTACAAATGCCCAGAAAAACGCAGTTTTAGAAATTCTAAAGGATTTATCAGCCAAAACACCAATGAACAGACTTCTGGAAGGGGACGTGGGAAGCGGAAAAACAGTTGTTGCGATAATTGCGGCACTGACTTCCTATTTAAACGGTTTTCAGATTGCTTTTATGGCGCCGACTGAAATTCTTGCCAATCAGCATTATAAAGTAATAGATAAGCTTTTATCACCTCTTGGCATAAAGATTGAACTGTTTACGTCCGCAACAAAAAAAAGTAAACAGTTTGATATCGCGGTGGGAACACATGCGCTTATTTATAAAAAAGTAGTTTTTGAAAATTTAGGTCTTGTTGTTATAGATGAACAGCAGAGATTTGGAGTAGAACAAAGGGCAATTTTAAAAGCAAAAGGAAATCTGCCTGCCGGCAGGCAGGTAACCACCCATCTTCTCACCATGACGGCAACGCCAATTCCAAGAACTGTTGCGTTAACGATGTACGGAGATTTGGATTTATCCATACTGGATGAAATGCCTCGGGGGAGAAAATTAATAAAAACATGGGTTGTCCCGCCTTCAAAAAGAAACGGCGCTTACGAATGGCTTGAGGAAAAAATAAGAAAAACAAAAGATCAGGTATTTATTGTCTGTCCGTTTATAGAGGAAAGTGAAAGCATGATAACTGTTAAAGCAGCGGTTAAGGAATTTGAAAGACTTAAAAGAGAGGTTTTTCCAAAACTGCAATTAGGCCTTTTGCACGGTAAAATGAAACCAGGGGAAAAAGAAGAAATTTTAAAAAAGTTTAGGGAGGGAAAAACAGATATTTTGGTTTCAACTCCGGTTGTTGAAGTTGGTATTGATATTCCAAATGCTACAATAATGATAATAGAAGAAGCGGAAAGATTCGGACTTGCCCAGCTTCACCAGTTAAGAGGAAGGGTAGGAAGAGGAGAAAAAGAGTCATTCTGTCTTCTGTTTACAAGTAGCCAAAATCCTGATACTTTAAAGCGTTTAAAGTCTTTGGAAACAATGTATTCTGGAGCAGAGCTTGCAGAATTAGATTTAAAATTGCGTGGACCGGGTCAGCTTTATGGAGTTTTACAGCATGGAATACCGCAGTTAAAAGTTGCAAGTTTTAGTGATTTTGAACTTATCCAAAAAACCAAGGCAGACGCCGAAAAATTATTTCCTAGAATTGATGAATTTCCAAAGTTAAAAGAAAAAATAGAAGAGGAAAGCCAAAAACAAATCTCTCCGGATTAAATTTAGTATTTTAGTGGTAGGCTTTAGGGGTTTCACCCCGAAAGGGGTGAAACCCCTATTGACATTGAGAAAGTAATATCTTATTTTTAAATAATGCCATCTAAATATGTCATAAGGAATTTCTCCGAAAACAGCTTTCACCATGTTTACAATAGGGGTGTTGAAAAAAGAAAGATATTTCTAGATCAAGATGATTACGCAATGTTTATATATTATCTTTATATCTACGTACAACCCTTAAAAGAAATAAAAAACAGATATCCAGGAACACCCTTTAGGCTATTGGGTAAAAATCTTTCAGAAGAAATTGATCTTATTGCTTATTGCCTAATGCCTAATCATTTTCATCTTTTACTAAAGGGAAGCAAGAAAGATTCTATATCAAAGCTTTTAAAACAATTGACTAATGCTTATACATTTTATTTTAACAGTAAATACGATAGGGTAGGCTCCCTTATGCAGGGAGTATTTAAATCTGTAAGAATAGTGACAGATGAACAACTCATCCATGTTTCAAGATATATTCACTTGAATCCAACCATTGGGTTTTTGGTAAAGAATTTAAATGATTATAAATATTCAAGTTTTTCTAGTTATGGCGGAGGGAAAGATAAAATGAAAATAAAAAAAGATTATGTATTGGAACATTTTAAATCTTCAAAAGAGTATGTTAAATTTGTTCTTGATCAAGAAAGTTATGCAAAAGAACTTAACAAGATAAAACACTTAACCCTTGAAGATTAGGGGTGAAACCCCTAATTCAGTGACTAATCCATTCAAAATAAACTTCTCCGGATTAAACCCTCCTTGCGATTTGGCCTCAAATAAAGTAGAATAGGATATTAGAATTACTAATTATTCTAATTAACCTAATTGACCTAAAATTATTTTGAGAATTTAAAAGTTATTTAGAAATTAGAAATTAGGATTTAGAAATTTTCAGGATATGCCGCAGGAACCGAAAAAAAGACATTCAAGACAAAGACAGGGTAAAAGAAGGGCAAGTATAAAATTAAGCCTTTCTAAAACATTGCCGTGTTCAAATTGCGGGACCTTAATTATGCCTCATACCGTATGTAAAAACTGCGGTTATTATAAAGGAAGAGAAGTAATAAATAAATCTAAAAAGGAGAAAAAACAGGAAAAAACCGGAAATCCGGCAAGTGAACCTGGAATTAAGTAATGAATCCCGTTAGAAAGTTTTTTTTAAATCAAATTTGGTTCTTGTTAAGAAATAGCTTAAGAAAGAGAGCTTTCTAACGGGATGAAAAGTCCCCTTGATCCCAGACATTTAAAACGGCAAAAAATCGTAGAAGACTTATTTAAACTGGAATTTCACAATCAAAAAGCAGGAGAGACAGCCAAAAAGATTTTAGAAAATCGGGAAGATATTGATAAAACAATCTTAGAATCTGCCCCGGAATTTCCAATAAAAAAAATAAACAGAGTTGATTTGGCAATCTTAAGACTGGCTGTTTATGAACTTTCAATTGAGAAAACTGCTCCGCCTTCGGTTATAATAGATGAGGCAATAGAACTTGCTAAAGAGTACGGAGGAGAAACCAGTCCCGCTTTTATAAACGGGGCTCTTGGCAATTTAATAAAAAATAAAAATGACAAAACTTCCTAATCTGAATAATAAAAAATTATTTGATCAGGCTTTTACGCATAGAAGCTATCTTAATGAAGTAAAAGAGAAGATTTCTTCAAATGAACGCTTAGAGTTTTTGGGAGACAGCATTATATCTTTTGTTATATCAAGCTATCTCTTCAGCAAGTTCCCTCAGTTTAACGAGGGTATTTTAACTAATATACGCTCGCTTTTGGTAAATACTAAAAGCCTTGCCGAAATTGCAAGAAATTTAGATATTGGAAAACATCTAAAACTTTCTAAAGGGGAGGAAGATTCAAATGGAAGAGAAAACCAAAGCCTTCTTGCAGACAGTTTTGAAGCGTTTGTCGGAAGTTTATTTTTAGATAGCGGAATAGAAAAAACAGAAGAGTTTATTATTGAAATTTTCGGACCGATGGCGGAGAAAATTGCCAGAGGAAAATCTTTTAAAGATCCAAAGAGTCTTCTTCAGGAATACGTTCAGGGTAAAAAACAAAATTCCCCGCTTTATAAAGTATTAAAAGAGATAGGCCCTGCCCATGCAAAAATATTCGTTGTAGGAGTATATGTAGGAAATTCCATGCCTGGAAAGGGAGAAGGCAAATCAAAGCAGGACGCAGAGGAAAACGCAGCTCAAGAAGCGCTCGATACACTTAGAAAAAGATAAAACAGGCTTGAGCTTACGGTTAAAAAATGATAAAATAACGTTTATGTCACTAATAATAAGGTCAGCAAGAACAGGTAAAAAAGGGGAGAGAAAATTCCGTATTGTGGTTAAAGAAAAAAGATCGCAAAGAGACGGAAAAGCGGTGGAGGTATTAGGCTGGTATGAAAAGGGGCCTAAGGGAAACCTTAAAGTAAATAAAGATAGATATGAATACTGGCTTTCGGTTGGGGCTAAACCCTCGCTTGCCGTCGAAAAACTTATAAGATAATATGAAAGATATCCTTTCTTACATAGTCTCCTCAATTGTTGAAAAAACGGAAAAGATGGAAATAACCGAATCCGAAGAAAATGGGGTATTAAATCTAAATATAAAAGTGGATCCCTCCGAGATGGGAAAAATAATCGGAAAAAACGGAAAAGTAATAAAATCTATAAGAAATATAATGAAAATTCCGGCAATGAAGGAAAACAAAAGAATTTATATAACTTTATCGGAAAATCCCCAAAATTAGGCTCAAAACAGTATGAAAATTTCTGTTATAACGCTATTTCCGCAAATGTTTGAATCTGTATTTAATTACTCGATTATTAAAAGAGCTGTTGATAAACAATTACTTGAAATTTCATTTACAAACATAAGAGATTTTGGAATCGGAAAGCACAAGTTGGTCGATGATACACCATACGGCGGAGGAAGCGGTATGGTTTTAAGAGTAGACGTAATACACAAAGCAATTGAAAACACGAAAGACAAAAAACTTGAAAAATCGGAGCAAAAAATAATTTTACTTACTCCTCACGGAAAAAAATTTGAGCAAAAAAAAGCTGTTGGGCTTTCGAGATTAAAACACCTTATAATTCTGTGCGGACATTATGAGGGATTTGACCAAAGAATATTAAAGTATGTGGATGAAGAAATAAGTGTTGGAGATTTTATTCTTACAGGAGGTGAAATTCCCGCAATGCTTTTAATTGATAGCGTTGCAAGACTTACAAAAGATGTGATAAAAAGAGACTCAAGGGAAAATGAATCATTTCCGAACTTTTTAGAGTATCCGCATTATACAAAACCTCAGGCTTACAAAGGGGAAGAGGTTCCGCAAATTCTTCTTTCCGGAAATCATGCAGAAATTAAAAAATGGAAAAAAGAATTATCTTACAAAATTACAAAAAAACTAAGACCGGATCTTTTATCTAAAAAGGGCTGGTAGGCTCTGTAGAGCCGGCTGACGGTGTTGCCGACTGCTCTTCGGGCGTTACTCCGATCGGAAGAGAAAAAACCAAAGAAGTATCATTCCACTTTGAAACCGTATTTATAAGATCGTTTTCCTGTTTAGACAATGGGGTCATAGGAATCTCGGAAGAAATGTCGCTTTTTACAAATGCTTTGTAGTAAAACTGCAGTTTTAAAGTTCCCTGACCAGAAGTGCTTTTTATATTTACAACTTCGGTAACAGGGGTTGACTTATAAAGTTCGGAAATAAATCCCGTAACCGACTGAGGATTTCCGGACACATTAAGGGTTAAATTAAGAAAAGGAGAATCCGATTCCGCTTTTGCATTTTCGCTTATATCTCCGACCTGAAACTCAAAATCATCAATAGTAACGTCCTGTCTTATCGAATTATATGAAATTGTATTAATTATACCTATAAAATCTTTTCCCGAAGGAAGTGCTCTTGAAAGCAACTGAAGATTTTGACTTAGATCTGCCTCATCCAAACCGGAAAGCAGACTAAAGTTGTTTTTTAAAACGGAGAGCTTTTCCTGTTCTTTTTTTAATTCCTCTCTGTTTTTAAGAAGGTTTTGCGTCTGGGGTATAACAACAGCAATTACTAAAACTACGCTGACCAAAATTGCTGCCAAAGAAAGTATAAACTCTTTGTACTGCCTGTACAAAATGTTTACAAGAGAAACGTTTAAATCTAAATCTTTAAGGTTAAGTCCTTTGTCTAAATCCATATTTTATATAATATTTGCTTTAATATTTAAATTGTAATCTCCGGTTTTAGGATCAAATACCAAAGATTCAATAATCAAATCAGAAATTATTTTTTTGTTTTCCGAAAATTCTATAAGACTTTCTATAACGTCGTTTATCGATAAAAGCGAGTTTCCCGAAATTGCCATTACCAGTGCTCCATTTTCAATTCTTACATCTGTTATAACCAAAGGGGATGGAATTTTTGAAAAAATAACATTTAAAGACTTTGCGTAATCTTTTCGAAGGCCTAAAACCTTATTTAGATTTACGAGCCTGTCTTTTATAAAATTATAAGAAGCGTGTTTTTTGCTTAGGGAAGATATCTGAAGTAAAGTCTGTTCTTGTTCTCTTCTAACTGCAGCAATAGGAAGTGTAAAGTTAATAAAAAAAATTCCAACCGATAAAAAAGCAACTGTAACTAGCGATACCAAAGCAATAATTTTTGTAATCCTTAATGCTTTTCTTTCTTTTTCAATTTTCTCCGATTTGCTTGAGACTAAATTAATATCATTACTCATAATCCCTCATGGCAAGACCTACGGCAATTGGGTAATCCGAAGCATTCTGCAAAATTTCTTTCGGCACCTGCTGGGAAGCAAGAACCTTCCATGGATTAGCAATAGCGGTTTCTATACCTGAATTATTGGCAAAAAAAATCTCTATTCCGGGAAGCTTAGCTGTTCCGCCAGATAAAATAATCTGTCTTATAGGATCTGTATCTCTGTATTTTTGGGAATAAAAGGCTATAGACTTTTTTATTTCTGTAAGTATAGAGTTTAAGATCGGCTCAGTGGCTTTTCCGATTTTTCCCCCCAGACTTTTCCCCGAAACACCATATACTCTTTTATATTCTTCTGCCTGTTGAGGAGCTAGATTAAAATCCGTTGCTATGGCTCTGTTTATAGCAGACCCCCCAATTGACATAGAATATGTAAAAATCATTATTCCCTGCCTAACAATTGCAAAAGAAGTGCTTACGGCACCTATATTTACAACAAGACTCGTGGGGAAATTCTGGTCTAATGCAAGAGAACGTATTGTGGCTAAAATTTCTGTCTCCATTGCCTGAATCTGAAGACCGGCAAGCGCTATTATTTTTTGATATTTGTTTACAAGCATGTTTGGGGCACCAACCATTAAAACCTGCATTTTTTCTCCCGAACTTTTTTCAGGTCTTTTTAAAATATTCCAGACAAGTTTTATGTTATTAAGCGGGACAGGAATATATTGCTCTGCCTCCCAGTAAATCGCAGACGCAACCTCTCTGTCCGAAAGAATGGGCATGTCTAAAACCTTTGTATAAACCTGATTTTCAGGAAGAGCAATATTTACGTGTTTTGTGGTAACGCCCGCCGTATCAACGGCTTTTCTTATAGACTGAGCCATTTCTTCTTCATCAAGAGGTGACTCAGACAGCATACCCTTAGGCGGAACGGGCGCAATAAGGGTTGCTTTAAGCAAAAAACCATTCGCCTGATGTTCAAGCCACACAAGTTTTAGGGACGTAGCGCCTATATCTAATCCGAATGCTTTTTTATTCATTACTAAAGCGACAAAAGACTGTAAGGGAAAAGTTCGGCAGGAAGTTCGGGGTAACCTTGAAAAAGAGTAACTTTTCTTTCTATATCGTTTAATTGCCCTGTGGATGTAATTATAGTACCCTGATTGGGAAACACGTCACCGCTTATTCTGGTAATTGCAATATATGAAGGTGTATATAGCGGTATTACGCGCATTATAAGACCCTCGTTAGCACCGGCTGATATTGTAATATCTCTGTAATGCGTAAAATTTTTTCCGTTAACTATGCTACTTGCTGGAGCAACATAGGTAAAATTATTATTTCCCGCTCTTGCCGAGCAGGGATCTAAAACAGTTCTTATTGTCCTTGGAGAACTCGTGGGACCCAGTATGGTAATTACTTCAAGTGCTGCATTGCTGCACGCGCCTGACTCTCCCCAATGAACTCTTAAGGTTCCTGCCCATGGATTTTGCCATGGTGTTGTTGCAGAATATTCTGTAAGCCAGACATTAGCTCCTTCGTCTTTAAGCACCAGATTTCCTCCGTTTACAAGAAAACCGGAAGTTCCGGACACTTGGGTAATATTAGTTGAATAAGTAGTTCCATTTTCGGAAAATGTTCCGGAGGCAATACTTGTTCCGGTTTTAATAGTTCGTTCTATTCCGGCTTCGGCTGCTGATAATGCTTTTTGCGAATTTGCCTGATCCGTAGATGTTCTGATATTTGTAATAGACCGTGAAACTAAAGACAGGGTTACAGTTAAGGCTACAACCATTACCAAAACAACTATTAAAAGCGCCTGGCCTTTTTGGTTTTTACCTTTCCGCCGAAGCTCTGGCAGAAGAGAAAGCTTTAAAATTAAGCTTAAATAATTCATAATATACATATAGAGTAGCAACGATTTGAGGTGTTTGTCAACTCTAAAAAGGAATTAATTGTTCCTAAAACTTACCGAAGTCTGGAAAGGCGTTGTTATTTTGTTTTCTGCAAAAACTGCATTCGGGTTTTTCGAAAGAGTAAAATAAATATCTATCCTCGGCGATTCAGACAAGCCTTCCTGCGTACAGGTAAAATAGCATTGGGTCACAGACATATTGGACGTATTTACCAGATCTGCGCTGTTTGACGAAATATTGTCTGCAGTACAGGCATAAACCGTCTGCCCTAAATCAAATGAGGTAATTTTTATGTATTTATACTGTACAGGAGGGGGCGGGGGAGAACCGCTCACTGTACAATCAGTGCTATAGGTTTCCGAAACCCCTGTAACGCTTACACCGTCAAAGCTTTTTGCATAAGTAAGCGTTTTGGACATTTGAGAAAGAATAAAAACACCTCTTTCCCTAATGTCGCTTACGTTATTACTCCTATTGCTTCCCCGGAGAGAGGACGAAATTATTGCAACAATCATAATGCCGACAACTACTACAACAGCACTAACTGTAAGTAGCTCGATAAATGTAAATCCTTTCTCTAATTTGAAATTTTTCATCATGGTGCCGGAATAATGTATGTTTCCGTAATGCACGATGTAAGATCTACACTATGACAATATAAATCATTTGGGTCTGTACACTTTCCATCATTCCATGACGTACTTGCTCTTACTCTTGAACCTCCGCTGCAATTTGAAGCATTGGGGGTAATTACAACAGTTCTTACAAATTGGTCAACGTTTTTACTGCATCCGGAAACCGGTGCCTCATAGAACGTTGTGCTATCTTTGTCAAGACAATAATTTCCTGATAGGGCAGAAAAAGAAGACCATTCATTTTTCCGCAAAACATTTATAACCTCAAGCGCCTGCTGAGAATAAGCGGTTGCTAAGTTTTGATTCTTGGCAAAATCAGCATTATTAACAGAATTTATAACAGCTATTGCAATCGCTGTAATAATTACTACTCCGGAAGCAAGTGCAATAAGTGCTTCTATAAGACTTTGTCCTTTTTCACATTTAATTAATTGTCCCGTTTGTATTAACATTTATGGTTTGTGTTATGCTATATCCTGTTATAACTATTGTGCCACCTGTGGAACTGCCTGTCAAAACCGGAAAAAAGTAAGTAGTTGGAATTGCGGATTGAAATGTTATATTACTTGAAAACCTTGTTGTTGATATATCCACAATTGAGGTTGAGCAGACAGCTCTTAAGATATAAGTATTAGCTGCGGTATTTATATAAACCTGATATCCGTTTAAAGTCTGCGAGCTGCAGCTTGAGGGCTTAACCTGCGACTGTGCCCGCGCTTTGGCAACATTTAATGTCAGAATAAGATTATTTCTTTCACTTGTAACTGCCTGTGTTCTGCTGTAGGTAACAAAAGACGCAAGGCCTACTGAAGAAAGGATTGCAATAATACTAAAAACAACAATAAGTTCTATTAACGTAAATCCCTTAATGTTTGTGATTTGGAATTTAGGATTTAGGTTTTGTGAAGTCATGGATTACTAACGGTATATGAATAAGTAGCTCCGCTGCATGTATCAGTACCGTCTTTCTGAGAATCGTTTCCGTTTTCAATACAGGCTCTTAGTGTATAAGTTGAGCCTGCTGCAGAAGTATATGTGTACGCTGTACCTGTGCTTGGATCGCAGGGGATTTTAGACATATATGTTACTCCTGACAATAAAAGGGCTCCGCCGCATGAAGCCATTGACGCTGTTAACGGATAAATACCGGCATCAGAGCGGTAAAACTCCAAAGCAGACTGGATTTGACGTACATCAGACTTTCTTTGAGCATCCCTTGATCTTTGTCTTATACCGACAAAATTAGCCATTAAAAGGGCAGATAAAACACCAATAATTGCAATAACTATAAGAAGCTCAATAAGAGTAAAACCGCTCTGCCATTTTTTAATAAAATTTTTCTTATTTTTAAACATTTTTTAATTTCTCCTTAAGTATATCAACCTAAATGGTGCTGGGTAAATCCTTTTCCGAATTTGAAATTTGAAATTTGAAATTTGAAATTATTTCTCATGGCGTTACATTCGGCGTCGACACTCCGTAATTGCATGTCCCTCCGCATGCTGTTTGCGATATTCCGTTTAACGAAAGACTTGTGCATGCACCGCCTCCGTTACAAGCCTGCGGATCTTTACTTCCTCTTTCCAGACTAGCATAAATATAATAAGTTTGTCCATCCGAAGATGCCCAGTATACATATCTATAGTTAGGCTTTGGGTCCTTAGGTACCACATTCATATAAGGAGACCAGCTGCTGTCCCCACAATAGTAAGGAAAGGGGGAAACATAGTGTTGCAGGCAATAATAAAGACTTCCTGTAGTTCTAGGATATCTGTTATTATCCTGATAATAAATCTCCAAAGCTTTCTGAATTTGGGAAAGGTCGGATTTTCTTTGAGAATCATTTGCTTTTTTAAACTGTTCCAAAGGATTTAATACGGTTATAGCAGCTGCAGCAAGAATACCCAATATGCCTATTACGGTAATAAGCTCAACAAGCGTAAACCCCTTATTTAATTTGAAATTTGAAATTTGAAATTTGAAATTTTCTCTCATGGGCAATTTCCATCACAATTAGACGTACAGTATTCTCCTGTATTTGGAACCTGGTTTACACTGCAATGTTCAGGATTACCGGTACAGGAATAGTCTTTAGAACAAACCGGTGGTCCAGAGCCACCGGAGGAAACTTCGGGAAGCGAGACTGCATTTATAATACTGCATTCAGCACTACTTATGCTTCCTGAGGAAGCACAGCTATTATAGCCTGTCTCATCATAGTTTTGAGGAACACAGCTTGTAAGTTTTTCCAAAGAACATGAGGAAACACCGGTCTTTTTATAGTTTAATCTGGCAAAAAGCACATGCCATTGGGGACAGCTGGAGTTATTATCGGTAATATAAACATAATCTTGTCCTGTTTGCGCAAATTCAGGATCGGACGGAAGAGTTTTGATGTAAGTTGTCTGTCCGCCTGCAGTTAAAGAAGCAAGCGTAAGCGGGTAACAGTTATTATCGTGATAATATATATCCAGCGCTTTGGTTAATTCTTCAACATCGCTTTGTTTTTTCGCATCATATGATTTCTTAAGCTGGGCAAAGGGATTTAAGGTTAGTATCGCAATGCCAATTAAAATTGCCAGTAAACCAAATACAATAATTAGTTCCGTGAGTGTAAACCCATTTTTATTGTTCGGTTGTTTTATTGTTCGATTGTTAAACTTTGTTTGCATAACAATATAGCAATTTAGCAATGTAACAATTCTTACTTAATTTCCGAAGAGACGCATAAGATATAAAGAGATTTGATTTCCCCAATAAAGACTTAAAAGTGTTCCAAATACCAGAAAAGGGCCGAAGGCTATCTTTCCAGCTAGGGTTTTTTTCTTCCATAAAATTAGTATGATAGCAAAAAATGCTCCTGTCAAGAAAGCCGTATAAAAAGAAATTATAACAACAGGAAATCCTAGAATTAGCCCCATAAGAAAGGCAAATTTTATATCCCCTCCGCCCATTCCCATTTTTTTTGTAATGAGAAAATAGAGGTAGGGAATTGTCATTAAGAATAAAAAAGAACCAGCTGCTGTAAGTATATGATTAATGATTAATGGCTGATAATTGATGATTAACCAGACAAGAGTTACTAATGAAGCCGGAAATAATATTTTATCCGGAATTATTCCGTACTTTAAGTCGGTAAAAAATACTACGATTAGAACCGAAACTATAAAAAGATAAAAGACTGGATTGATGATTAAAGAATTAGGATTTAAGATTTGATTAGAAATTAGAAATTGTGAATTAGAAATTACAAAGATGTATGTCAACGCAAACATTATGCCAGCAGTAATCTCTATAATTGGATAAAATACCGATAATTTAACGTGGCAATACCTGCATCTTCCTTTAAGTAAAACATATGATACGACCGGAATTAAATCAAACCACGCAAGATTTTTTTTGCAATTATCACAATATGATCTTCCTTTAATAAAAGATTTTTTATGAGGGATTCTGTCAACCAATACTCCCAAAAAAGAACCTGTAAATAACCCCAGTAAAATCAAGAATAAAATCACTAATTAAGGATACTGTAAAAATAAAATTAACTCAAGGGATCAGTGATGCTTTAGAGGATTTATCTGAATAGCTGCCAGCATACACCATCGGCAGCCGCTTGTCTTTCTGTAAGCGTATCGCAGGCCGAGGATATAACGCCATTGCATGCACTCGAATATTGAGTGCTCGCATCTGCTTTTATTGATTTTGATGTCGGACTAAAACAAAGTGATACATTAGATGCGGCAGCTGCTGTGGTATGTACCCTTACTAAATCATCTACTCCGCTATTTCCTATTGCAGTATTAAATCCTGATTTAAGCTCTCCCTCTGTTTCCAGAGCAAGCGTACATGGAGATACTGAACCAGCAGATAACAAAGGTGCCGGGTTTGCTGTAGGAGCAGTACAACCAGTCACACCAACATCCCAGGGAAAAGCTCCGTGAGTTGCATAATATCTGGTTAATGCATTTAAATATTCTAGAGCAGTATTTCGTGTTGTTGTATCCCGTCCTTTTTTAAGCTGTTCAAATGGGTCTATGGTTGCGATAAGTGCTGCGGCCAATATTCCTAAAATCCCGATAACAACTAAAAGTTCGATTAATGTGAAACCTTTTATGTTTCGGAGCTTCCTGAAGTATTTTTTCATCTATAATTATCATAGTCATAAAAAAAATCGGTTGTCAATAGGCAATTTTGAAGCCAGGATTAGTTATTAGTTACTAGAAGTTAGATATTAGCAATAAACCAGAACCGAAAAAATTAGTAAAAACCAACTAGTATCTATTAACTAATATCTAGTATCTGAAATTATTGAATACTGGATATTAAACTGTAAATCGGGGTAATAACAGATATTATCAGAAATGCAACCCCGATTCCCAAAACTACCATTATAAACGGTTCCATGGCTGTTGTTAAGGTTCTTACCGTCTGGTCGACCTCTCTTTCGAAATATTCCGAAGCTTTTTGCAAAGTTTCATCAATTTTTCCCGTTTGCTCACCGACTTTAACAAGCTGGATAAGAAGAGGCGGGAAAAGCTGGGAAGTTGACATTGCGGTTCCGACTGTAATCCCTTTTTCCACCTGTTTTCCTATACCCAGAATTGCATTCCTGTAATGTACGTTGCCTGTTGTATCCGCGGTTTCATTTAAAGCCTCCACAACCAGTGTACCCGTACCTATTAAAAGCCCGAAAGTTCTGGAAAATTCTGCCAAAATTGTTTGTCTTATTAATTTTCCGAATACAGGAAGTTTTAACAAAATATCATCTATTATAAGCCTTCCGCCTACAGTCTTTGACCATTTTCTAAAAGCTATAAATCCTACAGCTCCAATACCCAGTACAACCGGCCAAAAAGTGGATAAAATAGTTGAAATACCCACAACTATTTGTGTAGGCAGGGGAAGGGGAACATTAAGATTTTCATATAAAACCGTAAGCTGGGGGATTACAAAAATCATCATAACTCCCATAACAACGAACATAAGAATTATTACTATAACCGGATACATAAGGGCACCTTTAACCGTTGTTTTTAACTTTGATTGTTTTTCCAGATTATCTGCAAGGCGCAGAAGTACTTTATCCAAAAGACCGGATGTTTCTCCGGCTTTTATAATGGAAACGTAAATTTGAGAAAATACTGTAGGATGTTTAGATATCGCGTCCCCTAATGTTTTTCCCTCTGATACATCGTTTATTACGGTATCTACAACTTCTGTCATTTTTTCATTCTGCATCTGATCTTTTAGTATTTCCAGAGAGCGCATAAGGGTAAGTCCCGAGGAAAGCATTGAAGAAAGCTGTCTTGTAAATACTATTATATCAGTCGTTTTTACACTGCTTAAAAACGGCAGTTTTGAAAAAAACTGACTTTCAACTTTTGAAATCTGAATAGGCAGAAGTTCTTTGCTTCGAAGATAACCTGCTGCTTCTTCGATGCTTTTTGCATCTAAAAGTCCCTGTGATAATTTTCCGTTTTTTGTGGAAGCTTTATATCTAAGTCTCATCCCGTTAGAAAATCCTCCTTTTTCAAGCTGTTTAATAAATTTTTGACTAATTGATTTGACATATTTTCTAACGGGATCTCATATTATCCGACCAGTCTTAAAAGCTCTTCGGGTCTAAGGGAATAACTTTTGGCAACATCTAAACTTACCGTTCCGGATAAAACGAGTGAAGAAAGTGATGTTTCAAAAGGAATCATTCCTATATCCTGAGAGGTTTGTATAATTGAGTCTATAAGATGAGTTTTTCCCTCCCTTATATTGCTCGCAACAGCCGACGTCCCAAGCATTACTTCAACACCCGGAATTCTTCCTCCGTTGATCATCGGGATAAGCCTTTGGGAAATAACGCCTTTTAAAGTTGACGCAAGCTGAATTTTTATCTGCGTCTGCTGACCTGCGGGGAAGGAATCTATTATTCTGTCTATGGTCTGGGATGCGGAATTTGTATGAAGGGTTGAAAAAACCAAATGACCTGTTTCTGCAATCGTAATTGCCGCGGCCATTGTTTCCGGGTCTCTCATTTCGCCGACCAAAACAACGTCCGGGTCTTCCCTTAAGGCACTTCTTAATGCCAGATCCCATGAATGGGTATCTATGTCCATTTCCCTTTGTGAAATAATGCTTCTTCCTTTGGGATAAACGTATTCAATCGGATCTTCAATTGTTAGTATATGAACGTATCTGGATAAATTAATTTCATTAATTATTGACGCAATTGTCGTTGACTTACCGTGCCCTGTAGGTCCTGCAACCACAACGAAACCCTGTTTTAATTCTGCAAACCTATGGCAGGTTTTGGGAATTTTTAATTCCTCAAGAGTTCTGATAGTTGGCTGTAAATATCTGAATGCGCCCGATAAAACACCCCTCTGATAGTAAAAATTAGCACGGAATCTTCCTAAGTCCCCGTATGAACCGCCTCCGAAACCAAATGAAAAATCTATTTCTTTATTGTTTATCAAAAGTTCCTGCTGTGCGGGCTTAAGAACCGAAAAAAGCATTGTTTCTGTCTCCTGCGGTGTTACAGAGGGAAAATTAGATAAAGTCCTAAGAGATCCGTCTACTCTAATGATAGGAGGTATACCCGGCAGAATATGCAGGTCTGATGCATTGCTTCTTATTGTTAAATCCAGTAACTGACTAAGCTCCATTTTTTAAGTTATTAGTTACTAGATACTAGTAACTAGTTTCTAATTTCTAGTATCTGAGTTATTCTTGCGCTACGCGCAATACTTCCTCTATTGTTGTTACTCCCGTCAAAACTTTTAAATATCCGTCCTGTTTCATCGTTATCATTCCGCCTGCTCTTGCTTCTTTTTCAATTGTACCACTATCTGAATGCTGTAAAACAAGGCTTGCTACCTTTTCGGTAATCGGCAACGACTCAAAAATTCCGACCCTTCCGACATATCCTGTTCCTCCGCATTCTTCACACCCCTGGCCTTTGTAAAATTTTACTTCGACGATATTTTTCGGGTAATACGGACCCAAAACAATTTTCATTTCTTCAACAACTTGGGGCGGGGGAGAAAATTCCGTTTTGCACGCAGGGCAGATTTTTCTGACAATTCTCTGGGCAAGCACTGCATTCATTGTGGATGCGAGCAAAAATGTTTCTGCTCCTAAGTCCAAAAGGCGGGGTAGTGCACCTGCAGAATTAGAAGTATGAAGGGTTGAAAAAACCAAATGGCCGGTAAGAGCTGCCTGAATAGCCAGCTCCGTTGTTTCTTTATCTCTGATTTCGCCGACAAGTATAATGTTTGGGTCCTGCCGCAAAAATGACCTAAGTCCGGAAGCAAAAGTAAGCCCTACTGCAGGATTTACCTGAACCTGGTTTATTCCGGGCATCTGATATTCAACAGGATCTTCCAGTGTCGAAATATTAACCCTGCTGGTATTAAGTTTTGATAAAACGCTGTAAAGAGTAGTCGTTTTTCCGCTTCCCGTAGGTCCGCATACAATAATAATACCATGGGGCCTTAGTATTGCTGCTTCCAGGGTTTTTAAGGTACTTCCGTTAAGACCAAGTTCTTCAAAGCTGGGGATACCACCGGATTTTCTAAGAAGCCTCATTACAATTTTTTCGCCGAAAGTTGTCGGCAGAACGCTTATACGAAGATCTACCTCTTTATCTTCCACCTTAAAATTAAACCTTCCGTCCTGCGGAGTACGGTGCTCGTCAATTTTCATTTCGGACAAAATTTTTATTCTTGAAATTACCGCTTCCTGAACTGTTTTTGGAAGAGAAAGCCTGTCGTATAAAATTCCGTCAATTCTGTATCTTACGCGGACCCTGTCTTCCTGCGGTTCTATATGAACATCGGAGGCTCTGCTGGTTACAGCATACTCCAAAATAGTAGATACAATTTTTGCAATAGGCGCTTCTTTAATAATTTGTGCAATTTGACTTGTATCAATTGTTCTTATCTGACTTAAATCCAGTGTCTCTTTTATGGCAGCGCCGACTTCTCCCACCAGCTCCTGTCTGTACTGCTGGTTAATAGCTGTTTCGACAGCTTTCGGAGATGCTGCGAATGCTTTTATATTAAGGTTTGTTTTTTCCCGAACAAAAGAAACCGCCTCCAAATCAACGGGGTTTCCCATTGCAATAGAAAGAGTTTTTGTTTTTTCTTCATATGAAAACGGAATAAAGCTAAATCTTTCTGCAACCGCCCTTGGCACATAACCTAATGCCTGCGGGGAAAAAGAAGCATTTTCAATATCTATATAAGGAATTCCTAAAATCTGAGCTTTTGCTGCGGCAAGTTTATCCACAGAAACAATCTCCATGGATTCAACCACCGATTCTTCAGATAAACCTTTGCTTGCGCTTTTTACTTTTATGTCGTCGAATTGCTGCTTATTTATGAGCTTTTGCGAAAGCAAAACATCAGCTAATGTATGGATGTTATCCAAAGCCGGAAAGTTAGGCACAGCATTAGAACTGCCTCCCGTTATATTCTGAGAACTTGTCGCTTTAGTATCGGGCATTACTATTATAGTAAGAGAAAGTAGGCTATAATGTCAACAGAAATAATTACTCAATTTTGCAATTTTCAATTTTCAGTGAATTTTCATTGTGGCATTGAATCATTGATAATTGATTGTAAATTATAAATTGAGAATTGAAAATTAATTTTCATGCAAAGTTTTATCATAATCTCAAAAACCAGGGAAAAAGCAAGGGAAAAAGCAAAAAAAATTACTGATGAACAAAAGATTTCGAAATTTGACGTTTTTACTTTAGAAACAGAAAAATCCCTGGGAATCGCAGACGTAAAGAGCATTACCCGGCAAATTTTTTTAACACCTTTAAGGGGAAATAAGAAAGCCGTAATCGTAGAGTGTTTTCAGGGAGCAACTACCGAGGCCCAAAATGCCTTTTTAAAAGTCCTGGAGGAGCCTCCGCTTTCAACAACCATAATACTTCTGTCTTCGGATAACTTTTTTCTGCCGACAATTCTGTCAAGGTGTAAATTAATAGAACCGGATAAAGGTATGTCTTTAAAAAATGACGAGGAGAAAGAGTATTCTCAAATTCTTGAGAATTTAAGAATACTCAAAATCGGAGAAAAATTAAAATTGGCTCAGGATTTGACAAAAGACAGGCAGACAGCTTTAAATTTTATGGAAAATCTAATTATTGCAGCAAGGTCTAAAATGATAATGGGAGAGAAAAGCGCTGAATACAAAAAGAAAATTGATATTTTGCAGACATACTATAAAGAAATAAAACAATCTAACGTAAACCTCCGCTTAGGGCTTGAGAATTTATTTTTGGAAATTTGACTGGTGGTTTTTGCTGTGAGATGCTAAGGTTGTGAATCTTACATGCAAACACTGTGATTTTCCAATTGCAGAAAACTTTTATTTTTGTCCAAAATGCGGAAAACCAATTAAAAAAATTCCGCTTTCCACATCAATTACAAAACAAATATATATCTATACTATAAGTATTCTTCTTCCTCCCCTTGGCCTTTGGCCGGGGATTAGATATCTTTTGCAAGACAGCAGTAAAGCCCGGATAATCGGAATTATTGCTATTGTTCTTACAATTTTCTCTATTGCACTTACGGTAAAAATAACCACAGATTTCATAAACAGCCAGGCAAGTATTGCAAACTTCCAATTAGAACAGCTTGATAGATTAAATTATTAGTACATCCTATAGTTGATAATTTGCTCCTAAATTTGTATAATAGGGGTATGGAAAAATACAGACAGTTAACTTCGGATTCTCATCCTGCAGTTTTAAAATTCAGAAGCTTAAGAAGAGCAATTGATTACAGTGTTAGAAACACCATTGCGGGCAATCCGGATTTATCCGAAGAACAAGTAAGTGATTTGCTAACTAAGGCAAGTTGGGCGGAATGCCTTATTTATTGCGGAGTTTTTCCTCAGGCTAAAACAGCACTGAGGGATTTTATACAAACCGCAAATGCGTTAAATAAAAAGCAGAAAAATAAAAAAACATAAAGATTATTATTTTAATTTGTTTTGTTGACTTTATACTATACTCGCAATATAATCACGAATTATGACTACGGAAGCTAAAGGATCGGTGCCAAACCTTAAATCTTTAGAAAGGGGAACGCCCGAATTTCAGGCACTTACTCCTTCGCAGCAAAACGAAAGAAGGAGACTGTTATCATCTGTTATTAATATGGTAGTAGAAAATCCTTCGGGTTTGGGATTAACAAAGCAGGAAGCAGTTTTATTCATCTGCGATTTTTTGGAATTCCACCTTACGGGAAAGATTGAAAGATTTCCAGAAACAACAATAGGGACAAAAAGAAAAAGAAGAAAATAACCCCGGAAAATTTGGATTTGAAGCCAAAAATGCTATAATCCCCGTTAATGAAAGAGGTTGGTACACACAGAATAAGAATTATTGATTTTAATAATGCTTTTTTAGTTGAATCTGTAGTAAGACTTAGTCAAAATTCTGAATTCATAAAGAAAAGTACAGAAGTATTTCAAACTTCAGATGAAGCAACCGAAATAATAAGTACAAATAAAAAAAGAGCATCCAGAGTAAAAAGAATTGCTGATGCGGGAATGTTTACTGGAACAGTTGGAATATGGGTTAATGTTATTGATAGTACATTAAATGAATCTCGTTCGGAACAAAATCTTATAACTATACTCGGAATTTTTGCAATAGTATTTGGTACAGGATTGATTAGGGCTATTTCGAAAGATAAAGAAACAAAAACGTCCCAACAGTTATTAGCAATTTCCGAAATGAAAAACTCGGGGGAAAATTCATTTGCCAAAACATATCCTTTTGAATAATATTACCCCCGGAAAATTTGGATTTGAAG
>Ga0210057_1001340_pt1 | contig 37607 bp, 33 predicted proteins | sample CryGeyCG2114_010_2_FD_183968 | JGI IMG/M metagenome (GOLD analysis project Ga0210057, IMG submission 183968) | Groundwater microbial communities from aquifer - Crystal Geyser CG10_big_fil_rev_8/21/14_0.10 (SPAdes) (version 2) | ecosystem: Environmental > Aquatic > Deep subsurface > Groundwater ... | reverse complement strand
TTTCTTTTTGCATTTTCACGCCTTCCCCTCGGCTCGTTTGTTACTGAGTTCTATAAACTTGGCAAATAGTGGATGAGGAGAAAATGGCCTGGATTTAAATTCTGGATGAAATTGGCAAGCGATAAAATAAGGATGATCTTTGAGTTCGATAATCTCAACTAAATTCAATTCACGATTGGTTCCCGAAATCACCATACCAGAAGATACCAGTTGCTCTACGAATTTATTATTGACTTCAAGTCTATGGCGATGGCGCTCAGAAATTTCCAAATTATCATAGACCTTAGCTGCTAAGCTCCCCTTTTCAATGTGACAAGAATAGGCTCCAAGACGCATAGATCCGCCCTTCGCCCCATCTTTGCTCTGACCTTGCATATAATGAATAATGGGAGTCCCCTTAGTGGAAAATTCTTCACTAGTTGCATCCTTAATGCCGGCAACATTTCGGGCAAACTCAATCATGGCAAGTTGCAGTCCCAAACAAATACCAAAAAATGGAATTTTGTTTTCTCGTGCATATTGGATGGCCTTGATTTTTCCTTCTGTTCCTCTCTCCCCAAATCCCCCTGGAATGAGAATCCCATGGACAGAATCCAGCATTTTACAATCTTTGCCTTTTTCTAGGTCTTCAGCATCTATATAAACTGGTTGCAGCTTTACCTGGTTGGCTATCGCCCCATGCTTCATCGCCTCATCCAAAGATTTATAGCTCTCAATAAGGTCTGTATACTTACCCACGATGCCTATATTTACCGTGCGAATGGGATGTTCAAAATTATAGACGACGCGTTCTAAATCCTGAACATTAGGACGTGCCGTCCACATTCCAAGTAACTCGGCAACTTTCTCATCTAATCCCTGTTTATGAAACTCCAAAGGGACTTTATAGATGGAATCAACATCGATACTTTTAAAAATTTGGGTTTTGGTCACATTGCAAAAGAGCGCCAACTTTTCAGAAATTGAGCTCTCAAAATCTCTGTCTGAACGGCAGATCAAAATGTCTGGAAAAAGACCTATTGATCTCAGTTCCTTGACCGAGTGTTGAGCGGGTTTAGTCTTTAATTCCCCTGCCGCACTTAAGTAAGGCAATAGGACCAAATGAACAAAGAGAACGTTTTGTTTACCTACATCTAGGGCAAACTGGCGAATGGCCTCAAGATAGGGGCCAGACTCGATGTCCCCTACAGTCCCACCAATCTCGGCCATTAGTAAATCGCCTTCTTCCGCTGCCAAATGAATGCGACGCTTAATTTCATCAGTAATGTGTGGCACCACCTGAACGGTCTTACCTAGATATTTTCCTTCTCTTTCCCTCTCAATCACCTCGAGATAAACTTTACCAGTGGTAAAGTTACTCGATCTTTTGAGAGTCAGTGAAGTGAAGCGCTCATAGTGTCCAAGATCAAGGTCTGTCTCTGCTCCATCATCAGTAACGAAGACTTCACCGTGTTGGGTGGGACTCATCGTACCCGGATCAATATTGATATAAGGGTCCATCTTGAGCATGGCAACTCTGATACCACGTCTTTCCAACAATGCGGCAAGAGACGCGCTGGCCAGACCTTTGCCTAGCGAGCTGGAAACTCCACCAGTAATAAAAATAAACTTCTTATTCGCTTTTGCCACAAAAAACTCCTTCTATCTCTTGCAAATCTTTAGGCGTATCAACGCCCATTAATTTTTTCTTAGTTACGATAGCGCCAATTTCCAATCCCGCTTCCAAGGCCCGTAATTGCTCCAATTGCTCTCTTTTTTCTAAGAGTGAGGGGCCGAGAGAGAAAAACTTAATCAATGCCTGGGGCCGATAGGCATAGATCCCAATATGCAAATACCAATCGCAAACAGATGACTCATTATAAGGGACCGGGGCACGACTAAAATATAAACAACGACCTGATTCCGGACAAAAAACCGCTTTAACCCGGTTGCGATCTAAAAATCCGATCATATCATTTTCTTTTTTTACTATTGTTCCAATATCAAAGGACGACTTCAATTGGAATTTTATAATTTCCTTTAAAAGCTCCGCATCCATTAAAGGCTCGTCGCCTTGTAAATTAAGGATCAGATCAAAGCTCTGATCTGAAAAAAAACGTTTATACGCCAGATAGACTCTTTCGCTACCAGTAGAAAGCTCATCATCAACTCGGATACAATTTCCGCCAAACTTGTGCACGTGCTCTTCAATTCGACTGTCGTCGGTCACTACATGTGCTTGAGAAGTAAACAAATCATTATTCGCAGGTGCCACGCTCTCGTAAACTCTCTGAATCATCGACTTGCCAGCAATCTGGGCCAGTGGTTTTCCCGGAAAGCGCGAAGAGGCGTACCGGGCCGGAATCAGAATTAAAATCTTGGGTAATTGAAGGACTACCGGCATATATGCGAAGTTCCTGGTAAAAAATGTTGGTTGCCGGAGGTAGAATCTAGCATTCTTAACCTATCTAGGCAAAACTAAGGTTCCAACTTAAAATAACACTATATGTCTAGAAACGTAACAACCGCCTTTTTTACTCTCTTATTGCTGATCTATCTGGTGATGGGCCCACAATCCCACTCATGGGGACAAGAATGGGCCGGCAATGTCGTTACCGACCCTGCCATTGGTAGGCGTTGTGATGCTCTGGCTAAAAAACGTTCACAGAAAGTAGAGCTCAAGCAAAAACTTATGGCCCTACTCAAAAGGAATACCCATCTCCAAAAAATTGCCCCAAGGCAAAAAAAATCTGTGCGTAAGCGTCTTGAAGTCAACAATTACGAATTAAGCCACGAATTGGAACTTACTCGATTAGTAATTGAACAAGTAGAAGAAAGCATTATTCGCAAAGGCTGCCCAGGTATCGCACTGTAAAAATCTCCGCATTGTAAACTTGCCTTCACGCAACAGAGTCAATATCCTATAAGTGCTCTAGCACACACAATTTGAAGAGAGACTTGGGAATTGAGTTATAAAAAACACTTTTACGTTTTTCTTGCGTTATTAATCTATTCTTCAGAGGTCTGTGCGCTTCATGGCCGCTTTGAAAGCAAAGAGAATTATAGGCCAATTTCTTTAAATGAAGCGATACAACAAGGTCTGAAGGAAAATCATAATCAAAAAATTCGGGAATCTCAAAACCAGATCCTAGACTTAAATTGGGCGGGAGTTTGGGATAAATTTTGGCTACCAACCTTAGAATTTAACCTTTCGACTTCCCCCCAAAGAATAACACGCTTGCGTCCTGGAACTTCTAATTCTGGTACCGCCCCCACCGCTCCAACAGGAGCCGCTTCACTAACCCTGGGCGAATATGTGGTCTTTAATTGGGGCAAAGATTATTTGCAGTATCTAAATGAAAAACAAACCATTAAGAGGAATAAACAAAGCCTGATTGAAGGCCGCAGGTCACTGCGCCATCAAATCATTTCTACGTATTTTGACTTAGTCGTAAAAAAAGAAGTTGAGGCCTTGATGCGCGACCAGCTCAGGCATGCTTCCTTTATATACCGATTAAACCGCCAAAGAGTGTCTGCACAAAAAATTCCACGACAAGATTATTATCAGGCCCGTGCTGAATTTTTACGCGCTCAGGCTGATTATTATGATGCCAAGAGAGAGTTAGAACAAGCTCATGAGCAGCTAGCATTTTTAGTCGATGACCCCATTGGAACTCATTACGTGCTAGGTGAAAAGTTAGAATTTAGGCCGATTAAAAGTGAATTCGGTGGAGCGCTTGAACTATCTTCGCGCAATTCCCCTCCTATCCTTGATGCCAAGCTAGGGGAAGAGGTCAGTATCCGCAAGCTTGAAGTGGCCCAGCGGGAAAATATGCCTCTGCCAAAATTTAGTGTCGATTTGGGCGCTTACTCTCAGTCTTTTGGTCGCAGCCAAAATACTCAAGGGTACGAGACGCTACCTGGCAGCTCAAACATTGAGCTGGTGGTTACCCTGAATGCCACCTGGACTCTTTATGGAGAAAAAGGTCTGCTCAATCATAGAACTCTTGCCAAAGCGGCGATTGATCGCGGAATTGCAGAAAGAAACCTGTTACTGCAAAAAGATTATACTTCTGCTCAAATTCGTATAATTTATAATCGAATTTTAAATTACGAAAAACAAATTATTGCTCTGGAGGCCCGAGCAAACAACGCACGTAAGACCTACGATTTGGTGATGGATAATTACACAAAATCAAGGGCGCGATTCACGGATTTTCTACACGCCCTAAGAGATTTGACAGAATCTGAAACAGCTCTTGTTCAAAAAAAATTGGCCCATCTCAAAGACAAAGTCACTTTGGCCAATACCAGTGGAGTTGAGGACTTTCCAGGTGAACGCTTTGAAGATCTTGCGCTAAAAACAAAAAATGTTGAAGAAGTCTTGGATGAAGAAGTTGAGACTCCCATTAAGGAATCAAGCAAACCTGAAAAAAGCAGTGTAAGTGCGGAGCCTGAAAGCAAGGAGCAGGAAGCAACCACCGACGTTCCGACGCCACCAGATTCGTCTACCGAAGTTACGGCCCCCGACAGCAGTGATTCAAGTAGTTCAGAGACAACGGAATCAGTTGAAACTCCAAATAACGAAATACCTGATGTCCCAAGCGATAGCTCTGGAAGTGAATCTACTGACTCTTCAAGTGATACAACCTCTGAAGACACTGGAGGAGATCAATGAGAAGCTTGATTATTATAATGGCATATACAAGCATTCTATTGTTTTTATACAGCAATTTGGCGAGTGCTCAAGATGAGGATTCTAGTAACAACGAAAATAAATCTGAAAATACCGTATCTGGTGAAGCGCCAGATTCAATTCGAACCGATGATTATAATACGGATCGCATGCGTCAACTTAGCGTAACCAAGGGCAGTCAGCCTGAGCTATCGATAACGGGTAGAGATTCCGACACCGGGCTCTATTCAACTTACGGATTACAAAATGATTCGTCACGATTGAGCCTGGGCTACCACGTAAGTTCCAATCCCAGGAAACTCTCAAATGTTGCTGGCTTTGATTTTAGCTATGCTCATAAATTGAGCGGGCGCAAGTGGATTGAAGGTTTTATTCAGACTTCGAAGATGAAGTTTGAATCAATTTCCGAATTCAATGAATATGTTAGTGTCAATACCAAAGACCTCGATTCCACCTATGAAACAGTTTTTTCCTTTGGCGCCGGTATCTCTTATCAAACAAATTATATACAAGATTTTCTTGGCTACGATCGTCTGTTTGAAACTATGGCCGCTTATGCCGCCTATACACACATTAGCGAATCGCTGCTTAATCAAAACTTTTTGGGGCCAGGAGTTCGTGCTGATTATGGCATACACTACCGCTATTCGAAATACACACACTTTGGAATCAAATTTAGTTATAACATTTTTTCCGTCACACGTTCGCCTGAATTTGTAGATGAGCCCAGTGCTCGCCGCCACCTTTCTGTCTCCTGGCTTGCTCTAGCTGCAGATATCGGTATTTATTTTTGAGGTTATTATGATTTCTCGCTATGAAAAAAAAGAAATATCCAAAATTTGGGATGAGGATCAGAAATTTAGTTATTTCCTGAATGCTGAACTGGCCATTATGAAGGCGATTGAAAGTTTAGGCACCAAGTCTCCTATCCCTTTAGGAACCAGTGATAAAATAAGAAAAGATGCCAAAATAGATGCTGCACGAATTACAGAGATTGAAAAAACCGTCAAGCATGACGTCATTGCCTTTTGCACCTCGATTACGGAAAATCTGCCTGCTGAAGTCGCCAAATTTTTTCATTTTGGAGTCACTTCTTCAGATATTATTGATACTGCGCTAATGCTACAAATCAAGGATTCACTCGTTCCTATTTTGTCATCTTTAAAAAAAGTTTTACGAGCACTGGACAGTAAGGCCCAGGATTTAAAGTCAGTCATGACCATGGGGAGATCCCATGGCATGTACGCTGAGCCCCTAAGCATGGGGCAAAAGTTTTTGGGTCACTATGCTGAATTTTTCCGCCGCTACCAGGATATCTTGGCCTTTTTTAAGAATGACCTTACTATTCAATTTAGCGGCGCCGTTGGCAATTATACCATTATCACTCCAGAACTGGAGGATTTAGCAGCAACACAGCTAGGCCTGCTTGCCGAGCCTGTATCAACCCAAGTCATACCTCGCGATCGCATTGCCAAATTAATAGGCATAACCTCACAACTAGCGACAGCCATTGAGAGAATAGCGGTGGAAATACGCCATCTGCATAGGAGTGAAGTGGCGGAGGTTTCAGAGGGATTTGCCAAGGGCCAAAAAGGTAGCTCCATTATGCCACACAAAAAAAATCCTATTGCGGCAGAGAACTTAACTGGGATGGCGCGTATTTTAAAGTCTCACTATCAACTAGCACTTGAAAATTGTGTGCTCTGGCACGAACGTGATATCAGCCATTCATCAGCAGAGAGAATGTACCTGCCAGATCACTTTGGCATACTTCTCTATGCTCTGGACCGCTTAGATAACACGCTAAACAACCTTGACATAAACCAAGAGCGCATAGAGCAAAGAGTTTTTGAAGATTATTCTTATCTCTCAAGCTATTATCTTCATCATCTAATTCAAATCACCAAGGTTAAACGAGAGGACCTTTACTACTGGGTACAACAGGCGGCCTTCCATTCACAAAAGAATAAAAGTGCCGAGGCCTTCCATCAAAAATTATTAGAAATTTGCAAGGAGGCAGGTATCGAATTGAAGCTATCGCCACCAACACCCGAGCAAATTAAGAAGATATATTTAAAATCAGTCGATCAAGTCTATCAAAGAGTCAAAATGACCTATGGGCCTATATCAGATCTTTAAATTCAGGTTTGGTACTTAAATGCTCCACCACCTTTTTTGCGTCCTGTGATCGACTCTTGGGCATGATTAAGACAGACTTATCATTAGAAACAACAATTAGGTCGTTTATTCCTATCAAGGCGACCATCTTATCGCGAGCAAAGACGATATTGCCTTTCGACTCCAAAGCGTAAAGACCTCTTGCCTGCGCTACAAAATTATTTTCTTTAGCAGCGACGACACTTTCAAGAGCATCCCAGCTTCCTAAATCATTCCAATCAAACCTGGCCGGAATGACTCCAATTTTCTTCGATTTTTCCATTAGAGCATAGTCAATTGAATCACTGGAAAAGCGGGAATAGACATCGGCCAGACCAGTCTTATTAATTGCTGCCGCCTTTAGATCGTTATAATGTTGAAAAAACTGCGGGGCGTGCTCCTCAAATTCTTCTAAGAAACATTTCAATGTGCCAACAAACATGCCCGCATTCCAGTAGTACCCACCTTCCTTGAGATACTCAGTAGCCACTTGTTTATTGGGTTTCTCGCAAAATGCATCAACTTTAAAACAAGTCCCTTCAAGAGCTGCTCCACGTTTAATATAACCATAACCGGTATGAGGAAACGATGGTGGAATTCCGATGGTAAAAATCATGCGCTTTTCAGCTGCCATTTGTATGGCCTCACGTAACGTATTTTGAAAACCTGCAGTATTTAAAATAACATGATCTGATGGTAGAACTGCGACAGCATCAAGAGGATTGGCCCCCAAGGCCTCCAATTTAGCCAGGGCCAGCAAAATACATGGAGCAGTGTTGCGACCTTCAGGCTCAAACACTAGACCATCGGCATGAATAAAAGGGCCCCCGAGTTTTCGCGCTAAAGATTCCTGCTCCAAAATAGTAACAATTGTGCGCTGATTTTTTGGAATGACATCGCCCAAACGACATAAGGTCTGCTCTATCAGTGTTTGATTATCAAAAAGTGCCAGATATTGTTTTGGCGTTTGAGAAGTCGACTCAGGCCAAAAACGAGTTCCCTTACCACCGGCCATAATGACTGCATAAGCTTTGATACTTGACATATTTTCCTCTGCGTTTCATCCCAATATCTTAAGTAAGATAATAAACTACAGTAGAGCTCATGTCATATTTTTGTTTTTTCGAAAGCATAGATGCGAGACTGCACAGACTGAATTTTATAGAGAGCACGATTTTCCCGCCCAGAGAAAATCATAGAATCATGGTTTTGTGGCATACAATATTCTTTTAGAAAAGGATGGGATAAATCCCTTAGCTCAGGTAATTTTTTTCGATCAGAGAGATGGCCTGATAACCTCTTTGCATTATCTATATCCATACAAATAAATACCGGATTTCGTCCCTCTTTTATTGAGTCGACGATTTTGCTAAGTCGCTTCTTTAGTCCTGAAAGATCCTGCCCATAGATACCTTCAATCCTTTTCCCAGAAGAGGAACAGGCACCCAACAAGAGCAATATAAAAAAATAAAATTTCATGACTCAATTATGCCAAATAAAAATATTTTGAGGAGGTGAATGCACAATTTGTGAAAAAATTACAGAAGATACTAAAAGGCAAAGTTGTAAGCTATTGTAAAGATATGATCCATACTAGAGCTTGGTAAGCTATTAAGACGTTTTTGAGTAATATCCCAAGCATAGGCGTTCTGGTAACCAAGTGTGGTGTTGGCATTAATATTGTAGTTAATGGTAAAATCATTGGTCAGCTTACAATCTTCCAAGTCTAAGTTTTTGTTGGCAAAGTCATGAAATGGCTTATACCAAAGGGTCTCACCGATACTAAACTTTTCCGTTGGTTGCGCTTTAAACTTAAAACGAAAAGAGTGGCGTGCCTTTTGAGTTTTGTTTTGCCTGACATATGGCTGATCAATAAAGATGGGATCACCAAATTCATCCACTCCGGTTTGTATTGAGCGACTATCAGGAATATCCACCATTTCAAATTCCATGACAGGAATGTAGCTCAAACTCAAATCAGTTATTTTCTCTGATTCATAAAAATCATATTTGATACCTGCTATGCCCCCTGACCAGCTATAGCGCAAGGGATAAATAGTACCATCACGCTCACGCTTCCAACTAACAAACATGAAGTATGTCCAATCATTATAGATCTTGTTTCTATCAAAAGTTATTCCGGCGTCATAGCTACTGGACGTCACGATTGTTGTTCCCCCTGCACTGAAATTACTGAGCTTACTTCTTCTGGTTGAGTAGTTATAGTGGGCCTGTAATTCCTTATTCTCCCACCCACTGCTGGAAATATTCACCCCATAAGCTATTTCGCGTGCGTGGTTCGGTGATGAAAATTTGATGGGCGAAGCCTGAATAGTGGCATTGAAATTGTCTTTTTCGTCTTCTTTAAATTGATCGACATCGCTATCGACCCTAGGATTGAAAGCAAATTTACCGCCAGTGTCTGCTATCGGAATTGTTTCCTTGTCTAACTCTTTTGCTTCCTCGTATCCAAGCTTTAAAGGCTCGGGCTCACTTTCTGGAGCTGGCGCCATGCCTTCTAAATTCGCCTTAACTTCATCAATCCTCAGGCCTTGCGCAATGGCGCGTACTCTATTGGGCACGTAGCGAGTCGAGAGTCTAGTCGCAACGATTTCTAATTTGTCTTTAAGCGCGATTGCATTATAAATTTGATAAACAATCCAAACAGACCTATGTGATGAAACTTCTAAAGCGTATGCCCTGGCCACGAATGCACCGCTATGATAGAGGCGAAGATGCTCCCCCACTGCTATGTCATCTGAGGTTCCACGGTTTAGCATTAAGGTTTTGCTACTTTCGTCATAGGCCAGAGGAATGGTTTTTATATTTTCACCAAAGCCAATGGCCCAAACTTTTGATGTAAAGAATAACAAACACAAAACAAAAAATGAAATGAATCGCAGGCGAGAGCTGGATATGGTTTTAAAATGCATATCCTTATATTTTAGAGATAAATTCCAAATAGATCGCCTAGGAAAATTCTTTCAGAGAGTATTAGGACGCCATTTTCTCATTTTTGTCTTCACTGGGCCGAATTGTGTCCTGACTGCTCCCCATAACCAGTTTTAGCCCATATTGAACCTCTGGAACCGACTCAACGACAAAGATTTGATGATCGGCCTCAATCTTAATACCCAAGCGTTTGGCTTCGCTGCGAATTACTTGACGATCTGAATCAAAGTTCCTCTTGGTGCGCCTTAGGGCATCTAAAAGCTCTCCCACCCGATCGCTATAACGAGTCAGTATTTGAAAATAGACTAAAAATCGCTGAGCTTGGTTTGGCACAAAATTAAGTTGATTAAGCGCCGTCATAACATCATTTTCTTCCCTGTTCATAAGATAATCCGCAAACCAAACAGCGGATTGCTTGTGTCCCATTTTTAAAAGTGAAATTAAAAGTGTACTGTTTTGATGCTCATTCTCAAGACTATTTTCCAAAACAAAGGGAAGTAGACCTCGCAACTTCAAGTTTCCGGCCAAAAAGGCAACAGCTGTTCGATCATACAAATCATTAGAAGTTAAAAAAGTATCTAGCCCCTCTTGAGCAGCTTGGCGATACTTATCACTGTGGTAAACATACATGATGACATTTGACCGAATGCGACGCTCATATTCAGGCGCCAAATATTTTGCCAGGATATCAAATAAAGCTTCGTCTTGCCTTTTTACGGCCAACTCTCCCAGTAAGATAAGAGTATTGGCGACAACTAAAGGATCATCTTTCTTCACTTCTAATAGATCCAAAAGAGTTAAGATAGCCACATTTTCAATTTTGCTAGAAATTGAATTAAAGACAGATACGCGTAATTCTCCTAGCGATTTTTGCTTTGTAATAAGACCTTGCAGACATCTTTGAAAAAAAAGATCTACATTGTGGGAGGGGTAATTCATGAGCGCATCCACTGCCACCAACTGGATATCCTCTCTATCATTTTTATGATAAAAATCGCAGATGTAGGGAACTGAACGTTGCTCTTTCATTTTCCCCAGAGAAAATATGATGGCCTTTGCCAACATCGGACGCGGCTTATTTTTTAAAATGTTTAATAATGCCATATAATGTTTACCTGACTCCGGATTGGCCAAAGAATAGCAAGCATTAACGGCTTCATATAAGTCACTTTTCACAATGTTACCGACTTGAAACTCATTGAGAGTATCAAGCAAACGTTTGCGAATCAAAAGGCCAAAGACTGCTAAGGCACACCCTCCCAACCATAGTACCATCTTTGGAACAGGGCCATAAAAGACCATGGCACTTGCGATTGCAATCAAAACGTAAGAAATCGCCTGGCCATATTTTTCGGTAATTTTTTTTACATGAAACCTGACATCATAAGGAATATTTGAATCTAAAATAGGTATGGATTTATTCAACCAAAGATGCTGTGTCAACTTGCGACCAATTCCAGTTCCAATTAGCATCACCGCGGGAGAATAAAATACTAGCAATCCCATCGAAACGGCCTGCAGCCCGAGAAAAATACGAACTCCGCGTCCCCAAGTATAAGTTGATTTTTGCTTAAAAAAACTTGGAATCAATCCAAAAATGATGGCCACTGTTTGGGCCAGATTTAATTTTGAAAATATAACGCTGATTTGAGAAGCTCCACCGGTTTTAATTTCTAACATACCGAGAATGACCCCTAGTCCTTGAATGTGCTTAGAGGTAAGCAATATGATTGAAAGCAAAATCAAAAATGGTACAAATGGGTATCTAAGAAAATCTCGTTCCTTGCTGCTTTCCTTCGATGTTTTATCAACCAATGTTTTAACCGGCTCTGCTCTAAATACGGGGAACATAAAAAGCATGAAAGCAAAAGGAATTGCATTTGTAATATAATCAAGATCATGCATTTGAAGGCTATTTCCCACTAACGTGTATAAAGCTCCAGCGATAATTCCCAGCTCCAGAGAAAGACAAAGCTGGCCAGATATATGGGGATTTTTGAGTAATGAAATATTATTTGACTGGATGCCCTTAAGTGCCATTTCCACTAGGATGACGGCTAAAGAACTGAGCAAAAAATAGGAGCATGAAACCGCCATTTTAAAAGATGGACTGGCAAAGATTGCAAAATGTTGCGCCCAGGGAAATACCGCAGTGGAGGAAACTAATAGAGCAAATAATCCGGCGATGCCGTAAAACCACTTCGAAGACTTCTTGGCCACCCATTCAATGGCCTTAATCGAAAAAAATATTAAGGCCGCTTGGGCCAACATAAGAGGAGGATAGGCATCAAGCGAGAGATCATCCAATAGCTTTACAACTGAAACTAGTTTGAGATTATAAAGTCCCCAACCCGCCCAGAAAGTAAATAAAAAGACTAAAGGATGTGAATTCCGTAATCGGTTCATATTCTGCCCATCATCCCTTGTCGGCAAAATCTTCCATTCCTTTAAGTAAGGTGCCAGCACCCTATTGGTGGCGACATCGCAGCAAATTCAATGAGATAATACCTCATTCTTGTGCTGATCACTGTGAAAAAACTTGGGAGCGGTACAAATTGAGCCTATATACCAAAATAGGCTTACGTACTTTTGAGAACTTAAAAAAATAGTCTTACTTTTGCGAAGCACTACCAAAAGGTAGGCCGTACCTACTCAAATTTGCCGATGACGTATTCTTGGCCTTGAAAGAGAGATTTCTGCTTGAGGACATAATCCTTGGCGTCGCTCAGGCTGTCAAAAACTCCGAGATTAACTCGATACCATACACCCCTACCTGATATTTCAACTTCTTGAATGATGGGATTGTAGCCGCGAATTCTAAAGCCATCTGCAAACTTCTCTGCATCTGCCATAGTCTGATGACTTCCCATTTGAATGGTATATTTACCCGAATATTTTTGAGTGACGCTTTCTCCATCTTTACTTTTTTCTCGATAGAGTTGCCCAATCTTTTCTTGTTGGCCACCAGATACATCCATATCAGTAGTTCCTGAAGCTACTTGAGTTGAAGTACTGTTATCAGCGTCAACCTCAGCGCCAGGATTAACCGCTTCTTTCGCCACTTGCATGCGCTTTTCTTCATCACTTTTGAATTCCTTATCAATTTTCTCACGCAAAAGTTGATAAGAATCTTTTTTGGCCTTATCAACATCAGGCGACAATGCACCGGTAGCTTTCTCAACTACGTCATGCACATTTTCTTCCTGACCAGAATACAGATCTACTTTATTTCGATCAGAAGTAGTTAATCCTGCGTCCTGAAAAGAATGCCCCTTGCCAATCTTGACGCCAAAATAGAATGAAGTAATTGCAGTTAATAGCATAAATGCAAAAATCAGAAATACTTCTTTCTTCGAAAAAACAAATAGTTTGCCCTTTTCATCCATATAAAGAACATTTTAAATCTGGCCTGGACTTGGTGCAAGTGTCTGAAAAAATGAATTTTTTACCTTTTGCAACAAAAACTGACCAAAGAGTTTTTATTCCCCTTTGTTTTTCAACAAGTTGAAAAGTGAATCTCGCGTCCAGGCCTGCATGATAGGCACTACATAATAAGGAGGATCGATTATGAAAAAGACTTTATTGGCCCAAAATATGATTAAAAAACTTTCAAATAAAGGTCAAACAGTCATGGAATACGTGATTGTCACCGGTCTAATTGGCATATTTTGCCTATCCATGATGAAGCAATTTGGAAAAGTAATTAATACAAGAATTGAAAGGATGAAAGAAACCATCGCAACAAAAATTGATTAGAAGTAACCCCTGCAAGGTTTTGAGCTTTGGAAATATTAAAAATTTTATTAATTTGCTCTATGCTCTTTGGGATTACCGTGTCAGCAAGAAGCCTGTGCAAGATTTCCCTCCTTAATCAAAAAAAAAATTATGAAAAGTTTGTCACTGAAAGTAAACACAGCCTATATCAATTCCAAGCACCATAAATCTCGCGGTAATGTCATGCTACTAGGAGTTCTTCTTAGCCTGGCAACCCTTTCATTTTTAATTTTACATATCAATAAATCCCACATTTACTACATCGCCCTGAAAGACCGGACCTTAACTTATCTTTGTTTTAAATCTGTCGACTCTGCCATGACATCACTTATAAAGAAAATTGGAAAAAGTAATTCTCTACTATTATCACTCAGAGCGATGCAGCTTGCTAACCCTGCATCAGCCGGAGCAGCTCAAATGGCCATTGAATCAGTTAAGCGCTACCAATACTTTGTTTCCATTTCATATAAGAAAAACTTATTCACTAATAAGACATGTAGCTTGATCCAAAAAGGCCTTTTCACTTATAGCAGTCCATACCTTAATGCTCGACATCCGCTTGATCAAACTCTGTTACTAAAGGAGAGGAAATGGCAAATCAAGATTGTAAATCGCTTGTTCACCAAATCGGCAATCTCATTTCCTCACTTTTACCTAAGTGCAAAATATACACTGACTTCAAGATTTCAAGAAGCTCCTGGAAAGAAGATAAAAGAAGTTGTCATCGTGGATCCACTTCGCTTCAAGGTGCCTTCTGGATGGTATTAATTTATGCAATCATATTTTCAATTTTTCAAATACATAGAAAGTATCAAATAAAAAATAATATCATGATAGTCGATTTCTGGGGAAGCTATGGCCGAAAGTAGCGACCTAACACATAACTTTAAAAAAGTTAAGATAGAACCTTTAAGTGCTTTTAAAAGAAAAGAAAAGGTCCCTTCTAATTTTAAATTTCTATTAGCCCTGATCATTTCAAATGTGTTCACTCTTGTGGCCGTCATGCAATTTCACGAGACGACTGAGGAAAATATTAATTCGCGTAATACGCTGGAGGTGACTCATGGTCTTGTTTCAATTAAGGCCAAGCTTAGACCATATATGAGCATTGCATTTGGCGAAAAAGTAAAGGCAACAGTCTACGATCAAAAACAAAATCTGATATTTAGAGAAGTACTGATGCAAAAGCTGGAAGGATCAGTGCTAGATGAGGATGGGACTTCTTGGTCTCTGCTAGAAATCCCTCCTTCAGATCTGCAAAAACTTATTCATGCGCCAGAATTCCCCTGGAACGCCTATCCCTATATCGAAAGTGCTCACCGTGACACAAAATATACAAAGGAAAAAATCTATGAATTTAAATTCTAATTTTCTAACAATTTTAGCTGCATTTTCTATTTTATTCATACCACCTTCAGGACTGGCGATGCCAATACTCATTACTTTTCCAAAAGGGCAGGAATCAGCAGCTGCCAGGTATCAAGATTTGATCGAAAGCCAATATAAAATTCCAGGGGAGTTAATTAGCCAGGAAATGGGTGACGAAGTTTGCATCCCAAACCAAAAAACATTGCTGCATTTATGCCTCGACCGTGAAGGTTTTGCACAAATCGTTGTGGTAAAAGAAAAATTATTAAGGGAGTCCCTACATGTTTTCCAAGAGATCAAATAAAGATGGGGACCTATGGTCCCCATCTTTATTTAAAAAAATAAGCGCACTTGCGTGCTCATTTTGTTTGTTGGCCCGGCATCTACAATTTAGGCCTGATGGCCTCCAAGTAGACAGAAGAACTTATTTCGACTTCTTCTCTTCATGGACTTCAAACTTTGGTGTTGTACCTTTGTTTCTATCCATAGTTTTTCTTTTTTTTCCAGCTTTTGTTCTTTTCTTAGCTCTGATACTTTCAGTTTGCGCAGTTCTAGATGCCATATCAATTCTCCTAGTCACAATTATTTCAAGCTATTGGGTGCCATCTTCCGCTTCAAGCAGGCCATGCAATTTACTAAGCACTTGGTCACTTGTCAAGGCCTGGAAGCGAACGGCGCGACGCGCATCATGCTTTTTACTGCTCCTCTGTCCCCTCTTGCATGCTGAAGAGGGGCAAAGTCAGCATTATTCAGTTCCAGACCACCCTATCATCATGGCGATTGGGGAGCATCATGAACTGAATCTACCGGGACTAGTACGGTTTAGCATCGGTAATCCGGAGCTCATTTCGCATAAATATGAACAGGCCAAAAATTCGCTGGTGATAAAAGCACGTAAGATGGGCTTTTTAGAGATATTAGTATGGATGAAGCATGGAAAAAAAATTTCATATCCGATTTATATCTTAAGTAAACGTGAACAGCTCAAATTGCAATCTTTAGCGCAAGCATTGCAAAACGTGCAGGTAGAATATCGCATTGATGGTCCACTCGTAAGCATTGATGGTGAAATTAAAAGCCTCAAGGCCTACTTTCTAATTAGAGAGTTTGAAAAAAAATATCCCAATGACTTGAATATTAAGGCCTCTCTTTCGAAAGAACTAAAGAGCAAGATATTAGGTGGAATCTACAAAGAGCTTTTTAAGTATTTCTTGGGGGAGATAAAATGCGAAATTAATTTTTCTCATCCTATTTGTCAGTTACCTGTCGCGAACACTCTTCCTCCGGAAATTTTAAATACTCTTAAAAAAAATTACTATGTAGATTTTTTACTGCGATCACCACCTGAAAATTATGAAAACTTTTTGGTGCGAATAAAAATATTACAGATAGAGTCGAGTAATCAGAATCTTTTAGATTTAGGGCTAGAAAGATTAGATTTTAAAATTGGGGATTTATTTACAAGCAATTGGAAAAATATCTTAAAAAATGAGAATTTAGCCTTGGCCGGCAAGGATATTAGCTTTTCCCTTTTGGCAGAGCCTGAATTTGTTTTAACCATGGAAAAGAAAATAAGTATCAAGTTGGGAGGAGAGCGGGCATTTGCAAATGGCAACAACGACAAAATTATCGCGCCCCAACTTTCTTGGAAGTTTATTGGTCTACAAATGGATTTTGTCTTGAGTAAGCAAAACGCAGAAGAAGATAAACAATATTACTTAACATATCATTTCAAATACAGCACTGCTACAGGAGAGGGGCAGGCGCTGCAAGGAAATCAAGAGCGATCGACCGCCTTCATTAAGAATGCCACGCCCTTGCAGTTATTTAAAATAAATTTCGATTCTCAATCCAAAGAAGTATCAAGCGCTTCCCCATTGCAAAAGATACCTCTGCTTGGTTTTTTCTTTAAAAATAAATTAAACAGCAAGATGCACAAAACTATTTTGGGTTATATCGAAATTAAGCAAAAAGGCATTATTAGATGAATGAATGTAACAAAATTACTTCTTCAAATTTAACAACTGCATCCACTGATGTTTTGACCTCACTTAAACAAGCTTATTATGCTCAGTTGTACCGTGGACATTGTATGAGTCATCTTGAATACATTGAATACCTAAGTACCGAGGCACCACACTTTCTTATTAGCAGCGAATTAGAGGAAGAGATTAAGCAATGGCTAGAAAGACTGCATGACTTCAAACACTTATCATATTTTTTGCATGATGTGGTAGTACAAGAGATTATTTTCCATTCTCACAAATTTATACATCTGGATAATGGCACCAACCTTCTTCCCTGCCCGGAGCATGCCTTTGATGAAGCATGTGAATATGAAGCCGGCCTCATGGCGATGGCAATTAGGCATGGTGTAGAATGGAATCTCAGGGTGCCTTTTGCCAGTTTCCTAACCAAAATTTGCGATCAACATTTTCGCGCCACGCTGCTGCACTACTCCTGCGGTCCAGGAAATTGTTCTAAACTATTTTTGCGACGAATTTCCCACACACGTTATCCTTTAGAGAGTTTTTGCGATTCAGACAAAATTTGTAATATCTTAAAAGATTGCTTTGTTAATAAAATGAATATTGTTATTGCTGGAAAAACGGGCAGTGGAAAAACAGCATTATTAAGAACGCTATTGGCCGATTCCCAGAGTGATCACACCATCATCATAGAAGATACCCATGAAATTTTGACAGAATTTTCAGGCCAAACCCATTTGCTGGCTTCAGAAAGTCATGATGCACGCCAGCTCCTGGCCTATTCATTACGCATGAGACCTGATCGAGTTGTATTAGGAGAGATAAGATCCAAAGAAGTTGTCCCCTTGGTTCTAGCACTTAATACCGGTCATAGGGGACTACTCTCCACACTCCATTCAAACTCAGCTCAAGATGCATTCAAAAGACTTTGCACTTTATTTTTATTATATTCAGGTATCGCCTCTAACAATTTGGAAGCTACGGCTGATCTCATGGCCGCCAATATTGAAATTTTAATTTATATGCAGGATAAGAAAATCATTGAGATTATCCGTATAAATGGCAATCAAGGAATTAACCCCTATTATGATACCCTCTATACTCGAAACAAAATATCGTAAGCTAAACAGCTTCAGGATGAGAGCGACAAAAAAGAATATCATGCAAATAGATGGCAAATGATCGTGATTCTTCTTGTGAAACATAAAAATGATAATGGCCATTACCTATCTTACTTTCAAATGCCACCCCAAAAGCCTGTAAATATTTATGCATTTTATCTATTTCAATAGGTGAAATTTTTCCAACTAAGGAAACCATGGCCTTGCCATCGGGAATATCCCAATGAACTCTAAGCTCGTCAACGTTATTCATAACGGCGACTGCCACGAGAGAATCGCAAGAGCTTTGACCGCTTATAAGTGTGCCGGCCAATTCGGGGCCCCATGTACTACCAACCCACACGGGAATATTCCTTTTTTGGCAAGGGTCGAGAGTTTTCCAAAATAAAACCTTTGCTCCCAAGCTGGCGAGTAATGCGGCATCAGCGTAACTAGATGTTGCAAGATAAGCAGCATCAGGCTGAATACGTGGATCTAAAGTAGCGATACCTGGTACATCTGTCCAAATTTGTAATAAATCCGCGGACAGAGCATAGGCCAACAGTGCTGCAGTATAGTCTGACCCTTCTCGGCCTAGAGTTGTTGTTCGTCCCTTTTCGTCACGCCCAATAAATCCTTGGGTTAGAAATAGCTTCCCTGGAGATAAGGCCATGGCCATTTTGACTTGCTTTTCCACTTCATCAACAAATGGCAAGGCTTGGGCGAAATCAGAGTTAGTAGTAATTAAATTCCTGGCATCAAGCAAGCAAATGTCCTGTCGAATTTGTGACTGCTTAAGTAGGGTGAAAAAAATGAGTGAAGAGGCCAGTTCACCAATTGCTAGGATTTCGTCCTTGAGCGATAAAAAGTTTTGCTCAATTTCATCCTGCTGCAGCGTTAGGCTTGAAAGATCCAAAAGTTTTTGTATATAAGCTTCTGCACTTATAAAAAGAGACTCCAACTCCTCTTCTAACTTATTCCCCAGGTGTGTCACTGCTTTTAAAATGCATAAATCATTTGAAAGCAGGAGATGACGATCGCGATTGGAATGCAAAAGTTTTAAACTCTCACTCATTTTCCCTGCGTATGCCAACCTCGCCATTTGTTCCAGCTGGTTGGTGGTGTTATAAGTAGCGGAGATCACCACCACCTGAATTTCTGGATTAAGCGCCAGAATAGACTGACATTGCATCATCGCTTGGGCGTCCTTAACACTACTTCCACCAAACTTAGCGACAATCCTTCGACTCATAGAAAAACTCCCGTAATACTAATCTCGAGTCAATTTTTTATAGCTGAAACGTTTAGGATTAAGTCCGGCCTCACCCAATCTGCGGCGTTTATCTTCTTCATAGTCTGAAAAGTTACCATCAAAATAAACAATCTGCCCGTTGCCCTCAAAGGCCAACATGTGAGTTGCTATGCGATCAAGAAAATAACGATCGTGGGAAATAACCACAGCGCATCCAGCATAATCCATTAATGCTTCTTCCAGCGCTCTTAAAGTATTGACATCCAAATCATTGGTGGGCTCATCCAGCAATAGTACGTTTCCACCCTCTTTAAGCATGCATGCCAAATGAACTCGATTGCGCTCCCCTCCCGATAGCTGCCCCACCGGTTTTTGTTGATCATCACCAGTGAAATTGAAGCGTGAAATATAAGCACGAGCATTAACTTCACGTTCACCGACTTTAATGATTTCAGTTCCTCCACTAACAAGCTGGTAAAGCGTTTTGCTGGCATCCATTTCACGCGATTGATCAACATAAGCAAGTTTTACCGTGTCGCCAATGCGGATAGAACCATGACTAGGTTTCTCCTGGCCGACAATCATTTTGAAAAGTGTTGTCTTACCTGCACCATTTGGCCCGATCACTCCAACAATTCCACCAGGGGGTAACTTAAAACTCAAGTTCTCATACAAAATATTATCTTCGAAGGATTTGGTAACATCATTAAACTCAATAACTACATCGCCCAAGCGTGGACCACTTGGTATAAAGATTTCATTGGTTTCGCTACGCTTTTCCTTAGAATCTTTCAGTCTTTCTTCGTAATTCTTGATCCGCGCCTTACTCTTGGCCTGACGGGCCTTAGGCGATGATTTAATCCACTCTAATTCTTCCTTCATAGATTTTTGGCGTTTCGATTCCTGCTTCTCTTCAATTGCCAGCCTGGCAGATTTCTGCTCTAGCCATTCGGTATAATTGCCTTTAAAAGGAATTCCCTGACCTCTATCCAATTCTAATATCCATCCCGCAACGTTATCTAAAAAGTAGCGATCGTGAGTTACAGCGATAACAGTACCTTTATACTGCTGTAGGTGTCTCTCTAACCACCATACTGTTTCAGCATCCAGGTGGTTGGTAGGTTCGTCCAGAAGCAGAACGTCTGGTTCCTTTAAAAGTAGCCGACATAAGGCCACTCTTCGCTTCTCTCCCCCTGATAATGTTGAAATCAGTTGATCTGCAGGGGGACAATTTAAAGAATCCATCGCTAGGCCAAGCCGTGAATCAAGATCCCAGGCATTAGCAGCATCAAGTTTATCTTGCAAACTAGCCTGACGGGTCATTAATGCATCGAAATCTGTCGCCGTTTCAAATAGCGCATTGACCTCATCCCATTCTTTCAAGAGATCAACAACATTTTGCACACCCTCTTGTACAATTTCCTTTACTGTTTTATTGCCATCAAGTGCGGGCTCCTGCTCTAAATAGCCGACGGTATACCCCTTAGAGATAACAGCTTCGCCCAGAAAATTATCATCAATTCCGGCCATGATCTTGAGTAGAGTACTCTTACCCGAGCCATTAAGACCTAAAACTCCAATTTTGGCTCCATAGTAGTAACCGAGGGATATATCTTTTAATACGTGTTTTCCGTTATAAACTTTTCCCACGCGACTCATACTGTAAATGACTTGTTTGTCACTCATACCAACACCTCTTCTCTTTTGGGCCCATACCCAGTCGTTTGGCCTGAGTGTAACAGGGAGGACAGTACTTTTTCAAACTTGAAAATGACGGAGTACCATACTTAATCGCGTAGCAGCCCATCCAAGAGAAAAAATAGTGAAAAAAGATGCGGTAAAAGAAAAAATATTCCCATAACGAGAAAGGCCAAGAGAGAGGAAAGCTTAAGAAAACGTTCGTATAACTCCTCGCGCTCCGAGTCGACTTGCGGAAGCATCGCGAAAAGCTCGGGCACTGGGCGAACCCCCATTTTGATCCACAACTCTAAAGAGCGCTCCAATCGAGTAATTAAAAATAAGGTGCGACCAGTAATTTTCTCTTTATTTTGTAGAAGAGGTAAAACCTGGGAGTTGCGAATATGCGATTGGCAATCTCCACCACCTGCGCTCAATGCGGCCAAGCGAACTAGGCACTCAAATAGTTGATCAATTTTTTGAAAATGACGATGTCGCAGCCAATGAGCAGCTCTATGGTAAAGTAAAATACCTATACCCGAAATCAAGATTGGTAATAACTCAAAAAAACCAAGTGGCAATTCCAACGCCCGACGCGAAAAAAGCATAAAAATCAAAGTAAAACTGCCTGTCACTACAAATTGAACATAGGCCTCACTGGCACTACGTTTCATCTTGGTTTCAAATTTGAGGTCAAGAACCAAGGCCTTACGAAATTCAGGGATCAATATATTTTGCCCCATTTGTGTTTTAATTCTTTGTAAGTCTAAAAATACCCTTGTAAAAAATTTGTAATCAGGAAAGTTGACAACATCTCTTTGTAACTGGTTAAAAACTGCAGGCGTCTCTATACCTAGGGTTAGTTCTAATAGCTGTTGGCCGAGTGATAATGAACTTGGCGGAAACTTAGACCGCAAGAGCTTGATCAGGAAAGTATAAATGGCGTAAATCTTTTCCCATAAGCGATTTGGCAAATAAGCTAAGCTCAGCGACATTAGCCCACAAGTAGCGAAAAGGACTACCATCTAACTTCCCCTTGCATTGACTATAAGCAAAGAATAGTGGATAACAAGATTATGAACACACAAGAAGTCCAAGTGACTGCTTACCCCGAAAAGCGTGCCAGGCGCCCTTATTCTCGCCGCAAGACGGGAAAAATTTCACTTTTGCAACAGAAAGTAAAAAAACTGAAGAAACTATGCAAAGACTTCAATCCTTATGTTGGCCCCAACCCCAAAGAAAAAAAATCCTGCTAGAATTAGGTATTCTCGAATTTGATGATCCCTTCCGCGTCACGAATCAACTCTTGCTGTTACTTGAAGACTCTATCACTGAACTGGAATCGGACGCCCAGTGAAAGACCAGGAAGGCGCCCTGATTAGGCTCCACCCTGGTGCCATTAAACATCTTAAAAATGGTCATCCCTGGATTACACAAGATTGCTTCACTCAAAAATATCCTAAAAACGCCGCCATTCTAAATGCCAAAATCAATGGCCAATTTTTTATTTTTCTCCATGATCCGGATCATCCTCATATCAAAGCAAGATTATGGAAAAAAACAGATGCTGGAAATGAAGTCAGCTTGAATTTTGAAAAAGAACTAGAATACAAATTACACCAGGCATTTTCAAAGCGAAGCCCAAATCTTTTCGTGCAAAGACAGAACATCTATCTAGCATTTGGTGAAAATGATGAAATACCCGGCCTGCATATTTTATTTTTAGCAGGAACCATTTTATTGCAGGACTATACCACTGGTCTGTGGGCCCAAAGAAGAGAATTGTTAGTAAGATTGATTCCAAAAGTTTTCAAGCAAGTATTCGAAAATATACCTGAGGAAAAACCCTCTTACCAGGCCATGCTTTATCAACAAAGACATAAAGGAGAAAATCAAGGACGCCCCTTTATTGCTTGGGACGGAGATCTTTCTCATCAGCTTCTAAGTGGCACTCCATTACAAGTACAAGAATTTGGTCTCATCTACCAACTACGTTTTGATGCAGGCCATGACTTTGGTCTCTACTGTGATATGTCGGCAATCCGCCATATTCTTATTAATAGCTTTAAAAATGTTTTGAGCTTCCTAAACCTTTTCTCTTATACTGGAGCATTTACTCTTTTTGCCTTTTCACAAGGTGCACGTGAAGGCTGTAGCATTGACCTCTCCCCCAAGTATATGGATTGGCTTGAATTAAATCTGAAAAATAATCAACAACAATTTCAGAATGTGCAACATACTTCAATCATAAAACCCGTATCAGAAGGACTTAAAAAGATTAAGCAAGAGATGCGCAAATTTGATCTGATTATTTGCGACCCACCCACTTTTAGTAGCGATGGCGATAAACGAAAAAACCATTTCGGCGCGGCCTCAGAATTATTAGTTAAAATGTACGAATTACTCAATCCTAAGGGAAAAATTATTCTCTTTAATAATACACATAAAATCGGGCGGCAAAAATTTGAACAACTTGTGCGGGAAGAAATCAGGCAGCAAAATCTTAGATTAAAGCTAGAAAGAAGTCTCTCGCTTAACCAAGATTGCCCACGCCTAAAGGGATTCCCTGAAGGGGATTACTTAAAAGGCGTGATCCTGGTGAAAGATCGCGATTCTAACTCCTCAAGTGTCAGCCCTGCCTTCAAAATTTCCTCCTGACCAAAAGCTCCACAATAGTATCCTCTTAAAAAATAATTCAAGAGACCCTGGCCAGTGGCGGCGTCATCAAAAATATCTCCATGCAAAGTGGCCTTGGCAGAATTTTCTAGGAATTTTTTTAAACGAAGTGAATTATCCTCTAGTCGCTCTAGAAAAAAAGCATAGAGAGCTGCAAATCGTATAGGCAGCTGTGCAGGGTGCAAATCCCATCCATGATAAATTCCATTGCGTAAGGAGTGAGTAATATTTTTAAAACTTAAATTCCATGCAGAAAAAACAGTCTGTCTATTTTCATCTTTCTGACGCTGACTGAGATTTTCCCCTCTATGCTTTGCCACCGGCATTAAGGTCGTGGCGCCATCTGAAATCAGGACATCACTTCCACTCAAAGAAATTTTCATAATATTTTTTGCAAAATCACAGGCAGCATGATCCATTGTCTGGTCAAGTGAAGTAATATCCAAGCTAGCAGTATAATCATAGGTACCAAAATGTGCTGCCACCATCCGCCCCTTTGCCAGTGCTAGCATTTGAGGCAGAGCAAGCTTACCTTCTCTGTCAAAAAGAGATTGAGGGGTCTCGACCATCAACTCACATTTAAGGGAGAAAGGGCTAAGATTATGTTGATTTTCTAGCTGCTCTAAAACCTTACAAAAATAGGCCACCTGAGCCAAATTCATAACCTTAGGTAGAGTCACAACAAAATTATTGGGCAATTTTCCACAACTGGTGCCAAGCAGGTTTTGCAAAAATAAATCCAAAGTCTGAAGCGATCGCTGCAGAAATTCGGGCGAGAATGGTTTGATACGGATTCCGCAATGTCGTGGCAGAGTGCCGGCCTTAAATCCTTGCCCCAACTCAGTGGCACTAAACTTGGCCAGCTGGTCTTCTTCCTGATCCGACCTAATGCCTAAACCATCTTCAAAATCAATGCGGAAATCCTCAACTGCTTCTTGTATTAGCTTTTCTCTGACTTTAGCATGAATCTTTTGCGCCATTTCTGTGCTACATTTTAAATTGAGCCCCTGTGAAAAAGGCAATGGGCCATTGCTATAGCTATCAAATGTTGCCAGTGCAATCCGTCCAAGTTTGGCCACCGTATCCTGTTTAAATAGCTGCGCGCCTGCATAAACTACATGAACAGGATGTCGTTTAAATTTTGAGCTCGAAAATAATTTTTGATCTTCACTGTTGGCCTGATTCAAGTCAAGCCATTCTGTTTGTAATCGATCCTGCAACAAAGACATACAATACCGCCAACAAATATTGATAAAATAAATTTTACTGTAAAAGGCCCAAGAGTCTGAGACTTATTATGTTTATCTGCTCTCTGGCAGCATTTGAAATTTCAACTTCAAATGAGTTGTTCAATCTCTGATCAACCGCCTGCAGTAGCTTAGCGGCAGGAATATCCGCATCAAAGAGAACAAAGGGAAAACCAAACTTAGTTTGGTAATGTAAAAATGATTCATGCAAATGCAGAAGCAAATCACTCTTGACTGCATTTAATTGTAAATTTTCTTTTATTTTTTGATGAGCATTTTCGAAGGCCTCAAACCATTCATCCTGGGAAAGCTCAAACCAGATTTGCTCGCTCTTTTTTAAAAAATCATCTTGTGACTGAAAGGGACGCGCCTTGGCCATCTTTTCAACCCATGCAAGAGATGTGCAGCATTTAATAAGCTCGGCGCAAATTTTATTTTTATGAAGCTTGTTAAGGGTTTCTAAATCCATAGATATACTTTCAATTTTTGATAAGACGATTTCTCCAGGTCCTTACTTGCGGATCTAAATAGTCGTACTTCATGTTATCAAGTGTATATTGCGAAAATTCATAGTCCTGAGTATGAGTCAAACATTCAGTCGGGCAGACAGTTGTGCACAATCCACAATAACAGCAAAGGGCCGTATCAATGGTATATTGAGTAAGATCCAAGCGAATGGCCTGACCATTTTTTGTTTTCAGAGCTGGTGCTTCCTTCTCTCGCCTGACAGCTGAAATATAAATACAATCAACAGGGCAGGCTGCGGAGCATTGCATGCACGAAATACAGTTTTCAACATCGTTGAAGAGGCGTGAGCGCGAATTGGCAGGTAATTCTTCACGAACCTCGGGGTATTCCAAAGTCACAGGTTTCACACCGTAGACATATTTAATGGTAATACTCATGCCTTTTAGCGTCGTTCTGATAGCATCGTAAATATTTTTAAAATACACTCTCAGTGTTATCGGCTTTCGATATGCCAAATCATTTAAAATATCGTTACTCATCGATCTACTTCTCCTAAAACAATGTCGACACTTCCGATACTGGCCACAAGGTCTGCAATCATGAGTCCAGGCGCGATATCAGGCAGCATAGAGACATGGGTAAAACAACTAGATTTTACCTTAAGCCTGTAAGGCTTCTTGTTACCATCGCTAATAAGATGGTAACCCAACTCCCCACGTGGACACTCAGTACGCTGATAGATCTCACCTTTCGGCAGCTTTATATTTTTGGGCACCTTACCTATTATCGCTCCCTCCTCAATTCCATCCAAACACTGCTGGATAATTTTAATTGATTCGTGCATTTCTTGCATGCGTACATAATAGCGATCCCAACAATCACCCAAAGTGCCCTTTTCACCACTGCCAACAGGAATATCAAAATCAAATTCGTTATAAATTGAGTAAGTACGATCCTTGCGCAAGTCCCACTTAACTCCTGCACCTCTGAGCAAAGGTCCTGTTGCTCCATATTCAAAGGCCAAATCTTTCGTGATTACACCGATGCTTCTAGTTCTTTCAATAAAAATTTTATTTTCTCCCACGAGACTATGATATTTTTTAAGACTTTCACTCATGGTAATGCAGAATTCCTTAATGCGCTTTAACTGATCATCGTTAATGTCATTCCAAACACCACCGATCCAGATGTAATTATAAAGCAATCTGACACCTGATAGCTCTTCAAAAATACGCAGAATTATTTCCCTGTCTTGGAAGGCATAAAGGAAGGGAGAGAAAGCACCCAAATCAATAGCGTAAGTTCCAAAGAACATTAAATGTGATGCTATTCTTTGAAGCTCACAAACCAAAGTGCGAATATACTGGGCGCGTCTGGGAACTTCAGTCCCCAACATCTTTTCCACCGCCAAAACGTATCCTAACTCCATGCTCATAGACGCCAGGTAATCCATGCGGTCGCAAAAAGGGATAACTCCGCGGTAATCCAAATTTTCCGAATGCTTCTCCATGCAACGATGCAGGTAACCCAAATGTGGAATTGCCTGAGCGACGATTTCTCCGTCAGTTTTAATCTCAACCCGTAAAACGCCGTGGGTGGCAGGATGTTGTGGGCCCATATTAACGGTTAGTAGTTCGGTTTTTAATTTCTCTTCATTTAGTGAATGCATAATGCAATCAACTCCTTATCATTTTGAACTAAACTGTTTCAGTTTCGCTCACTGTCGCAGGTGGATCTACTTTATAATTATCAACAGAGGTAGAAGCTCCCTTTATGTGGGCATGCTTGGCGCCGAACTCACGATCTTCAATATTCATCTTAGAGATTGGATTAATCACCATGTCCAGGTATTTCTCAGGCGTGACGTAGTCTTTGCGAAGTGGAAATCCCTGCCAATCGTAGGGACAGAGAATTCGTTGCAGATCAGGATGACCTAAAAATTCCACCCCTATCATGTCGTAACATTCCCTCTCCTGGAAATCTGCCGCCTTCCATATCTCTACTACCGAATCCACCTTAGGCAGGTTGTTCTCATCACCGCGAGGCAGTCTCAATTTTAAAATGAGTTCACTATTTTTAGTAAAGCTGGCAAGAATGTAGCTAACTTCAATAAGATTTTCTGCCAGAAAATCAGTCCCCGTTATGACCTGTAAAACTTGAAATTCATGCTCGCCGTCTTTAAGTTGGCGACATACCTCTTTTAAATGCTGAGGCGAAATAATAATGGAGCTATCACCGGCATCCCCCTTGGAAACCACGGCATTGGCACCAGAAACTTTGGAGTTAATGTATTCCACCCATTGCTCATGCATTTTTCACCCACTTGTCGCGTAATAGTCTTTCGCCTGCGATCTTTTTTTGTAACGTCATAAGCCCTTCAATTAGGGCCTCAGGCCTTGGCGGACAACCAGGGACGTAGACATCGACAGGAACAATTTCATCCACGCCCTTGAGTACATGGTATCCATGTTGCCAATAAGGACCGCCTTTATTGGCACAAGACCCCATAGATATAACATATTTGGGCTCGGCCATTTGCTCGTAAAGCGTTTGAATTCGAGTCGCCATTTTTAAGGTCACAGTTCCAGCAACGATCATTAAATCAGCGCGCCGAGGTGTGGCCATAAAAGCGCCGCAACCAAACCTTTCTAGATCATATTTGGCTGCCCCTGTGGCCATCATTTCGATAGCACAACAGGCTAAACCGAAAGTCATGGGCCAGAGGGAATTTTTTCGGCCCCAATTTAAAAAATCGTCGAGGCTGGCAAGGATGACACTATCTTGCATAATGCACTCTCCAAAGGATGAAAAGGAAGAGAAAATCAGTCTCTATTTTTACCTGGCCGACTAGTTTAAGTCAAAGGAACTTGGAAGGTATGAATCACTTTTTCAAAACTTTAGACAATGAAGAAGAGGTCGTTTTGCAGCGCTTTTCAAAGGATTGGTTCATGCTAAACCATTCTTTATTGCGAGTGCTCTTAAGACTTGCAGGGTCACGATCATCACTTGCGCTTCCATTTGACTCATGTTCTTGGGCCGGAAAACGCCCTAAACTTTCTCTCATAAGACCTAAGCGCTTCTGGTCATTAGCGCAGACTCTCTCTTGAATTGAGGCAAATTCGCGCAATGCTGCAAGAGGATAAGGCAGGCCATAGGCCGAGGAAATAAATTCAGTGTTGCGGCGAGACAAATCGCCAAAATCAGCGCGAACGAGGCGATAGGGAGCTACCTCAGACAAAAATGCACTGTAAAAAGGACCTAGCTGGTAAAAGAGCGCTACCGCTTTTTTTCGTACTAAATTCCCATCCTCATCTTGAATTCTTTCACAATTAGAGTGGGTTTGATGGCGTTGACCATAAAGTTCTCTTTGCACCTGACACTCAGTCAGATAGGCATCCACCTCTCCACCCTTGCCTTCTACTGTAGAAACAATAAAATCTTTAGCACTGAAGCTTGGCGAGTACGGGTTAAATCCACTCTTTTCTACAAAGTGAGTCAGCTCATGGGCCAAATCCAACACTGCATCTGAGATTTTATGATCACGGTTAATATAGATTTTTGATCTAACATCAAAAACTACGTTCTCGGGTGAGCTAGGTACAAACCGACGAACCAAAGTCGTGTCAGTGATGGAAACCTCACCTACCAGAATAATGTCAAATAGAGTATGGCCTGTTTGCATTGCCTTGTTACGTGCGCGCGAAATTAATCCCTTACCTGTCGCGGTCTTGAGTAATTCTTCCAATAGGAAGCGAATGCGGTCTTCATCCGTCTTAGCACTGCTTAACCAGCTGGCATTGGGCGAGGCCCTATGTTCAATATCAATCAAAACATTATGACCAGGAAGCGACCACGCTTGCGGAATAAAGATGAACAAAACAAAGATTGTAATCAGAGCACTTTTCATTACTCACTAAATCGGTATTAATCCACCGACTTATAAAAGAATAATTTTTATAAAAAGTGAGTAGAAATTATTGCCTAGGGAATGCGATAGGAAAATATTGATTTTTGCTTGGGATTAGTAACTTCAACTGTTCCAAGATCAGAAGTCACCTTCACATCGGGCGTTTTGCTATTATAGCTGACTAGTTTCAGCGAATATTTCCCCTTTGGAAGAAGCATGTCGATCATTCTAAAATTAGAAGGCAGAGTCGACCAATATCGAGTATCTGCTTTTTCTGTGGCAGCAATACCTTGAGCTGCGGCCATATACTGAGCGACAGCTGCAGACTTTGCCAACCAATCACCGGCCTTATTCTTCATAAGACTGTAAGTCCCATAGCTGGCCAAAATGGCCGTTAAGTGTTTCGTTGCAAGCCGAATCCCAATACGGGTATAGCGAGACGCACTATCTTCCGCAATGGCCTCACGGGCCAAATCTACCAACGGGTTGACCACTGGTAAATGGTAGTCCTTAATGTGTCCACCCTTCTCGTCATAAACTCGAACCGCCATCTGCTTTTCAATCGGCTTATTTTCCATACCTGGAAGTTCGAAACCAATCGCCATACCACTTGCGGCAACTGCTGCAACCCGCACGCCAATCTCCATCCCGACAGGGGAATAATTATTGGGTGGAGGCAAAAGCCCCAATTGTGATGCCGCAAAAATCATAATGACCTGAGAGCCAATCTGAGCAATTTTTTTCTGAGTCTCGGTGGGATTATCCGGGGTTAAAGCACTCTCTAAGCTGTAGTATGAGGTGACAGGTATTTTTTGAGGAATCATCCCGTCTTGAACAATGAGCGAAACATTGGGCTGATCTCTTCCTTCCTTTTGCACTTTCTCAACTATTTTTGGATTGGCACCAATCTGGCGAATTGTTTCTTTCAGGCCACTAGGTCGTAATCTCTTGGTTAAAGATAGAATCTTGTAATCAAGAAAATCATTAAGCTCGTCCTCAAAGACGGTAGAGCGAACATAATCTTTTTTTACTTTTTCTTCACCTAACTTAGGCAACTTTTTAAAATCTTGTTTAAATTTTACGGCACTAGCATTAAAAGTGGGATAGGCATTGTAATTTCTAAAAACAAGAATTTTAGCATCTTTGTAAAGCTGTAGGGCCGTTTCTAAATCACTTCCCGACCCCATACGTTCATGAATGATGCCGCCAAAAAGCTTGGCCAGTAGATCATTTTTAAAAACGCTCTCACCTTGCCGATCATTCTTAAGCCACTCGAGGTATGAATCCCATGCCAAAATCTCAGCTCGCGCCCCCATCAGCTCCAAGCGTGCTTGATCGCGGCTCAACTTTTGCTCTGCAATTACTTTTTCACCTTGCTTGTATCCCTCATAAACACCTAATTGACTGAGTAGATAGTGGTCTAGGGCCAAATAGAAATGAATGAGGGAGCGCTCATATTTTTGTCCGTAATAAATATCGGCATTATCATTCATGACCAGAGTCTTGGCTGCACTTCCTATACTAACAGTAAATAGCTTTTGGTGAATTTCTTTGGCCTTCTCCAAGTACTTTGCAGACTGATAATAATTGCCTGCATAGTTATGAATCAGACCAAGTTCAAGATTCTTAAGCAAGGCCACATCTTCTTTTGCATAAAACGCTGATTTTTCCACATACTCAATCGCCTTATCATATTGACCGGCATTGACCAGTGCTCGCAATTCCTGGCGCTCCTTATGGCCACCAGAACCGCAAGCACTTATAAGAAAAAGAATTAGAGCTAAACAAATTGAAAGTGTGGACCTGTTCATGATTTTTACCTAGTCTGTAGTTTACCAGCCTGAAGCTTTCTGCTCAGAGTATTTGCTAAGCTTAGTTCGCACTCGCAATACCTCAATTCCTTTTTCTATGTCGGTCATACGAATATTTACCGAGTATTGCTTAATAGTGTTTCCGCCACGTGACTCTGGCTTCATATAAACATTGCCAAATATCATCAAGTCAGCTCCTGTTTGCTTGCCCACTTTTTTGGCAGTAGAAGGGTCCACCATACCATCGTGTTGATAAGTCATTTCCTTCAAAATTGACTCTCGAGCGGCAGCATCAACCAGAATGAAATCACCTGAGGCACTAAATTCATTCAGCATCTCATCGTTAATGTCATTGATAGGAAAATAAGCTTCGCTTGTCATATTTTGGACTTCCCCTATGAAAACTGTCGGTGACTTTCCATGAGTACGCAAAAACTTTTGAAAACCCTTATGGTTTTGAATTTGCTTAAGCACATCACCAATAACCTTCTCGGTGTCTCCTGAGACCCACTTATCAGTAATCTCCATGGCCTTTTCATCAGACTCGGCAGCATCAACCCGCTTTGCCTTAAAGCCTCCACATCCTTGAAAAAGTAAACTTGCGAGAACTAGCGTGAATGGAATCAATTTTTTCATTTTTATAGCTCCTGTAACAATCGTTAATTAAAGTGTTCCTTGCTTGGCCTTGACAAAATTTTCAGATGCGCCCTTAAGAGCATTTTTTACGTTTTCTTTCGTGGCCGGATCATCGGTGGCATTGACAGTGTGGTTAGCGGCTTCATCAATGGCCTTTTGCAAACTTTTGGTGGGAATGCGTAGAAAAACAGCACATGTGTAAGCAGTATAATCTTTTTTCGCTCCAAGCTTTTGGATATAAGCACGCTTTTCCCAATATGTTTTCACGATTGAAGCACCATGAATAAGCGCCATGATTTTTTCTGCTAAAGTATTTTCAACAAATTCGCGTAGACCTTTTACATTCGGATTATTTTCATCCACGCTGGCATTGCCTTCTTGGCTTGCACCTAATTGCTTGTCAATAAAAGTTGCTATTTCTCCCGCAATGTCAGCTTTAGTATTTGCCTTGGCAAGATTACAAGCAATCTCGCGACTTACCTTTGGCTCAGTTTCAAAAGAAAAAAAGCGATACTGAGTAGTATCTTTACCATATTCTTTCGCCCAAACCTCAGCGTCTTCTACCCAGCCTGGTCTAGTATTAGAGGATGCATCCCGCACTTCATAATCTTTTTTAAGGTGCTCGTGCTCAACTTCCTGCAATTCCTTTTCTTTCTTAGTGCTTGAGCAGCCAACGCCCAGAACCAAAAGGGCGAGCAAACTCATGACCAGGGCCATTTTGCGCTTTAAAAAAACCATACAATTCTCCTTTAATCCATATTGAGTAACATTAAGTTATCAACTAAATATTGCTTCAAGGCCGTAGTGGCCTCGGACAAGCACTGAGTAAATGTGCGACCTGACTTCTCTACCGAATAATCAAGGCCGCCAACCTTGGCTCCAGTAGAATTCAAAGAGCGAATTTTTAAAATGAACTTATATTTTTCAAAACCGCTAACATTCATGTGCTGTTGCTCTGAAGCCAACGAGCCTTGAACCGTAAAGCTATGCTTGGCATCTTCGTCACTCACCACCTTAAAATCATTTTGTAGCAAAAGTGTGGCAATTAAATTTTTAACTTCCTTGGCGTTCTCAGGAGCATCAAATTCAACAAAAACCGCCACCGCTTGGCGCGCTTTCTCTCGTTTTTTACTCATCAATTGAGTATAAGTCGAAGGGACTAGGTAGCGAGCGCCCTGTAAAATTTGATAACGTGAATTAAGTGCTTCGCGCTCCTCCCAAAGTTTAAGCGCCTTGTTCAAGGCTGCCCTACGCCCATCCTTTAGCAGTTCTGCCATTTTTTCATCTAAGGCCTTCATAGCATTACGAAAGCGAGAGGAACCTTCGGCGCGATTAAGTTTGGCCAGCGAGTAGTATGACTTACCTTTAATATCATCATAGTTGTCATTAACTTCTACACCATTCATCAACTCATTGGTAAGTTCATCAATTTGCGATGAATAGCTTTCCGACACTTCGCCGCCACCAGAGGCGCTATCTCCGCGCGATGAGGCACTGGTGCTGACCGAGCTTTTTCCCGAGACTCGAGTTTCAAAAACCTGCGCCAAATTTTTGCGTGCACTGGCCTGGGCAACCATTAAGCCGGGCCCCTCACCTACTGCACACAGGTAAGCCTCTCCGCAAAAATCAGCGGGTGACTCGATCCACTCTGGCCGTCCCTTGGAACTATTTTTTTTGTATTTTTCCGATACTCGAACATTTTTTTTACTAGCACAAGAAACAAAAGAAAAGGCCATAAGCAGGCCAAGTGTAGCTGCCATCAGAGATTTCATAATTTCCACCTTTTGAAGTGTTCTGATGCTAACTCATAAATTTTTAAGATTCAGCAAAAAAAAAAGGGGAATTTACATTCCCCTAATGCCTAAGCAATACAATCGATTTTTTATAAATTTTTATTCACAAAATCCCAATTGATCAAATTCCAAATTCCGGCCACATAGTTTGGTCGAGCATTTCGATAATCAACGTAATAAGCGTGCTCCCAAACATCTATCGTCAATAAGGGAGCTTTCTTGTCGGTCAAAGGGCACCCTGCGTTGGACGTATTGACAATTTCTAGCTCACCCGCGCTATTTTTTACCAACCATGTCCAACCTGAGCCGAAATTAGTGGCGCAAGAAGTGCTCATCTCTTGTTTAAATTTATCAAATGATCCCCATTTTTTATTAATGGCATCAGCAACCTTTCCAGTTGCAGCGCCACCACCTTTGGGAGAAAGGCAATTCCAGTAGAAAGTGTGGTTCCATATCTGGGCAGCATTGTTGAAGATGCCGCCAGAAGATTTTCGGATGATATCTTCCAAAGACATTTCGGCAAACTCTGTGCCCTTAATAAGTTCATTCAACTTCACCACATAAGCATTATGATGCTTACCATAGTGAAAGCTAATGGTTTCGGGGGAAATATGCGGGGCCAAAGCGTCTTGTGGCCAGGGAAGCGCGGGTAATTTATGTTCCATAGTCTCTCCTTTAATTTTATTAAAATTTTCCTAATAGAAAAGTTCTGTGTTCTAACTTAGAACGATGGCCTAAAAAAATCAAGATTACCTGCGCAGGATCATGCCACAACATCTTATTTTCTTGCTTGGTGCAAAATAAATAGCACTTTTGGCAACTTTAATCATTCTTCAATACGGCCTATTGTTTGTTGGTAGACACCTCTTCAAACATGATGGGATAGGCGGTCTTTAAATAGCGACCAGAGATCATCTGAAAAATCGACGCATTGCTGTCATTGTAAATATCATTATTAGGTACCTCATAGGTACCATCGATCTCTGCCTTGGCCTCTTCCGAATCCCCTAAATCGAGCCCGCCTTCTTCAGTATTTTGAAAATTCATTCCTGCAAACGGATCGGCTGCCGCCGCCTTGCCTGGAATTGCAGCGACAACAGCTGCAGATTCTTCCTTCTTGGCCTTTTCCTTCTCTTCTTTTGGAACAACCACGGGCTTGGCCCCCCCCAAAACCTCTTGGGCTGTAGTTCCTTTACTCTTTAGATAGTCATTCGATAGCTTCATTAATTTTTTTCCCATGCTCGCCTTAATTTTATCTATATTGATAGGCGCTTTTCCTTCGCCCAATAGTTTTTTGTTAATTAATTTCTCAACATTTTTCAATTTTTTTCGAACGGCATTATTCTGTTTGGCCAGTGATCCAGCGGCATCAAAAGCACTACTAGAGACATCGCGAGAACCGCCTAACTGATCCCCCAATTTTGCGACACTACCAGCGACACCGGCCAGGCCACCAAGCCCCAAACTCTGAAGAGAAGAGCCAATATCCTGTCCAACACTCCTGCAACCACCCTTGCCATCTCCGCCAGCAGGACATGGAAGCGGAGTTTCACTATCCGGAATAATTTTTTGCCCATCTTGTTCGCCCAACATTGAGCCTACTTCGTTATAGGAAATGGCATTGTTTCCAGCAGCGACAATATTAGAAGTATCTAGAGCTGCTGCCTTCAGCACATTGTCCAATCTTTTTACATTATCATCCAATTCACCAATCGCCGCTGATGTGACCCCAATCCCTATACCCACGACCGCCATGAGCCCCATGTCCCACCAAAAACGATTTCCTGGATTCATAAAAAAATTATCACCTTCGAGTTTCCAACTTACGACTAGGCCAAGTAATATAAATAGTCCCGTAGAAGAAAGACCCAATGTATGAGCAATAGTTTTGTTAGTTTGAGTGCTGGAAGAACCTTTTCTTTTATCCTTTCCAGTCGCAGTCCCCTCAGCATAGGCACTTTCTATTAAATTTCCAAACAGAGAAACAAGACCAACAGTCTGGCCATTAATGGAAGTTGCCATCAATTTTTCCTGGCGATAATCAACAATAGAACGAGAACGGTTCTCACTTAAATAATCAATTACAATAGGAGCGGTCGGTTCAAAATTGGGTTGTCCCATCTCGAAAATATCCGCTATATCCCCAGAAAAAACTTCGGCTAATTTGAGTATGTCCCGGCCGTAAACAGATCCAAAAATATAAGGATTTAGCTTATTGCTTAGATTCTCGGTTGTTAACATTGCACTGTTTAATGCTCCAATATTACAGGGGCTGGCAGGAACACACCTGGCAACCCTCTCAACAATTGCTGCCGCAAGCCCAAAGCCACAGGATGTGTTCAAAGCGGCACATGTACCAGCAGCAGCACAAGTTGTGGTAAGAGTTGTCATGGCCGCTGTCCATCTTGCCATCCAGGCTTCACGTAAAATGTATGAAGGGCCTGTAGTCTGTGGAAGGTTTGCAATCGAGGTTTCAAGCTCAATAAAGATGGGCGCAACAGCTGCCGCGGCAGTCATACATGGAGCGCACGCACTTGCACATGCAGCGGCTCCAGTACCACATGCGGAAACCAAGATAGCTCCCTGGGTAGCATAACATGCTGGCGCGGCTGCAATCGTCGACATTGTACTATTTAATTGGAACCATCCAACGGCCTCAATTATGGCGCCTATTAAAAACACCACCTCCGCGGCAATTTGTAGCCCGCGCTTAATTTCAGCCGCACTTCTCATTTCTTCCAGTGATTTTTTTTGCGCTTTTAGGGACGCTATCTGGTCACAGATATTTATGGTACCGATGGTGCCTACCCGCTCGTCTTCAGCAATAGTTCCCGACTCACAGGCTTCCATATTTTTTCTTAGCTCATCCGGTCGATATTCAATTTCATCCACAGTGCTTCCAAATTTGACCAAACTCACAATTTCGCCCGCCAAAAGTGCTAATCCCCCTACAGAAATGGCAGCTGTTGCCCAACCACAATATCCTCCGGCCATACAGGTCTGAGCATAAAAAATTGCGCTTATAGCTGCTGCCCAAACAACCAGCTGATTAATGTAGGCCTCGGCAATCGTCGCCTCGTTATCATCGTATTTGTGTTTTGCAGTGGTACAAGCATCACCCCGACTGCGCTTGGTGCCGTCAACATAGTCCGAGCAGCCACTGAGCTTGGCGGCGTCTGGTTTGGCATCACTTTGTGCATAGGAGCTTTGAATGGCCATATTTTGTAGTCTAAAAGAAGTCAGTTCCCCTTGATGAGAAAGCAAGAAGCAAAGAAAACATACAATAAGAGTGCGTACATAATTTAAAAACTTTTTCATGGGTTCTTTCCTTTAGGCTTCTCTTCTTCAAAAAATGTAGGGTATGCAGATTTGATATAGCGTGAAGATATGACGTCGAACAAACTGATGTCTTTAAATTTGACGACATCATCGGCCCTAACATTCAAACCGTCATCAATCTCTACCAGTTTTTCATTTTGATTATAATCATAATCCGCATCAGCATCTTCTTTTTCTTTTAAACTAAATCCGGCGAAAGGATCTGTCGTACCTTTCTTCACCGTTCCCATTTTATTTTTACCTGCCGCCGCTTTACTTGTGGCCATGGCCTTTTTCGCCTTGTCGACAAAATCCGAACTGGGAGGCTGAATGTTTCCTAACATGCTTTTAGGGTCTATACCTTTTTTCTGCATATAATCTTTGGCAGTGTCAAACATACCTTTAACGACTTTCTTTTCAAGCTGGGCAAAAGGAATGGGGCTGGCGCCACGAGCTGCTCTTCGCTTATTAATCAGATCTTTTGCGGTTTTTAGATTTTTCATAATGGCGTTGCTCTGACCGGCCAGACTGCCTGAAGCATCGAGAGCACCTTTGCTGACTGAACGTGAGCCACTGAGTTCATTGCCAAGTTTAGCGACGTCGCCCGCCACGCCGGCCAAGCTCCCTAAACCTAGACTGGCCAAGCTTTGTTCAAGCTGAGGTGTCACGCTCTGACAACCACCTTTGCCATCGCCCTTACCCAGACAAGGAAGAGGTTGGTTGGCATTATCGATAACCTGCCCGCCATTGGGATTTTCGAGCGTAAGAGGTACCTCATTATAGCTGATACCACCTGTTCCTGCGGCGG
>Ga0210057_1001338_pt1 | contig 37625 bp, 35 predicted proteins | sample CryGeyCG2114_010_2_FD_183968 | JGI IMG/M metagenome (GOLD analysis project Ga0210057, IMG submission 183968) | Groundwater microbial communities from aquifer - Crystal Geyser CG10_big_fil_rev_8/21/14_0.10 (SPAdes) (version 2) | ecosystem: Environmental > Aquatic > Deep subsurface > Groundwater ... | reverse complement strand
GAAGCGCCTGACTACAAGTAGGGGAAATATGTACGTGATATCATATTTAATACATGCACTGGCTTTCTCACGAAATTGAAAAACGGCATCACGAACACAGGCGGGCGTTCAAGTTTGACGCGCGCGGTCTTGTGTTCACGACCGTGGTTATTTTGGCAGGCACGGGAAGTATTTTCTTCGGGACGTCTCTGATTTCTGAGCAGGAGAGTGTGCGGGCATTTTTGAACAACACGGACGCGGCTTTTGAAAGTCAAACTGCGCAAGCCGCGAGTGCGCTGAATGATGTGTGGGATGGAATAGTGAACGGTATTCGCGAATTGGTGCAGTGATACTCGCGAAAAGGCGCGTAATTTGGTATAAAACACTTGTTTGCCAAAGGCAAATTATGGTGGTCGTAGCTCAACGGTAGAGCCCCTGGTTGTGGTCCAGGAGGTTGTGGGTTCGAATCCCATCGACCACCCTCGCTTAGCGAGGGTTGATGTCCACTCAGCGGACCACCCACGTGTTTATGCATTGCGTTTACATTTTTCTGGTATTGAAATTATATTTTCTGGCCAGAGAGACCTTTTTCATTTTCACACTCATTTTGGTTTAAAGGAACTTTTGGGAGGCTGGATTTAGCGGGCGCCGTTGAGTAATTGTGAGATGACTTTGTAGCGGCGATCTTTGCGCAGTCCGTGGTGAACGGACAACTTCTTCTTGAGTGCAGAGAACGATCCGTCGAGACTGTTCGTCGTGTTGGGGATGTTGAGCCCCGGATACTTTTGATAGGTGAAGAGATACGGCAGATTTTGTTTCAGTGAGCGGTACGCGCTCCGAACTTTTTTGTGGGTGTAGAACCATTTTTTCTTCCCATTCGAGAATTCAAAAATAGTTTTCTGTTCAATGAAGTCATTCCATTTCGCGTGCCACTCCTCAAGCGCGCGGGTAAAGGTCGCCTCATCTGCATTGGTGAGTGTGAGTGCCAAGGCGCGCAACTCTTTGCCGGCATCGGTGCGCGGCTTTCTCGTGAGGTACGTCGTCACGCGTTTGATTTGATGGAATTGGCAGATCTGCACTGGAATATCGTGAAATACCGCCGTTAAGCCGCGCCGGCCGTCGACGACGACAGCGGCGAACTCCCACCCTTTCGTCTCAAGAATCTTGCGACCAAAATGATAGTGCGCCATGTGTTCACTCTCGACGTCGTGCCACCAGATGGCGCGCTTCAATGTTGTTGAGAAAAATACGCACACGCTGTATGCGCGTCCCCAAAACGTCGTGTCGACGACGAGGACGGTTTTCTGCGGCACGATGTGCGGCATACTGACCACGACACAGTCGAGACGATTGCGAACCCATTTGTAACTGCGACTGACGCGAGAAGCGATTTGCGTCAGTGTTTGCTTTCCCCACACGTACTCACGCCACAACGCTTCATCTGCGTTATTCGTTTTTCTGATTGATTGAAATTGGTGTCCGCAATTCAGGCATTTGTACCTCCGGAGTCCCCGACGAACTCCATTTTTCTTGGTATGTCGATCACCGCATTTCGGGCATGTGCGGCCGCTTTTTTAAAAGACATCGTAAATATTCAAAGAATTAGCTTGTAATAGAGCCATTATATATCAAAATCAGCCTCCCAAAAGTTCCTTTAACTCAAGATTCCGGAAAACTTTAAGTACGAAGCAAGCAAATAATTTTATGCCAAGGAAATCACCAAAAAATGAACATAAAGAAACAAAGATCAAAGCATATTCGCATGCCGGTAAGAAGCGCAAAAACAATCCGCCGGTCGGTTTGGTTTCGAGCCAGACGGACAAGCTTGATGGCTATACCAAATACGCCCACGATCGGTACATCTATCCGCAGAGGGAGCTTGTTTGATACAATCTGCCTATGGACGGAGATATAGGCATTTTATGGCGCGAGCGACTGGAAGGCGCGCGTGAGTTTTTCGTGCGCTATGAGAAGCGCATCGCCTCCGCGGCGCTCATCCTCGGTTTCATTGTTGATAACATTATGTTCGCGTTCCTTAATCTCGGGACAGCGGCACTGATACTCATTGTGTACCTGTTTATAACGGCGGCGGGCATTGTGCTCTTGCACGTCCGTCCTCCACGAGGAGCACTCGGGGAGGCCCTCATTTTTACGAGCCCCTTTATTTTGCCGCTCGTACAATTTCTCTTTGGCGCACTTTTCAGTGCATTCACCATTTTCTATACGCGAAGCGGGGTCATAGCAGAGAGCTGGCCGCTTCTGGTAATCATTGCCGCGCTTTTAGTGGGCAACGAGTTTTTCCGCAAGAGATATTTGCGCCTTCCGTTCCACGCGGCGGTGTGGTTTGTTGCCCTTCTTTTGTATGCGGTCTTTTTGTCTCCAATCTTGCTCGGCTCAATCGGGGCGATAAGTTTTATTCTGGGAACAACATCGGCGCTGATTATCGCGTTGGGACTATCGCTCCTTATTTACAAACTTGCGCGGCGGGAATTCATGCGCCACAAGTATCTTTTGGCGGGGAGCATGGCGGGGGTGTTTATTGCGTTTCAGATTGCTTATTTTACCAATATCATTCCGCCGATTCCTTTGGCGCTTAGGTATGGGGAAGCGTATCTGGGTGCAGAGCGGCTTCCTTCTGGACAGTATCTTCTTGAGAAAGAAGATGTTTCCCTGCTGGAAGACATTGTTCCCGGAAAGACGATGCGCATTGTTCCCGGCGAGCCCGTTTACGCATTCAGTGCGATATTTGCTCCGGTGCGCTTGTCCGCTCCCATTGTGCACCTATGGGAGCACTATGACGTCGCGCAAGCAAAATGGATATCGGTGAGCGAGATATCCTTTTTTATTTCCGGAGGGCGCCGCGAAGGATACCGCGGCTTTACTCTCAAAAATAACGTGGAAGAAGGGTCCTGGCGCGTGGATGTGGCAACGGAAAACGGTCAAATCCTGGGGCGCATTCGCTTTGATGTTGAGTATGTCGAGGCAGGTGTTTTGCGTAAGACAGAAATAAGGTAGCTCCACGCGGTTGTAATAATCTGCACTCCGGAGCGTCTTGGGGTGCTACAATTATTAGATATTATTTTATAATTCTTTCGTATGTATAATGAAATTTCCGACTTAATGGGTAGTAGGGCAAGGGCGGCCCTTACGATCGCCCTTATCGCCATTGCCCTGTGGGCTTTGGTTGAGGCCGTGTCGGGTCTCAAGGAGCTCCGCTTTATCGGAGCGGGAGTGCCTTCCTCCAACACGATAAGCGTGTCTGGCGAAGGGGAGATATTTGCGGTACCGGACATTGCGACTTTCAGTGTAACCGTAACGGAGGAAGCGAAAGACGTTGAAACTGCACAGGCGAATGCGGCTGAAAAAACGAATGAAATCATCTCCTATCTTAAAGGTGAAGGAATCGAGGATCGCGACATCCGCACGAATAGTTACAATGCATATCCACGGTACGAATTCTCAAACGCGCTTTGCAGGGATGGGTTCTGCCCGCCTATGGGTGAACGCATTCTCGCGGGGTTTGAAGTGTCGCAGACGTTGTCTGTCAAAGTGCGCGATACCGATAAAGCGGGCGAAATACTCTCCGGAGTCGGAGAGCGCGGGGCTACGAGCGTGAGCGGCCTTTCATTCACAATTGACGATGAGGACGCTCTTGTTGCCGAGGCGCGCGCAAAGGCGATAGAGGAGGCGCGGACCAAGGCCAAAGAACTGGCGGATGATCTCGGTGTGCGTTTGGTTCGCATTGTCGGATTCAACGAAGGCGCGGGAGCCCCGTTCCGCTCATTCTCAAATGACGCCGCCGTGTTCCAAAAGGCCGAGAGCGCACCTTCCCCGCAACTTCCGACAGGGGAGAACAGGATTACTTCGTTTGTAACCATAACTTACGAGATACGCTAGGACTCTCACCGCCTACCGCAACTCGCGCCGGGCGCAAGTCGCCTCTGCGGTGTGTTGTGTCTCAATTACAAGCGCGGGAGTCTCAAAGGTGCCTGACTTGTACAAGTGCTTGACGTTTAGTGTGTGAGTGTTTACAATGCCTTTGTATTAAGCCCCGAGAGGGGTTTTAAATTTGGGAAATATGGCCGGTTTTATACAGTACCTGAAAGATACGCGCGGGGAGCTCAAGCATGTTGCATGGCCCACGCAGAGGCAGACCCTCATATACACCGCGCTCGTTATCGGGGTGTCTTTGCTGGCCGCCGCGTATACCGGTGCACTTGATTACGCTTTTACTCAAACTCTCGAAGCCGGACTAGGCGTTGAAACGACAGACGCGGGCACATTCAACATAACGCCCGTGGGGCACGGCGGAGCTCCCATTCGGGTTGAACAAGTTCCCCTAAATGGTATGGCGGAAGAAGGAGGGGCGATTGATTTCGACATAACGCCTGTCGTTGAATAAAAATATGGCGAAGCAGATACACAGCAGAGACAGAGGGTGGTATGCCGTGCACACGTATTCCGGCTACGAGGACACTGTCGCGCGCAACCTCAAACAGCGCGTTGAATCGTTCGGGATGAAAGACAAGATTTTCGACGTGGTTGTTCCGTCTGAAAAGAAGGTCAAGGTAAAAAGCGGAAAGAAGACGGAAGTGAGGGAGAAGATACTGCACGGCTACGTTCTTGTGGACATGATTCCAACGGATGACGCGTGGAGTGTTGTGCGCAACACACCGCAAGTTACGGGATTTGTGGGAACGGCGAACCAGGCGGTGCCACTCTCGCAAGAGGAGGTAGACAAGCTATTCAGCCGCATGAGCGATGAGCATGTGAAGCACACGATTGATTTGTCGGTAGACGATGCCGTCAGCATCATTGATGGGCCGTTCAAGGACCTGGAAGGAAAGGTTGGAGAAATTGACGAAGAGCGCGGAAAGGTTAAGGTTATGGTGCCGATGTTCGGCCGTGAGACTCCGGTGGAGCTTGAGGCGGACCAGGTACAGCGCATTTAGCAACAATAAGGAGCGGGGCGACTATATTTTGCTTAATCCCGCACCATTTTTACGCGTAACCTAAAAGTTGAATGAGAGGTTAAAGTAAGATACTATCACCTGCATCACACCAAGAGGCTCGTGAGTAAAAATGGTACAGGGCTAAACTCGCAAGCATCGTTAAGAACTTCTAACATGGCAAAACAAGTAATCAAACAGATAAAATTGCAGGTGCCGGCCGGAAAGGCAACTCCAGCGCCGCCCATTGGAACCGTATTGGGTCCGGCGGGTATAAATATCGGCGAGTTCGTCAATCAGTTCAACGAGCAGACGCGTGAAATGATGGGGGACATCATTCCGGTATTGATGAATGTTTACGACGACCGCAGTTTTGACTTCATTATGAAGCAGCCGCCGGCTTCCCGACTGATTCTGAAAGCCATCAGCAAAGACAAGGGTTCAGGTCGCCCGCACGCTTCCAAGGTCGGCAAGCTCTCCCAGGCACAGCTTCAGGGAATCGCAGAGACGAAGATGCCCGACCTGAATGCCAATGGTATAGAAGAGGCAAAGAAAATTATTGCCGGCACTGCCCGTTCTATGGGGGTGGATGTAGAGGGCGCTAGGTAGGGTTCTTTCAGAGAGCACAAAAGGTATGCGCAAGTGTACGTGTGCTTTGACTTGGAATCAAATCCTACTGATTCCTGCCCGCCTCCGCCGGCTGGCGAATGGCGGAGGAGGAAATCGCTAGGATTTCACTAACACGTTTCTTATAGGACACTGTCTCGTTTCAAATGAAAGCAAGATATATCGATATATCGATATATTGATAGTTTAATATTCGCGTTTTTGTGCGGGGGAGATAGGTTCGCTTTAAGGGAGAAAATAAGAAGATTAGAGCCACTACGATTAATCGTAGTGGCTGTAGCGATTCCCGCCTACCGGACGGACAGGCCTGCCCGCCTCTGGAGGGAATCGCTACAAGGAATTAAAAAACCTAGCGATTAATCGCTAGGAAACACATTGTAAGTGCATGGTATATACTATAGTAAGGACTATAGTACTTACTACGCACTATCGCTCCAGGTCGAGCAACGTGTACACCATGCCCTCGGGGGTTGTGTGTGTTTCTCGGAGCACTTCGTTTTGGAAAAGCATTTTGTACTCAGGAAAGAACGCATCGGCTTCTTTTTCGTCCTCTATAAGGGTGAGATAGAGCTTGTCAGCGAAGGGAATGGCCTGTTTGTAGATTTCCTCCCCGCCGATAACGAATGCTTCGCTACCATGTTCTGCGGCAAGCGAGAGCGCTTCTTCCATGGTGTGCGCAACGAGCACCTCCTGGTGTACCCAGTCGGCATTTCTGGTTACGACAATGTTCGTGCGGTTCGGGAGTGGTCGCCCGATGGACTCAAATGTCTTGCGCCCCATGATGACAGGGTGGCCGGTGGTGAGCGCCTTGAAGCGTTTCAGGTCATCTGAAATGTGCCAGAGAAGCTGGTTGTCTTTGCCGATTTCTCGGTTTTTCCCGATGGCGGCGATGAGTGAGACGCGTGGCTTCATGCTCAGTAGTGTAGCAGATGCCCGAATAACAAAGCCCTCCTCTCGCCACCTGTTTTTGAGGCCAGACCCAACCCAGCCCCTCAAAAACAGGCAACTCGCTCCGGGCTCCGGTATTCGGGATGTGTATAAGCAGGCGGACGGCACGGAACTCTGCGCCCACTACGCCATGAAATTGCCGGGGCGTCTTTTTCGGCTCGCGCCCGCGGGGGTACAATGAGTCTCCATGGCAAATTACGAAGTAGAGATCAAGTCCCTGCTGGGAAACCCAGAAAACGCCGAAAAACTGCGGAGTCGTTTACGCGATGTGGACAATGGCGTAACATGCCACTCTACGAACAAACAACTCAACCACTATTTTGTAGGCGGCGACCTCATGATGCTTGCCGAAGGGCTCGCGGAGCATCTCGCAGATGGATATCAAAAAAAACTCTCCGAGCTTGCGGAGCGTGCAAGTGATGTTTCAGTGCGCACGCGCCTGACCAGCCAGGACGACAAGGATGGTGAGATTTTCATCGTGGTGAAGGCATCGGTGGATGACACCACAAGCGAGAATGGCATTTCCCGCATGGAGTTTGAAGAGCCGGTTGACCTCACACTCGCGGAGTTGGACGAGCTGGTGCTTGCCGCCGGATTTGAATACCAGGCCAAGTGGTCGCGCGAGCGCGAAGAGTATGTCTGCAAAGGAGTGAATGTATGCTTGGATAGGAATGCGGGGTATGGATACCTGGCGGAGTTTGAAAAGGTGGTAGATGATGAGGGGCAAATTGATGCGGCTCGCGAAGAAGTAGAACAGCTCATGCATGATCTGGAGGTGGAGGAATTGCCGCAGGACAGATTGGCGCGCATGTTTGAGCATTACAACAAGAACTGGCTGGAATATTATGGGACCGAGAAAGTTTTTGTTGTGGAATAAGGCGTATGTTTCTCTCTGATACAGATATCAAGCAAGCATTGGCTGCGGGAGAGATTACACTCCGCGGGTTTGAAGAGGAGCGCCTTCAGCCGGCGAGCTATGATGTCATTTTAGGGAACAAATTTGCGGTTATGGAGTCGCACACGGCGCACCCGATTGATCCGACCGTTGGAATTTTGCCGCAGATGAAAGAGATTGAAGTGCCTGACGGCGGGCGCTTTATGTTGAACCCTGGTCACATGGCACTTGGGACACTTCGCGACTACATTGGCTCAGACAAGTATTTGATACAGCTCTCAGGTAAGAGTTCGCTCGCGCGCATTGGACTCGTGGTGCACAACACGGCGGGCATCATCAATCCCGGCCACTATCTCCACGTTACGCTGGAGCTATTTAATGTGAATAGTGTGCCCATTGTCTTGCGTCCTGGTATGGAGATTGCACAGCTTTTGTTCTCGCCGCTTTCGTCTCAGTCAGGACAGCACTACGAGGAAGTGGGGCGATTTGCGGGAGATAATTGGCAGAACAATCTCGCACTTAAAAAGAAACGCGCTGTTGGGAAAAAAGTAGCCAAGAAAGGGGTGAAGAAGGGAGCGAAGAAAAGCGCTCGTAAGAAAAAATAATATGGCTACACAAAAACATCCCGAATATCAGTATATTGACCTCTTGCGCGAGACTTTAGAAGAGGGTGATGAACAGGTTGATAAAGGAACGGGTGTGAAAACGTATAGTGTGTTTGGGCGTCAAATTCGTTTTAATCTCTCAGAAGGATTACCTCTCCTGACGACCAAGAAAGTGTACTGGAAGGGTGTTTTGCACGAGCTGTACTGGTTCATGTCCGGGCAGACGAACATTAAGTATCTGGTGGATAATAATGTGCACATTTGGGACGACTATCCGTACAAACTGTATGTTGAACGAGCAGAGAAGGAGGGAGGTCAAGTAATGCCGAAAGAAGAATTTATTGCACGTATCGCAGAAGACGAAACATTTGCAAAAGAGCATGGCTACTTACCGCATATCTATGGCGAATTGTGGCGTCACTGGCGTGCGACTGACGGACGAGAGGTAGATCAGCTCGCGTGGGCGCTTGATGAGCTTCGACAGGATGCGGATGCGCATAACACACTCGTAACGTCATGGAATCCCGAGTATCTCTACAGCATGGCACGGCCGAATGAAGGCGCGCGTTTTCCGATTTGCCACAATATGTACCAGCTCAATATCAAGAACGAAAAGCTGTGTTTGCAGTTGTACCAGCGCAGTGCCGATGTGTTTCTCGGAGTTCCGTTCAACATTGCAAGCTATGCACTCCTCACAATGGTGCTTGCAAAAATTCTTGGAAGAGAAGCGGGAGAATTTATCCATACTTTTGGCGACCTGCACATATATGAAAATCATCGCGAACAGGCACAAGAGCAGCTCGCGCGCGAGCCGCGCGCATTTCCGAAGGTGAACTTTACCCAGAATTTTGACTCATTGGATACATTCAAACCCGAATACGTTGAACTTCAAGGGTATGACCCGCATGATACGATTAAAGCTGAACTGACCGTGGCAGGAGGGTTCAACAAGAAAATGCATGGAACGAATTCGTAAACGCGTATGATCTAGCTACTCTCCATATGGACATTAATAATGTAATGAACCACACATGGAGAAGGGCACATTTATTGTCATAGACGGAGGAGAAGGAAGCGGCAAAACCACTGTTGCCGCGCAAGTGAAAGAAGCACTCGGCGGAGAGTGTGTGTTAACGCATGACCCGGGCGGTGCGCCGTTCTCTAAACTCGTTCGCGGCTTGGTGCTGACTGATGACGCAAAGCATGCTGATGCAGAGACACTGTTCGCGCTCTTCTGGGCGTCACGGCGCGACCTTCTCGTGCACACGATTGCGCCGGCACTTGCTGAAGGGAAGACGGTGGTATGTGACCGGTTTGATTCATCTACTTGGGCGTATCAGATAAAAGGACAGCAGCAGCCCCGGCTGGCGGAGTTGTTTTGGAGTATCCGCGCGCACTTTCTCTCTGGGCTCAAGCCCGCGCGCTACATCATTCTTGATGTTGCGGCAGAAGAAGGCGCGCGACGCGTTGAGGCGCGAGGCAGTGGCAAGAATCACTTTGGGGTGCGCCCAGCTGAGTTTCATGAGCGAGTGCGTGCTGGTTTCTTGGATTTTGTAGAGCAAAAACAAATTGCAGGCACGGTGGTGGACGCGCATCATCCTTTGGCACAAGTCAGTCAAGATGTCATTACACACATACAAGAGTACAATAAATAACAATTATGGATTCATACCCACATATAGAAGGTCAGGACCCGGAGCTCTATGGCGCGCTCATCGGGGAGGAGAAGCGCGAAGCTGATGGGCTGGAACTTATTCCCTCGGAGAATTACGTCTCGTACGCGGTGCGCGAGGCACAGGGTTCAATTCTTACCAACAAATACTCGGAAGGATATCCCGGCAAGCGCTACTACGGCGGGCAGGACTTTACGGATGTCGCGGAGACACTTGCTATTGAGCGCGCAAAGAAGCTTTTTGGTGCCGCGTACGCGAATGTCCAGCCGCACTCGGGTGCCTCGGCGAATATGGCGCTGTATTTTGCATTGCTTGAGCCGGGCGACACGGTGCTCGGCATGGACCTCTCGCACGGCGGCCACTTAACGCACGGACATCCGGTGACTCACTTGGCGCACATTTTCAACTTCGTGCGCTACAAAATGAAAGATACGGAAACGGGTGAGATTGATTATGACCACATGCGCGAAGTCGCAAAGAAAGAAAAGCCAAAGATGATTCTTGCCGGTTTCTCGGCGTACTCGCGTGAGCTTGATTACGATGCTTTTGCCTCTATTGCGAACGAGGTTGGTGCGTATACGGCGGCTGATGTGGCACACATTGCCGGGCTCATCGCCGGCGGCGCGGCTAGAAATCCGTTTGATGCCGGCTTTGACATCATGACTTCAACTACACACAAAACACTGCGCGGACCGCGCGGCGGACTTGTGCTGGTGCGGGAGAGCGAAGATGTCATCAAAAAGATAAACAAGACGGTGTTCCCGGGACTGCAGGGGGGTCCCTTGATGCATGTGATTGCGGCGAAGGCGGTTGCATTCGGAGAGGCGCTTCATCCGTCATTCAAGACGTATGCGGCGCAAATCCTCAAAAACGCGAAAGCAATGGAGGAAGTTTTCCGCGCACGTGGCGTGCGCATGATTGGCGGCGGTACCGACAACCATCTAATTCTCGCGGATGTGTACGGCTCGCTCGGTGTCTCCGGCAAGGAGGCGGAGGAGGTTCTGGACTCGGTTGGCATTACACTCAACAAGAATGTAATAGCGGACGACGAGCGGCCGCCGTTGGACCCATCCGGCATTCGCTTCGGGACACCTGCAATTACCACCCGCGGATTCATGGAGGCAGACTGCGCGCGCGTAGCAGAGCTTATGATTGACGCACTGGAAAAGAAGGGCGACGAATCCTCACTCGCGGCAATACGCACCGAAATCACTGATCTCGCCCACCAGCATCCAATTCCTGAAAGCTTTGCTACATAAAAGATGTTTCCCGCAAGAAATTGTGTTGCGAGTGTGAAGCACGAAGGGAGATAGGGAAGTCCACAACATATGTACAACCGCTACGATTAATCGTAGCGGCTACTGGTATACTGGAGTTATGGCTCGTATTTCAGAGGAGCCCGTTTCAAAACACGTACTTGAACATATAGCCGAGCTTTTGATATACGAAATAGCGCGCATACGTACTGATGTTAGTGCGCAGGCATTTCTTGAGTCCTTTTTTACTCCAACTGAGCGCATCATGTTCGCGAAGCGCTTTGCAATCATTGTTATGCTTGAGGAGGGGTGGCCATACAGTGAAATTGAGAGGGTGCTGAAGGTGAGTCCTTCTACCATTGGGCGCCTACAGCAGAAGCGGGAGCGAGGCGTGTACAACGCACTTCTGTACAGTGGTGCCAAGAAAAAGAGTCGCTCCGCTGGATTTACTCTTGAAGCGATACTGCGCGGGGGTCTGCCTCCAATAACAGGCAAGGGACGTTGGAAAACATCATTTGCGATTATTGATGACCAACGCCAGCGAGAAGTGCGAAAACAGCGCCACAAGCGGCTTCCTCGTAGAGGCACCGGAAGTGATAAGAATGGCCACTACTACGATTAATCGTAGTAGTCTAAGTGTGGCTGGGGGCGGATATGGTAGCTGAGGAGAATACCACTACGATTAATCGTAGTGGTGGAATTTCTATTTTTCTCTTTTTTTCTTCTCCTCTTCTTTCTCCTCCTACCTATCCTCGGACGCGTTTGGGTAAACCACAGACTGTATACCTGAAGAGGATGTGCTTTTGGCATATTGCGAACAAAAACCGTATACTGGGCATTATGAGGGTAGAGATTGAAAAACGCATTCGTGCGGCGGCAGAAGCACTCGGCATTGCTGCGGACGGACTGGCGGTTGAGTATATTGAAGACGAGCAGTATTGGGATATTGCGACGAATGTCGCACTCGTAGGTGCGAAAGCGGCGGGGGCTTCTCCTAGTGAGCTTGCACAGAGGGTGGTAAATGAGCTTGGGGAAATTGCGGGTGTGGAGAAAATTGAAATTGCCGGACCGGGGTTCATTAATTTCACGCTGACCGCTGAAGCGCTTGCGCGGGTTGTGAGCGATATTGCGGCACAGCCGGAGGCATGGGGGCGCAATGAAAGCAAAGGCACACAAGAAATTTTACTCGAATATACAAGCCCCAATCTATTCAAACCGTTGCATGTTGGCAATCTTGTGGGGAACATTGTAGGCGAGTCGCTTGCACGGCTGTACGAAAACGGTGGAGCGCAGGTTCGCCGTATCAACTACCCGTCTGATATCGGGCTTACGATTGCAAAGGGAGTATGGGGTCTTAAAAAAACGGGAGGTGGCCCGAGCGACATCCAAGCGCTCGGTGAAGCATACAGGATTGGAAATGAGGCATACGAGACAGACAGTGTTGCCAAAGAGGAAATAGGAAATGTTAATCGGGCACTTTATTCAGGGACAGATGAAGAGCTGAACGATTTGCGTGCCCGTGGTATTGAAACCTCGCGCAAACAGCTTGCGGAGTTATGCCGCGCACTTGGCACCAAATTTGACTTTGAGATATTTGAAAGTGAAGCCTCACCAGTTGGGAAAGAGATCGTGCTGGGGCATGTCGGCAGAGTGTTTGAAAAAAGCGAAGGAGCAGTCGTTTTTCCCGGCGAACGACACGGGCTTCACACTCGTGTATTTTTAAATTCACAAGACCTACCGACATATGAGGCTAAGGACCTAGGTAATTTCAAGCTCAAACAAGAAAAATATCCTGAGTGGACGCATTCTCTTGTGGTGACGGGGCGTGAGCAAGCCGATTATTTTAAGGTGGTGTACGCGGCTATTCGCGAGGTGTTTCCAGCGGCGAAAGAAAAAGAACTCATCCATATTTCCACAGGCTTCCTTACTTTAACGACCGGCAAAATGTCATCTCGCAAAGGGAATGTGCTCACAGGCGAGTCGCTGTTTGCAGAATTGCAGGAAAGCGCTCGGACTCGAGCTGAGGAAAGCCGAGCAGAAGATGCGGGAGCACTCGGAGAACAAATTGCGGTTGCGGCTTTGAAATACGAGATCCTCAAACGAAATTCCGGGTCTGACATTGTGTTTGACAAAGAACGAGCACTCTCTCTTGAGGGGGACTCAGGGCCGTACATTCAGTATGCGTATGCACGGGCGTGTTCGGTTGTGGATGCGGGTAAGGGGGAAGGAGTTGTTGCGGCGGCGGAGCCGCCGCAGACGGACGGAGAGCGAAGTATCATGCGTGCACTCATGCAATTTCCTGATGTGGTTTTGCGCGCGCAAGAAGAGCTTGAGCCGCACTATGTTGCCGTTTACATTGGCGAGCTTGCCTCAATGTACAACAGCTGGTACGCGCAGGAGCGCGTGCTTGGCACGCCCGATGCGGCGCGCCGACTTGCGATAACTGAGGCGGTTGCGGTGACGCTTAAAAATGGACTTTGGCTTTTGGGGATTCAAGCGCCAAAGCGGATGTAGGTGTGGACATCAGAAAAGGGCTGAAAAGATGAGTAACAACACTGGCGTCCCGCTTGCGGGACGCTTTGTTTTGGGGAGGGAATCTTGCTACGATTGGCTATGTATGAAGGATGGAAAAAAGACAGAGATAGCTAAGCGTGAAGAGACAATTCAGGAGTACTGGGAGAAGAACGACATTTTCAAAAAAACACTTGAGAAAGATGCTCCTCAGGGCGAGTATGTCTTTTATGACGGCCCGCCGTTTGCGACTGGCACGCCGCATTATGGGCACTTGGTAGCAAGTGCAATGAAAGACGCAGTGCCACGCTACTTTACTATGCGCGGGTTTAGAGTTGAGCGTCAGTGGGGATGGGATTGCCACGGGCTTCCCATTGAAAACATTGTTGAGCAGGAACTTGGCACAAAAAGCAAAAAGGAAATTGAAGAAATCGGCGTCAAGAAATTCAACGAGCTGTGTCGTGAAAAGATATTCACGTACGTGGATGTGTGGAATAAGGTCATCCCACGTTTCGGACGCTGGGCGGACATGGAAAATCCATACCGCACCATGGACAAGGATTATATGGAAAGTGAATGGTGGGCGTTTAAACAACTCTATGACAAAGGACTTGTATACGAAGACTATCGCTCTCTTCACATTTGCCCGCGCTGTGAGACAACGCTTGCTCAATCGGAAGTGGCAGAAGGATACACGGACGTTAAAGACATCTCTGTAATTGCAAAGTTTGAGCTATTGGATGAGCCGGGAACGTTTCTTCTTGCCTGGACGACAACACCGTGGACATTGCCGGGGAACGCGGCGCTTGCGGTTGGGGCGGATGTAACATACGTCATAGCTGAAAGCGAAGGAGAGAAGTTTATTTTCGCAAAGGAGCGCGCAGAAGAAGTATTTAAAGACAAGTCGTTTACTGCCTTGCAGGAGGTTGATGGCAGTGAGCTCGTGGGCAGGGCATACAAACCGCTGTTTGATTATTACGCAAACGACGAGAATCTCATAAATCGCGAAAATGGGTGGAAGGCATACGCGGCAGACTTTGTTTCAACTGAGGAAGGGACGGGGGTCGTGCACATAGCACCGGCGTTTGGGCAAGACGACATGGATCTCGGTAAAGAAGAGCAGTTGCCGTTCATTCAACATGTTGGCATGGACGGGCGGTTCAAGCCGGAGGTTGCGGACTTTGCCGGTTTGTTTGTGAAGCCCAAGGAAGACCCTATGGAAACCGATGTTGAGATCATTAAATACCTTGCGCACAACAACCTGCTGTTTGCGAAGAAAAAAATTGAGCACAGCTATCCGCTGTGCTGGCGCTGTGATACGCCGCTGTTGAACTACGCGATGAGCTCATGGTTTGTTGCGGTGCAGAAAATTAAAAGCGAACTGACGGAAAACGCAAAGAATATTCATTGGTCGCCTCGGCATATGAAGGAAGGACGTTGGGGCGGGTGGCTTGAAAGTGCCCGCGACTGGTCTATCAGCCGCCAGAGATTCTGGGCGAATACAATTCCTGTGTGGCGTTGTAGTGAGTGCGATGCTGAGCGCGTATTCGGAAGTGCCGGCGAGCTTTCCGAGGCAAGCGGGAAAGAAGTGACAGATTTGCACAAGGACATAGTGGATGAAATTACCGTGCCGTGCTTGTCCGGCCAGGGCCTGTCCGGCCAGGGTGAGTGTGGCGGCGAAATGAGGCGTGTGCCGGATGTGTTGGATACGTGGTTTAACTCGGGCTCTGTGCCTTTTGCTTCGTATCACTACCCGTTTGAGAACGAGAAGAAGGTGAGGGAGCGCATTCCGGCGGACTTTATCGCCGAAGGCCAGGACCAAGTGTCCAAGTGGTTTTACTATCAGCACGTGCTCTCGGGTGCGCTGTTTGGACGCGCGGCGTTTAAAAACGTGATTGTAAACGGCATCGTACTTGCCGAGGACGGCAGGAAAATGAGTAAGCGCCTGCAGAATTACCCTGACCCGGTGGGTGTTATTGATAAATATGGAGCAGACGCTGTGCGTTTGTATCTCTTGTCCTCTCCAGTTATGCGAGCTGAGAACTTGAACTTTTCTGAAGCTGGCGTGGATGAGGTTGCAAAGAAGGTGATTGGGCGTCTTGCGAATGTCGTCTCTTTCTACAAACTGTATGAGAACCCGCAAAAGGGCGCTCCGGAGGAGAGCGCGCATGTACTCGACCGATGGATTCTGGCTCGGCTTAATAAATTCACGCTGAATGTAACCGAGGCCATGGACGCTTATGCGCTTGACCGAGCGGGCAGAGAGTTCGGAGCGTTCGTTGACGATCTTTCAGTGTGGTATGTGCGCCGATCCAGGGAGCGCATTAAGGAGGGAGGAGACAGCGCGCATGAGGCGCTCTCTACACTACGACATGTTCTTCTTACATACGCGAAAGTGTCGGCGCCTTTTACTCCTTTCATCGCCGAGTGGATATGGCAAGAAGCGCAGGGCGGCGGAGAAAGCGTCCATCTGACAGATTGGCCTGACTTTGAGGTGCCGAGCGAAGACATTCTTGTTGCTATGAATGATGTGCGAAGAATTGTCTCGCTTGCGCTTGAGCAGCGCTCGAGGGCTGATATAAAAGTGCGTCAGCCGCTCAAAACGCTCAAGATAAATTATCTTCAGCCCGAAGGCGCGGCGTCAGCCGACATGGCGGAATACGAGGTTTTGATTAAAGAAGAGGTAAATGTTAAGAAAATAGAATGGAATGCGGACGAGCCGCACGAAGTCGCTCTGGACACGACCATAACGCCCGAGCTTGAGGAGGAGGGAATGTATCGGGAGCTTGCGCGCATGGTACAGGACGAGCGTAAAAAGTTGGGGCTTAAGGTGGAAGACGCGGCGGTGCTGTCTGTCGTGGCGGATGGCAAGTGGAGGACTGTTGCGGAGAAATACGCGCCCGATTTGAAGCGCGCGGCGAATCTTACGGAATTCAAGGTAGAGAGAGGGGACGACGGCATCAAAATTATTCTCAGCCACCATTTCTAGGAGTGATTTTGTCATGGCATATCAGCAGTATAGAACCGAGGCCATCGTACTGCGTAGCTTTTCCGCAAAGGAAGCAGACAAAGTGTTGGTGTTGTTTGCGCGCGAATTCGGTCTGTTGTATGTACGCGCGGTAAGCTTGCGCGAAGAAAAGTCGCGCCAGCGCTACTCTCTTCAGGACCTTTCTCTTGCAAATGTGGGGATTGTGCGCGGAAAGGGCGGCTGGCGGCTGGTCGGTGCTTCACTTACCGCTTCTCACCCGAGAGAAGAGGATTCCATGCGGACATATGCGCGCCTCGCGAGCATGGTCGTTTCGCTTGTTCATGGAGAAGAGAGGAACGACTATCTTTTTAATACTCTGGAACAAGCCCACGGCGCTCTTAGCGAAGGCACTCTGCCGCCGCAGTCGCTTGAAATTATCTGCGCCGTCAAAATACTTTATGCACTCGGATATTTTTCTCCGGACGAGTCGCAGAAAAGACTGCTTGAAGATGCTCCTTATACGGCCGAATTGTGCGCTTGCGCGGAGTCCATGCGCAAACCTCTCGTGAGGGGTATTAATAATGCTCTTCGCGAAAGCCAGCTTATTTTTAATACATAGGGGCCCATATTAAGGAGAGAGGTACGACACCACCGGACGTGGCACTACCGGCTTTCGCGTTTTACTGTGGCTGGCGCGTGTTACAGGAAAGTAATGAAATGATATAATTGTGCGCATGACTTCAGACGACGAACGCCTGCGTCGGCTTAGAGGAGCTTTGTATTCACGCTCTGTCTCCAAGCACCTCAAGCCCGAGGAGAGGCGGCATTTGCGCCAAGAGGGAGAGGCGCTCCGGCGGGACTGGCCGAACTTGGACGAAGAGAGACTTCATGGCACGACTGTAGCTCCTCGCTCAATCACCATTACGCGCTCCGCCATGTGGTGGGTTTTGGGAGCGGCCGTCATTTTCTTTTTGGCCGCCGCTTCCACTTTCGTTTATTACTTCACAGTCGGCCCCGGCGGCAGCCATGTGGCACCCAGAAATATAGACATCACCGTGCGGGGGCCGCTCACGACTCCGGGAGGAGAGCCGGTAGAGATGCAGATAACCGTAATTAACCGCAACCGCACTGCGCTTGAGCTTGCAGATCTGGTTCTTACATATCCTCCCGGTACGCGCTCGCCGTCCGACTTCAGTACGGATCTCCCGCGACAGAGGATTCCGCTCGGAAACATTGAGGCGGGCGGGCAGAGGCAGGGAGAAGTCTCGGCCGTGTTTGTCGGCGAGGAAGGAGAAAAGGCGCGCGTAAAGATAGAGCTGGAATACAGGCTCAAGAATTCCAACGCGATTTTCGTAACCGATGCCGAGTATGCAGTTACGTTTGCATCTTCCGCTCTGGCTCTTTTGGTTGATGCCAATGAGGAGGCAATTTCTGGACAGCGTATGTCGCTTGTCGCCACGGTTTCATCGAATGCCGACGTGGTCATACGCGATGCGGTCCTCGAAATTTCATATCCCTTCGGGTTCACGCCGATTGATACGCTTCCGAAAGCGGCTTCCCGCGATTCTTTTTGGGAGCTTGGCGATATCCATCCCGGCGATGAGGTCAAAATAAGGGTAGACGGTACGCTGGAAGGGCAGGAGAACGACGAGCGCGTATTTACTTTTACGCTCGGCACCCGCGGGAACAAAGACATTCAGCACGTGGAAGTGCCGCTTGCGAGCGTTCCTCACCGCACCGTGCTCGCTCGTCCGTTTATAGGGCTTTCTGTAGCCGTGAACTCTGACGAGGGAACAAAGCCGGTTGCGGCTGTTGTTTCTCAGACGGTCAATGTTTCAATCCCGTGGAAAAACAACCTCGGCTCGTCCTTATCCGATTTGGTTATAGTCGCACAGCTCTCCGGACTCGTCATAAACGAACAACAAGTAAGGGCGGAGGATGGGTTCTACCGTTCTTCCGACCGCACTTTCATATGGGACAAGACGACTACGCGCGGGGACTTCTCCGGTATTGCTCCCGGCGAGAGCGGCATAGTTATGTTTTCTTTCGACATGCCTCCCGAAGAAGAAACGCTTTCTCTTCGCGACGCGGCGCTTGAGATTACCGTCAATGCGGCGGCAAGAAGGTCCCAAACCGGCGTGCCGGAAACTTTGCAGGCAAGTGTGTCGCGTGCGGTTCACTTGGGAACTACAGTTCATTCGCTTTCCAATTCATTTTACTCCTCCAACCCTTTTGGCAGCGTAGGGCCGATTCCGCCGAAGGTTAATGAAGAGACCACGTTCGCCGTTGTTTGGACAGTGGTGAACACCACGAATGTGATAAAAAACGGCGAAATGGAAGGCATCTTGCCGGCTAACGTGCGCTGGCTCGGCGTATTTTCGCCGCGAAACGAGCAGGTGGAATTCTCGTCTAGCGACGGTACTGTTACTTGGCGGCTTGGGAATATTGATGCGGGTGTGGGTGTCGCCGGGCGCGAACCGCGGCAGATCGCTTTTGCGCTCGGTCTTACTCCTTCGGCAACTCAAATTGGCTCCGTGGCCCCTCTTGTAGTCAACCAAACCTTCAGCGGCACGGACGAGTTCACCGCCAAAGAAGTGTTTGGTTCCATTGCAAATGTAACGACCGAGCTTGACGACCCCGACTTCATTCCCGGCAATGCGAGCGTGGTGCAATAAATATGGAAAAAGAAACGGATAAAATGGGAAAAGTCGTCTCGCTTGCAAAGCGGCGCGGTTTTGTATTTCAGGGCTCGGAGATTTATGGGGGACTCGCTGGTACGTGGGATTATGGGCCAATGGGGGTTGGGCTGGATTTCAATATCAAACAGTATTGGTGGCAGGAGTTTGTGGGAAAGCGAGATGATGTCTACGGCGTTGACGCGTCAATTTTGATGCATCCGCGGGTGTGGGAAGCAAGTGGCCACACCGAAGGATTTACCGACCCGCTTGTTGAAGACAAAAAGACACATAAACGACATCGCGCGGATCATTTACTTGAGGATGCCGGCGTTGACGCTTCGCGTCTTTCGGTTGATGAGATGGGCGAAAAGATTAAAGAGCTCAAACTTACCAGTCCCGAAGGCAATGAGCTTACCGAACCCAAGGTGTTTAATTTGCTAGTGGAAGCGAGCGTGGGTGCTGTTGATGGCTCAAAAGATGCTGTGTATTTGCGTGGAGAAATTACACAAGGTGTTCATGTGAATTTTAAAAACGTATTGGATTCAATGCATCCGAAACTTCCGTTTGGAATCGCGCAAATTGGAAAAGCATTTCGCAACGAGATTGTGCCAGGCAACTTTCTGTTTCGCGTGCGAGAGTTTGAGCAAATGGAATTGCAATACTACGTGCATCCAAATGAGGAAGAAGGGAAACGGCAATATGAGTACTGGAAGGAAAAAAGCATGGAATGGTACAAGGGGTTGGGAATTAGCCCTGAGAATCTACGCTTTCGTGAGCATGATGAAAACGAGCGCGCGCACTATGCACGAGAAGCATGGGACATTGAATACAATAGCCCAATTGGATGGAAAGAGGCGTGGGGTATTCATCATCGTGGGGACTGGGATTTGCGCCGCCATGAAGAGCACTCAGGTGTCTCAATGAAATACTCTGACCCGACAACGGGAGAGAAGGTGTGGCCGTGGATTATTGAAACTTCGGGTGGTATTGGTCGTGCATTTCTGTTCGTACTTCTTGATGCATATCGCGAAGATGAGCTTGGAGGTGAAAAGCGTGCGTATCTCGCTCTTTCTCCAAAGCTCGCCCCTGTTAAGGCGGCGGTGTTCCCGCTGTTGAAGAACAAGCCAGAGTTGGTGGAGAAGGCGCGTGAGGTTTATACAGCTCTCAAAAAGCAGATTCCTTCAGTAATGTGGGATGATAATGGAAACATTGGAAAGCGCTACCGCAGACAGGACGAGATAGGCACACCATTTTGTATCACAATTGACTTTGATACGCTGGAAGATGATACGGTAACTATTCGAGAGCGCGATTCGGGCGAGCAGACAAGGATGCCAACAAGTGAAGTCTCGGATGTTTTGGCAGAAGCCATCCGGTAAATAGTTTCTGCTATAATAAAATGATGGAACGCGAGTATAACTTCTCCATAACGACGGGCACTATTGTCAAGACGCTTCTATTGCTTGTTTTGTTCTGGTTTGTGTTCTACCTGCACGAACTTGTTTTGGTGGTTTTGACCGCGATAGTTATAGCATCTGCGATTGAACCGGCGGCAAAGTGGTTTGTCAGGCGCAAAGTGCCGAGAGTGGCGGCTGTTCTGATTGTCTACCTGCTCTTCTTCGGATTTTTCTTCGGTTTCTTTTATTTGTTTGTGCCACCGGTCTTGTCGGAGACCGCACGCTTTATAACCGAAGTCCCGTCTTATGTTGAAGTGTTCGACAACCGCCTCGGGAACTTCGGCGGCTCCATTATCCCCGGCGCGCCCTCTTCAGACAGCGCTTTCTCCGTATCCGAACTTGTTTCTCAACTCCGCGCGGCTTTAAGTGGATTGTCCACTAACACATTTTCAGCCGTAAGCGCGGTGTTCGGCGGCGTTGTCTCCTTCCTTCTTATACTTGTTTTCTCTTTCTATTTTGCGGTGCAGGAAACCGGCATAGACGATTTTTTGCGTGTCGTTACGCCTGTTAAGCATCAGCGCTATGTGGTGGATCTCTGGCGCCGTTCCCAATATAAGATAGGCCTTTGGATGCAGGGGCAATTACTGCTGGCGTTAATCGTAGGCGTTTTGGTGTATTTGGGGCTTACGGTGCTGGGAGTGAAGTATGCGCTCCTCTTGGCGGTTCTAGCGGCACTGTTTGAGCTTATTCCCGTATTCGGACCGATTCTCGCGGCTGTTCCGGCGGTTATCGTGGCGCTTGTTGACGGCGGCATAACTCTGATTATATTGGTTATCGCGCTTTATCTGATCATACAGCAGTTTGAGAACCATCTCATATATCCTCTGGTGGTAACGAAAGTTGTGGGAGTGCCGCCGCTGTTGGTCATTCTCGGCCTTATCATCGGCGGCCAACTCGCCGGTTTCTTAGGTATTATTCTCTCGGTGCCGGTCGCGGCGGCACTGCAGGAGTTGGTCAGGGACATTCAACAGCGCCGCTCGTTCGTGTTTGGTGAAGACGAGCCGGAGCAGATGCCGGAGGCGGCGTAGTAAGTACTGTATCGCTCCGCGATATCGCGTCCTCGCTCGGACCTCATACAAGCAAGCTTGTGCGAGCCTCCTCGCTAGCCGCGATAGTCCTTACTATAGTATATACTACTGACGGGGAGTTGCCTGCGGGGTGCTCTGCAGGTACGCTAGATGGATATGGCGAAAGCGCGCTACATAACAACGACACTTCCCTATGTGAATGCCGAAGCGCACATCGGGTTTGCGGTTGAGATTGTGCAGGCAGATGCGCTTGCGCGCCACTGGCGACTGATGGGAGACGATGTGTTTTTCAATACAGGAACAGATGAACACGGACAAAAGATTTTGGATGCGGCAGAGAAAGCTGGCGAGGAGGTGCAGGCGTATGTGGATAGATACGCCGAGGGCTTCCGCGGGCTCAAGGACGTTCTTAACATTTCAAACGATGCATTTATTCGCACAACTGACCCTGAGCATGTAAAAGCGGCGCAGGAATTGTGGCGCTTGTGTGACAATGCGGGCGACATAGAAAAGAAAACATTTCGCGGATTGTATTGTGTCGGATGCGAAAAACTTTTAACTGCCAAAGATCTTGAAGACGGGAAGTGCCCGCTCCATTCGGAGCGCGAGCCGGAAGAGCGCGAGGAGGAAAACTATTTTTTCAAATTTTCAAACTACGAGCAGAAACTGCTTGACTATCTGGATAGTGAGCAGGTCATCGTGCCCCCGTATCGCCTTAAAGAGGCGCGGGAGTTTGTAAGAAGCGGCTTGGAGGATTTTAGTATCTCGCGCGAGAAAGAGCGCATGAGTTGGGGTGTGCCAGTGCCGGGCGATGATACACAGGTGATGTATGTGTGGTTTGATGCACTTACGAACTATATCTCTACACTTGGCTGGCCGAATGAGGGAGGCAACTATGAGAAATTCTGGGTGAATGGCGAGACACTGCAAGTGGCGGGGAAAGACCAGGTGCGATTTCAGTCTTTGATGTGGCAAGCAATGCTCATGTCGGCAGGTCTTCCAACTACAAAGCGTATTTTTTACCACGGTTTTGTTACGTCTGGCGGGCAGAAGATGAGCAAGTCGCTCGGCAATGTCATTAGTCCGAATAACCTAGTTGAGCGCTATGGCACTGATGCCACACGTTACCTCTTGCTACGGCATGTGCATCCGTTTGAAGACACGGATGTTACCCGGGAGCGTTTGGATGAGTGGTACACGGCCAATTTGGTGAACGGGTTGGGAAATGTGGTGGCGCGTGTGATGCAGCTTGCGCAGACGCACCTGGATGAGCCGATTACGCGTCCTGATGCCGCAGGCTTCCCGGAGGAGTACACGAAAGCGCTTGATGGTTTTGATTTCAATACAGCTGCGGATGTTGTCTGGAAGCGAATACAAGAAGTGGATGAGCGCATTACGCGTGAAGAGCCGTTTAAAGTAGTGAAGGAGAACCCTGAAGAAGGAAAACGCATTATTGCTGAATGTGCACAAGAGTTGTATCTTATTGCGCGGCTTTTGCATCCGCTCTTGCCGGAGGCGAATGAAAAAATCAAACAGGCGGTTTTAGCAAACAAAAAGCCGGAGAATCTGTTTCCGCGACTGTAGGAGTCATAAATTATGCGTATAGAGCAAGAGATTGAAGCTATAAAAGAGAGGAATGCTCGTGTTGAATCTGATAAGACATGGGAAACAAGCATATTTCGGCGAACAGTTATCACGGCCGGAACTTATGCAATTGCGCTCTGGTGGCTTTATACGATAGGGAATACTCAGCCGCTGTTTAACGCGGCCGTACCGGCTGGAGGATATTTACTTTCCACCCTCGCCTTGCCGATTCTGAAGAATTGGTGGTTACAGTATAAAAAGTAAGACCAGAAGACTAACTGGAACGAAGTGCTACTTTTGTCTGGCACGTGCTTTGGCACGTGCCAAAGCACGTGCCAGACAGGAGGTGTGTGGTATGATGGGGGAGTATGGCAAAAGAAAGGAGAATTTCGGATACACGCACGCATAAACTCACCATTAGCGGCGGCAAAAACTATTGCCTCATCATTCCGATTGAATTTGTGAGGCATCTCGGCTGGCGGGAGCGACAAAAAGTAGACATCACGCTTGAGGGGAGTTTACTCACCATTCGTGATTGGGAAAAGTAACCATGAAAGAACTCATTCAAAAAGTGGAAGAAGCCACGCGCTCTTTCATGGAGAAGCAGGACAAGGCGCATGACTGGTATCACATTGAACGTGTGCGAGATATGGCGCTACGTATTGTTGAGAGAGAAGGGGGAGACAAAGAGCTCGTAGAGCTCATCGCGCTGGTGCATGATGTGGGGGATAGGAAGATTCATGATAGTGAAGAGGCGGGCGTGGACGCGACCGTTTCCCTACTGGAAGAGTGCGGTGTGCCGGAAGATGTGGCGGAGAAAGTGACTGACTTGGCGCATCGTGTTTCATTCAAGGGAGCGGGAGTACCTGATAATATGCCCGATCTTGAGGGAAAGATTGTGCAGGATGCCGACCGTCTTGACGCGATTGGAGCTATTGCCATTGCGCGCACGTTTACATGGGGCGGGCACCACAATCATCCAATCTATGTTCCGGAGGAGAAAGTACGCATGGCGCAAAGTGCCAAGGACTACTACGAGAAGAAAGAAGGATCAAGTATCAATCATTTTCATGAGAAACTCCTCTTGCTCAAAGACCGATTGCATACGAAAACAGCAAAGGAAATTGGGGAAAAGAGACATGCGTTCATGGAGGACTTTTTGGAGCAGTTCATGAATGAGTGGGAGGGGAAAGATTGATATGCGCTATATTGATACGCACTCGCACCTGCATTTTAGGCAGTACGATGAGGATCGTGATGATGTGCTCGCGCGTATGCGTGAGCAGAATGTAGTGACAATTGCAGTGGGGACGAGTGTTGATACATCCGCGGGTGCGGTGGCACTTGCCAAGGAGCATCCGGAACTCGTTGTGGGTGCGACCATTGGTGTGCATCCGACAGATACGAATGAAGGGTTTGACGCGAAGGCATACGAGCCGTTCCTGAAAGAAGGCGTGGTGGTTGGTGTGGGTGAGTGCGGGTTGGACTATTTTAGGGATAATGCGGCGGAGGCGGGTAAGCGGCAAAGAGAGGTGTTTGAAGCGCAGATTGCGTTTGCGGCGGAGTATGACTTGCCGCTGATGCTACACATACGCGCTTCGGCTGGCTCAACCGATGCGCACGACGAGGCGCTGGACATGCTCGCGAGTTGGCAGAAAGAAAAAGGGGAGCGCGTGCGCGGCAATGCGCACTTTTTTACGAGCACGCCTGAGATTGCGAAGCGATACTGGGATATGGGCTTCACCACTGCGTTTCCGGGCGTGATTACCTTTGCCGCGGAGACGCAGGAGGCGGTGAAGGCGGCGCCTCTCAATATGATTCTCTCTGAGACGGATGCGCCGTATGCGGCACCGGAGCCGTACCGCGGGAAGCGCAATGAGCCGGCGTATGTTGTTGAGGTGGTGAAAAAAATTGTGGAAATACGGGGTGGGGATGAAGAGAAGGTATCCGAAGCGCTTATTAGCAATGCGCGGCGCGTGTTCGGGGTTGCTGTCTAGAGGGTGTTGTGGTAGAGTATCCCGCACACGCATGGCAGAAGAAGAAACAACAGGTGTAGAAAAAGAGGCAACCGAGACCGCAGGCGCGGATGAAACGCGGGTGTATGAAATTGGGTACCACATTCTTCCGTCTGTTCCGGAGGAGAATTTGGATGACGTCGTGGCGGTCATTCGCAATACGATTGAAAAGGCAAGCGGCTCATTAATAACCGAAGGAGCGCCGCAGTCCGTGAAGCTCGCGTATACGATGTACGTCAACCGTGGCGGCACGCACGACAAATATGACAGCGCGTATTTCGGATGGATAAAATTCGAGGCGCCGGCCGAAGCGGCGCTATCACTTGGCGCTGAACTTAAAGAGAACGGACAAATACTGCGTTATTTAATATTCAAGACTGTAAAGGAAGAGACGCGCGCAAGCGTGCGCGTACCGAAACTGCGGGAAGTAAAAAGAACGGACACAATAGACAGTACCCCTAGAAGGGGGGCCCCGGCGGAGGAAAAGGAGGAGGTTTCGGAAGAGGCGCTTGACAAGTCAATAAAAGAGCTGGTCGGCGATGTCGAAAGCAAATAGTTTTTTCGTTTTTCGTGATAATATAATAGAGTATGTATTTGAACAAAGTGATGTTGTATGGCAATCTGACGCGCGATCCGGAGATGAAGGCCCTTCCCTCCGGAATGCAGGTTACAAACTTTAGTATAGCGACGAACCGAGTTTATAAGGACAGGGACGGGAATCGGCAGGAGCAGGCCGATTTTCATAACATAGTTGTGTTTGGTAGGCAGGCGGAGACTGTAAGCCAATATTTGAAAAAGGGCAGTGCGGCATATGTTGAAGGGCGCTTACAAACGCGAAGCTGGGATAAAGACGGAGTGAAGCACTATCGCACCGAGGTTGTAGCCGACAGGGTGCAATTCGGGCCGAAGGGGTCCGCTACGGGAGCCTCTTCATCCGCGCCCGCCGATTCCGTGTCTTCACAGCCGGACGACCAATCCATAGATTACCCGCAGGACGAAATCAACCCGGATGACATTCCATTTTAGGAAAATAAGGAGCTCTAAGGGCGACTATATTTTTCTTACCCGCCAAATAAATCTAAGACATGACAACAAATTTTCTTACACAAAATGATATTAAGCACGTGGACTACAAGGACACAGATGTGCTGAAGGAGTTTCTGAACCCGCAGGGGCGCATTTTGTCGCGCCGCCGCACGGGGCTCACTGCGAAGCAGCAGCGCTCGCTTGAGCAGGCGGTGAAGCGGGCGCGGTTTATGGGACTTATTCCATACACTCAGAAATAGCAGCTCGGCACGAAAATTCTGGCACGTGGCTGCGTTGTACTGCGCCACGCTGCGTTCACCGTATTTGTAGTACGTCTCACTTGCGTGACTCGTACGCCTTGTCACGTACGCAGAATATTCGCACCGTGCAGGCGCACTGCTTTGTTGCGCTTCGCTCAACTGCGCTCACCGTACGTTTCAGTACAGCTCTCTTGTTTCGCTTGCGCGCCCCTGCCTGCCGGCAGGCAGGGCGCATTGCATCCCGCACAGAATGTTGTGGAGGTTTGCTTTTGATACGACGGAGCACTCGCTTTAAAGAAAGAAGACCACAACCACTACGATTAATCGTAGTGGTTGTGGCGATTCCTGTACGCCTCTATTCCCGCCTGGCTCTAGAGGAAGTCGAAGCGGCTGTAGCGATTCCCGCCTGCCGGACGGGCAGGAATCGCTACAAAATACTTTTTTGAGACTCACGATGTAAGTTAGTTGAGATGTCTTAAATGTAATATATCGATATATCGATATATTTTGGCACAGCAATATAAAGTCTTTGCGACCGCGACACGCGCGCTTGAAAGACAAAGGAGAGGTATTGCAAACAAAAAAACCTAACGATTCCCTCCAGAGGCGGGCAGGAATCGCTAGGTTTTCCTGTTTGGTCAGTAGTATATACTACACCACTAACTCCATGCTACAGCATGGAGTTAGTGGTGTTAGGAGTGTGGTTGAACTGTATGCAAAAGAAAACTCGGCTGAAGGGCCGAGCGGGTAGGTAAGAGTGACAGGGGATAGGCGGAGGGCAGGCATACCCATGGAGGGAACTATCCCCTGTCATTACGTCTCCCTCCCGGGTGACCGCAACTTCACTCAGTATAACCGGGTATCTTCGTTGTGCAACTGTACACGCTCTGCATATTCGCCCGTTTCGGTGTTGACGCGGATAGTGTCGCCAACCTCAATGAACATGGGGGCGGTTATAGTTGCACCGGTTTCTACCACAACCGGCTTCACGCCGCCTTGGGCGGTGCTTCCTTTTACGTTCGGCGGCGCTTCCACGACTTCAAGCTCAACTTTAATGGGGATGCGTACCTGAATCATCTCGTCGTCAAACCAGAGACTGTCCATCTCTTCGTTCTCTTTCAGGAACTTGCCTTGTGGACCAACAACCGCCTCTGCGACGGCGAAACGCTCTCTCGGTTTGTCAGGCGGGCAAAACCACCACTCGCCGCCTCGTGAGTAAATAAACTTTATTGGGCGCGTTTCCACTTCTGCCTCCTCCGCGGATTCATTTTGGTGGAAGGTATTTTCAAGCATTGAGCCAGTCTTCAGGCTGCGCAGTTTCGTTTGGTTAACCGGTTTGCGCTGTTGTTTGCGAAATACATGAGAGGAGAGCACCTCATACGGCTCCCCATTCATGATGATTATCTTTTTGGGCGTAATCTCATTGTAGCTGAGCATGCCGAACACTTTAGAGTGTAACTGCCAAAGGTGCAAGTGTTATGCCATGCTTTTTCGAATCTCTTTGAGAATTTCATTTGCTACTTTCTTGTTCTCGCTAAGGTAGGTGCGCGCGGCATCGTAGCCGCGGCCGAGCTTGTGTTCACCGAAACTATATGATGCACCGGACTTTTCAACCACTCCCTGCTTCTCGCCAAGCGCCAAAAGCTCGCCTTCGCGAGAAATGCCTTCGTTGTAAAGCAGGTCAAATTCGGTCTGCCTAAATGGCGCGGCGACCTTGTTCTTGACCACCTTCACTCGGTGCCTGCCGCCCATAACCTCGTCGCCTTTTTTAATCTGAGCTATGCGGCGGATGTCCAAGCGCACCGATGTGTAGAATTTGAGCGCTTTTCCTCCGGTGGTTGTCTCCGGGTTGCCGAACATCACCCCAATCTGCATGCGAATTTGGTTGATGAAAATAACGACTGTTTTCGTGCGTGCGACGATTGCCGTGAGTTTGCGCAGTGCCTGGCTCATGAGGCGCGCCTGCTTGCCTACATGCATTGCGCCCATGTCTCCTTCAATTTCGTCTTTGGGAGTAAGTGCGGCGACTGAGTCAATGACAATAATGTCTATCTTGCCGCTTCTAACGAGCGATTCCACAATTTCAAGCGCCTGCTCTCCCGTGTCCGGCTGGGAAATGAGAAGATCATCAATCTTGACGCCGATGCGCTTTGCGTACTCCGGGTCGAGCGCGTGCTCAGCGTCAATGAATGCGGCAATCCCGCCTTTCTTTTGCGCCTCCGCGACGGCGTGGAGAGCAAGTGTGGTTTTTCCGGATGATTCCGGGCCGAACACTTCTATAATGCGACCGCGCGGAAACCCACCGATTCCGAGCGCCCAGTCAATGCCGATTGAACCGGTGGGAATAGCATCCACGCTTACCTTCGGCCTATCACCTAGTTTCATTATGGCCTCGTCGCCGAACTTGGTTTTAATCTCTGAAAGTGCCTGGTCAATTGCCCTGTTGTCCGGCGCGTCTTTTGAGCCGACCGTCTTCGGTGGTTTGGGAGCTGTTTTTTTCTTTGGCATGTTTAAGAATATTTATTAGTGATAATGAATGTAAGGATTTAACAGGGTCGCGTGGAACATGTTCGCTTCGCTCACTGTTCTCCCGATACACTATATCAACCACTTCTTCGGTTTCTCTGCCGAGTTTGTCGCGGGCGGCAAAGGTAATTGTATTATACCCGGGCGAGAGAAGTACAGGCTCTTCGAATATGCCCTCTTCTGTAACAGGGATAACGAGCCCGTTCATGCGGATTTCTTTTATGTTCTCCGCGACTCCGCGGATTACTATGAACTGCTCTGAAGTCGTTATGGGGCCCTCCGGTACCTCTATATTTATCCTTGGGCCGTACAAAATACTCCGCGCTTCAAAATAAGCGTACCCAAGCACTGCCGCAAGGAAGATAAAGAGCAATATCATCGCCGCCTTATTGTTTCGGTAGGGAATCATATTAGAGATGCTTACGAGCTTGCGAATCAGCAGCTCTTATATCCCGTGAAATACTCCGCGAAGCCGACTCGGCGGAGCCGATTTCACTGTGGTGCCGGTTCAGTAAATGACGCATACGCTTTACGCTCTACCATAATCATCTTCTTCCTCTTCGTATCCATCAGAATCTTCCACTACTTCCTCTTCTTTATCAGCAGAATTGTCAGCCGATTCGCGCTCACTCGTGAGCACTTCGCGCGGCTTGGATCCGTCTGCCGGGCCGATAACTCCGTTTTCCTCAAGTATGTCCATGAGGCGGGCGGCGCGCGCGTAACCGATGCGGAGTTTGCGCTGAAGATAAGAAGTAGATGCTTTGCCTGCATCCGTTACAGCTTGTCGCGCTTCCGTGTAAAGTTCGTCGTCCTCCTCATCGTCAAAGGTTGAGGAAAAAAGCGCGCCCGCTCCTCCCGCGTGCGAGTTTTCTCCTCCGAAATCTATCTCATCCGGCAAAGTTCCTTCGTATGAGGTGGCGATATGCTTCACTATCGCCTTGACCTCACCTTCGGTTATGTAGGGCGCCTGCAGACGCTTCGGCTTGGACATTTCTCCGGATAGAAACAGCATGTCGCCCGCACCGAGGAGTTTCTCGGCACCACCCATATCAAGAATCGTGCGTGAATCCACTTGGGAAGCGACCTGAAGCGCGACACGCGCCGGAATGTTCGCCTTTATTAAGCCGGTAATTACTTTTACGGACGGCCTTTGTGTCGAGAGAACCAGGTGTATGCCGACCGCTCGGCTCATCTGGGCGAGCCGAACTACGCTCGCTTCAAGCTCTCTCGGATATGCTTGCATTATGTCGGCAAGCTCGTCTATTACAACCACAATGTAGGGCATCGGCTCGGGAGCACCGTCGCCTTGGACGCCCCTCTTCAGAGCCGGTTCAAGCACGTTCGCGTGGTAAGAGGCGATGTCTCGCACTTTTTCCGCCTCCAAGACGTCGTATCTGCGGTCCATTTCTTTGGCGAGCCACTTGAGTCCCATGATGGTTTTCTTTGCGTCCGTTATAACCGGTGTCAGGAGGTGGGGGATGGAATTATAAGGCGTGAGTTCTACGCGTTTGGGATCCACCATTATAAATCGCAATTGGTCTGGGCCGCGCCTGTAGAGGAGTGAGACGATTAAATCGTGAATGGTAACCGACTTGCCCGCGCCTGTTGCGCCCGCTATCAACATATGGGGCATGCGCGCGATGTCTGTGTATTGCGGAGCGCCGGATATGGCGCGGCCGAGCGCCACGAGGAGCGGTTTGTCGGAAGACGAGAAAGCTTTATCCGCCAGCAGTGGCCACAGTCCGAGTGTCGTGCGTGCCGTATTTGGCACCTCAATACCGACCAACGCCTGCCCCGGAATGGGCGCTTCAATGCGTACCGGCGAGGCGGCGAGAGCAAGCTCCAAATTGCTCTGCAGAGAAAGGATTTTTGCCAAACGCACGCCCTCCGCCGGCTTCATCGCGTACCTTGTTACGGTGGGCCCGATTGAAACCTCGTCCATCTCAACTTGGATACCAAAGTTCTGAAGAGTTCTTTTTATTATGTTGGCATTCGCTTTTATATCGCCTACGCCAGGCCTGCCGCGGTTTTTGCCAAGAAGAGACAGTGGCGGCGGTGTGTATGTGCCGCCGATTGCGGTAATGACGGGTATGGCGGAGTGCTCCTCGACTCCCGCCCGCTCCCAAAATTTCTTTGTCGGTTTTTCTTCTTCGCCCTCTTCCCCATCTTTTTCTTCGTCTTCTTCCGTGTCTTCCGCATCCGGAACATGGATGTCAATGTCTTCTTCTTCCTGCTCGCGTGCATCAACGCGGCTGATTTTTTCCGCAATAAATGCAACCACGGCTCTGGGGTGTACGTCGAACACGAGCAAAAGCGAGGCGACAATAAATGCAAGCAGGAATATCACTGCCGCGGGAATTCCAACGGCGCTGATCAGCGGGTCGGTGATTCCTCGCCCGACCAATCCTGCTCCGCCGGAAAAAGCGATATTAACAATACCGAGCGCGGCGACAAAAAAAAGAGTGCTTGCGACGATGCGTACCGGACTCGCGTGTTCACTGTCAGACGATTTAAAAAGCACAAAAGCGACCAGGAGGACCGAAACGGGAAGAAGGGCGTATCCCACTCCAAGAAGTTTTGCCAGCCAAGAATACACTATGCCCCCCACGGCTCCGCCTATTTCAAACGCCGCGAGTGCCAAAAATGCCGCAATCGCGACTAAAAATATACCCATTACGCCGCGCGCTGTGTCGCTCTGCAAAATCCTGTCAAGCGGCATGGTGCCGTTTTTGGTGTCGTTTCGCTTTGTTTTTCTCGCCATGTACAGAAACCATAATAGCATGATTGGCACATAAGGTGTTCAAAGATAGGCCATATGCCCTGTGAGAGTGCTTTAGAGTACCTGCTTTGGCGGACTTGGCGGAGAGTACTTCGAGTCATCGGACGTTCGGGCGCCGGTGCCAATTGCGCTCGTATAAAGGACATGTATAATGGACATCACGTTACAATGTATAAAGGACATCTAGCATAACGGACATGACAGGTATAACGGACAGAGATATCATAAAGGACACCAACGATTTCCTCTCCCCCGTGGACATCAAAACAACGCCGTTTAGCCAAAATGTGTCAGGGGAGCATGCCTACAAAAGGGCAGAGCGTATTGTCTCGGCACTCTATCTTGTTACCAACCACGTCTCTTATGACGAGCCTCTGCGGGCGCGCCTGCGGTCTATCGGACATGAAATCCTATCGGGCGTACTCTCGCTTCGCCGGGGGTTTAAGTCGGTCGGACACGAAGAAATGCTCTCCCTTATATCCCAGATACGAGAGCTTGCAACACATGTACAGCTGCTTCGCGTCGCAGGGTATGTTTCAAGCGCGAACAGCAATATTTTGATTCGTGCCATTGATGAGCTTGGCCAGTTTTTGGCTTCTTCTCGGCGTTCCATACTATCCGAGGAGCTCTCGTTTTCGCGCGAGGATTTTGTTCCCGGCGATGCCATGCCGAGGGGTATGTCCACAGCACACACTCATATGCGCAAGGTAGAAGGCGATGTTAAAGCGGCGAATGCGGCCGCGGCGAGCAAAGAAAGTGCCAAAAGGACATCTGGTTTCTATAGGACAAGTGCCACTCTAAAATCAACGGTTCGCGCTAAGAGACAACAAGAGCTACATCTTGAACGACAGCGAATGATAATGGACATCTTGAAAAAGAGCGGGCCCTTGGCTGTAAAAGACATATCTTCCAACGTTATTGGATGTGGCGAAAAGACAGTTCAACGTGAGTTGTTGTCTCTTATGGAGGAGGGCAGAATTAAAAAGAGCGGCACTAAGCGCTGGAGCCGCTATGAAGTTGTCCTTTAGGGCGTTGTCCTTTATAATAATTCTGACTCATGAGAATGTGGTGTGCAATTTCACTGCCATATCACCAACGCGGCGTGAAAGGAAGTGAAAGAAGTGAAAGATTAGGCGCGTCAGAGCGTCTTCATTTAATACAGAGAGGCTGAAAATGCGAATTTTTATGTCTCCTCTGTATGCCCGAAGTTCCTTGAATACGTTGACTTTTGGGGAAAGCGGGGGTATTGTGAAGGCATCGGGGACATGCGGAAAAAGCATCTGGGAAGGTGCCGTATCAATGTGCCTCGACTGTCCCGAACCAAGGAGTTCTTGGATTCGGGAGTTATGGTTATCCACACAGTGGCTCTTAAGATTTTCTGCGCTAGCGGGATTTCTCATAGTATACTGTGAAGTACTGCGCTCGGTGAATGAAAAGGGCGCAGGTGCGGTTTGGCGTACGCCAAACAAGGCGTGTTCGTTGACAACTTAAATATTGAAACGGACCAAAAATGCAATTTAGTAAATTGCAGATTACCGCATGACGGATTTGTTCGGTTACGGATGCATGTCAGACACGCCCACATAAGTTAATGCTACTCCGCACGTCTCGCGTCGACACAGGAGGCAAGCGGTTAGCAAAATTCTCTCGAGGAGGATTGCTCGCACTATTTTATTATTTTTACTAAATCAAAATAGTGATGAGGGATTCGGCTCGGGCAATGTGTTGCGTCTAACGAGTCCCGCACTACGGGATGAGAAGCGGCGCACAGGGGTTGAACACCCTTTATTAAAAGTTCGCTCGCTTAAAGCGAGCGACGCACAGTTCTCGCAGTCATGTCGAAAGAGTGCGAGGGCGGTTCAGGCTTCCTTTTTTAATGAGAGGAGACTTGGATTAAAGGTCAAAACAAAAAATTACAATTACTATGTTACAAACGACATTCAAAGTAACTGCGACCATTGCGGTTGCCGTTGCTCTTGTCTTTGGTGCATATGCGGTAACGGCCACGACGGCACACGCCATTACTTTGGCGGAGCTTGTAGAGCTGTTTATATCGCTTGGAATCATTCCGGCCGATAAGGCCGATGTGGCGCGTTCTGCTCTAAGTACGCAAAGCGGCGGTTCTACAACCGGAATTTCATGCACCACCTTTACCTTCACACGCAATCACTCACAAGGTGATTCAGGCGGTGAGGTAATGGAAATTCAGAAGTTCTTGAATGCAGATGCTTCAACGCAGCTCGCATCTGGAACAGATGCGGGTTCTCCCGGAAATGAGACCAGCTTCTTTGGTCCAGTTACCAAGGCCGCTGTCATCAAATTCCAGGACAAATACGCTTCTGAAATCTTGGCTCCGGTTGGTCTGGTCAATGGCACCGGCTTCTGGGGTCCTTCATCTCGCGCGAAGGCAAACGCCCTAAACGCGAACTGTAATGTGACAACAACTCCCCCGGTAACTCCTCCCGGCACTCCCGGGGCGGGATTGAGTGTATCAGGCGCCGTACAGCCGGCGAACGCTCTTGCTCCGGAAAATGCGGCAAAACTGCCGTTCACGAAATTTACTGTCGTGAACAATGGCACGGTTGCGCAAACTATTAACAGCGTGCTTGTACAGCGCACCGGCGGGGCGGCTAATACCGGATTCGCCAGCGTTGTTCTCCTTGACAGGAACAATATCCAGATAGGAAACGAGCGCGTCCTTAACTCTAACGACCAGGCGACCATAGGCGCGGATGTAGTTCTTCAGCCGGGTGAGTCGCACATGTTCACGGTTGCGGCAAATATGGACGCCGACCTTGACCAGGAAGCTGGACAGGTTGCCTCATTTGCTGTTATCGGCATCAACACAAGCGCACCGGTAAGCGGCTCATTGCCGATAACCGGAGCACTGCACACTCTGAACGGAACGCTTGCCATTGGCAGCGTAACCGGTATCAGAGGTGTTGAGGACCCGAACGCGGCTTCAACCGAGGAAGTTGGTACGACCAACTACACATTCACCGGCATCCGCCTTACCGCGGGTTCCGCAGAGAATGTGCGCCTGATGTCGATTCGCTTTGACCAAAGCGGCTCGGCTGACGCGGGCGACCTGCAGAATGTTCGCCTTATAATTGACGGCGTGGAGTACACTCCGACCGTAAGCGGCGACACATACACATTCAGCTTTGGCTCCGGCATTCTCATCAACGAAGGATTCTCCAAAGAGCTTGCCCTCAAGGGTGATATAGTGGGCGGCGCGAACAGGACTGTTGCGTTCGACATTGAGGAATTCACCGACATTCATGTCGTAGGTGAGACGTTCGGATACGGAATTACCGTAACGGACGGAGGTGCCGGATTCACAACCACCGAGCCTGTATACGACGCATTCGTCGTAACAATTTCAGCCGGTGCGTTCAACTCGGTATCCCGCTCAAATGACGCTCCTGCAGCCAACATAGGCATTCAGAACCAGGACGAGATACTCGGAGCGTTTACCGTTGACATAAAAGGCGAGCCGATAAATGTTCAGACTATGAAGTTTGACATTACACCGGACGCCGGTTCAACCAGCCGACAAATCACAAACGTAACGCTTGTTGACCAGAACGGACTTGTTCTTGCAGGTCCCGTGGACTCAATCGTTCTTGCGACTTCAGGTGCGGTGAATGCCGATGCTCTTACGTTCAGCTCGGTTGACTTACAGGTTGGCGTAACAACTGTGTTTGTAAAGGGTCAGCTGGACGCCGACTGGGTCCTTAACGACACGCTGGCTATAAGCACCCAGCCTTCAACGGACTGGACAAGTGCTAAGGGTCAGAATACCGGCGACGCGGCTACATTGCCGAGTGCCATAGCGACGGCGAACACCATGACGGTCAAGACCGGAAGCCTAACGGCGACCACTTTGACCTCAAACCCGCCGACTCGCTCCATAGTTGCCGGAGTAAACGATTACATTTTCGCAACCATCTCTCTTGATGCCGGAAACTCCGGTGAAGATGTGAGGGTTACCGCGCTTGTTATTGAGGACACTCTTGGCGACGCGGCCGATAATGCGGCCGATATCGACAATGTGGAGGTATGGGCCAACTTGACTGGCGGAACCACTCCGGACTCCGTGCGGGGAGATGTGTTTGAAACTCGAATTGCGGACGCAGAGCAGCTTGCTGACTCTGGCGCCACGGACGAGACCCTCTCGATCACTCTTGACACGCAGATAACTGTCAAGAAAAACACGAGCGTGGACATCGCGATTATCGCGGACCTGGCTTCCGGCGCAACCACGGGCGACACCCACACAATCAGTCTTGACACCGACGCGGGAGACGTAACGGCGGTTGGCCTTACATCAGGCAACACTGTTACCGTAACTCCAACCGGCGCAGGCCAGACGCAGACGGTTGCCGCAAGTGGAACGCTTACGACCTCTGTGGACTCATCGTCTCCTGTTGCCAAGCTCATGCTTGATGACACGGTCAATGAGCAGACTGTAGCTGTATTCCGTCTGGCATCTTCAAATGTTGAGGACCTGGATGTGGACAGCTTGCTTCTGACTACCGGCAACACGGCCGTTCAGAAGTACGTCTTCTACAATGGCTCAACCAAGCTCGGCGAGAAGACGAACGCCGGAGCGCCCGAGTTCTTCCTTAACGACGGACAGCTCGTCATTCCTGCCAATGGCAACGTTCTCGTAACGGTCAAGGCGGTTATGAGGGACATTGACGGAACGACCGTTGCAAACGGTGCATCCGTGGCAGTAGTGCTCGACAATGCCGAGACAACAGGAAAGAGCTCAGGTACCGCAGTAGACAGCGGCACAGACCGCACCGCGGCAACGCACAAGGTCTACGAATCTTACCCGTCGTTTGCGTTTGACAACAACGGTGTAAGTACGGTGCTTGGCGCCAATGCCAACTACCTGGCGGCAAAGATAATCATCACGAACAACGGTAATGAAGACATTACCTTTGCCACGACATCTTCTTTGCAGATCAACTTCGAGATCTCAGGTACTCTCTCAACGTCTGTGAGCGTCGTGAAGGCTATAGAGACCGACACGGGCAATACGCTTGACACGGTTAACATGGGAGCGACAACGGGCAGTACGTCTGCAGACATCGCGTTTGCGACCAACACACTGACCATACCTGCCGGCCAAACGGAGGAAATCCAGATTCGTGTTAACACCGGAGGCTTGACCACCGATGGAAACACGCTTCAGGCATGGCTCTCCGACGACGCCGATGCGAACCTTCAGTTCGCCATTGACGCCGCAGGTGACTTTAACGAGGGAACCAAGGTGTTCAGGGGCGACATATTCGGCCCGGTACACGTCAACCCATCGTAAGGTTTGGCTCTGAATCGCTAGGTTGAAATAATTTCAAATCCCTGGCTTGAGAAACAAAGAGGAGGATTGGCCAATACCATTCTCCTGAGGCCCCCAAAGGGCACGCAAAACCCCTCGCGCGTATGCGCGAGGGGTTTTTGCGTTTGGGGGGTGTTTGTTGGTATGATGAGACGCATGGAAAATATACGCATATATCTCATCGGTTCTGCCATTCTCGCCGCACTTCTCATCGGCGGCTGGCTTATCTATTCTTCATATCAACCCGGTGGTGATGCCCAGGATGCAACTATCAATGCCGAAACGAACGGCGAGGGCGAAAGTGTCAATCAAGATACGTCTGCGGCAGACACCTCGGAAGGTGCGTCTTTGGACGGCGGCATGGACGCCCAAGAACAGCGGGAAACCCAGCATTCCGCTTCTGCTGTCCCGCGCATCCGCGCAGGCTCTGCGGAAGAAGCACTCCGGTATTTTGTAGAGGCAATGCTTGAAAGCGACTATGATCTGGCTGTATCGTACTTCAGCAAAAACGTTC
>Ga0210057_1001337_pt1 | contig 37645 bp, 46 predicted proteins | sample CryGeyCG2114_010_2_FD_183968 | JGI IMG/M metagenome (GOLD analysis project Ga0210057, IMG submission 183968) | Groundwater microbial communities from aquifer - Crystal Geyser CG10_big_fil_rev_8/21/14_0.10 (SPAdes) (version 2) | ecosystem: Environmental > Aquatic > Deep subsurface > Groundwater ... | reverse complement strand
ATCTCTTTTCATTAGCCTTGTTATTACCTCATGCTTTCTCACCTCGTATTTGCTCATTGTTATTGCTTCTTGCATATGTTTGATTGAGAGTTATTTTTATACGACTCCAATCAACATACGCTAGATCCCTGGGGTATGAAATTTCTATTCGGCTACCCTATGAAATTATCATGTGGCTGCGACACGCCCGGAAGCAGGCTTTGCTAAAAAAATAAAAAAGATTATACTGAATAATAGTTCATTTTTAATTTTGCGCGACCCGCATGGCTTCTGCTTAGTTTTTCAGGAATTATTTGGAAATTTAAGCTGAAGCGCATGCGGGTTGGTGCCTTGCCGCAAAGGCGCTTGAGAACCGAACCTCTGACCGATAAAGAGGAGAATTGGAGTCTGGCGCGAAATCCTTGGTGATTCCAATTCTAGGACTGGCCCTTTGGGAAGTGGGCGATAAAGCCCTTAGGGTTAGGCGCTAAGTCGTCGCATAAACTTGGCGCCACGTGCACTAACCGCCCGGATTGTCTTTGATGATTCGGGCGGCTTTTAATTTTTGTTTCAATGGAAAATTTTTTTCGCAGATGCGAAAATACGCCGGAATTGAAATCGCTGCGGATTTGTGAGTTTTAGTTTTCAGGACTTTGCATTAATGTTTGATTATTGATAGTCTAAAAACTAGAAGAGAATAGGAAGTTAAGAGCGGAGCATGCATAGAGATGGGACGGATATTTTTTTAAAATCTTAATCAATTTAGAATATCAAACCAAAGCCAATAGAAAAAGATTTTACATAGATTCAAGCGCGTAGATTTTAAAAATTAAAAAAATGCATAAAACTTGATTTCTTTTTGGAGAAATTTTCACGATAAGAATAAAAATAAAATAAAATGCCGACGATTCAAATTTTCATTTTTGTAATAATTATAATTTCAGCAGTATTTCATGAATACGCTCACGGTTTTATCGCCCACAGGTTAGGCGATGACACGGCAAAACGAGCCGGGAGATTAACGTTAAATCCTCTAGCGCACATTGACCCATTTGGGACTTTGATTTTACCTCTGTTTTTGCTTTTAACCGCGGGAATTTTTATCGGTTGGGCAAAGCCTGTTCCGTATAATCCTTATAATCTGCGCGACCCTAAATACGGCAATCTTAAAGTCGCAATTGCGGGGCCGATTACAAATCTAATCATTGCATTAGTTTTGGGATTAATCATAAGATTTGCCGGTTTGGGATTAGTCGCGGGCGGAATAATCTCGCCAATCTTCATTGAGCTTTTGGCGTTCATTGTTTATATCAATATATTTCTCGCAATTTTTAATTTAATTCCATTTCCGCCGCTTGACGGTTCAAAGATATTTTTTGATTTATTTCCAAAAGCCGCGCGTTCTATCATTGCTTTAGGGTCAATCGGTATAGTAATAGCTTTGTTTATAGCATTTTTCTTTTTATCTCCGGTTGCAAATTTTATTTTTGCTCTAATAACGGGAATAAACGGACTTTTTTAAAATTTTACCGCATTAGCGAATATTCATCAGCGAACATTTGACACCAATTATTCTATTTTGCTATTCTATTATCCAATATGCCAACAATAAGACAGTTAATAAGAAACGGAAGAAAAAGAACTATTGGTAAACCCAAAGCGCCTGCTTTGAGGACTTATTTTAATACGATAAGAAACAAGCCGGTTCGTTCAGCATCTCCCTTTAAAAGAGGAGTGTGTATTTTGGTTAAGACAACAACTCCAAGAAAGCCAAACTCAGCGCTTAGAAAAATCGCAAGAGTTCGGCTTACGAACGGTTCAGAAGTTACGGCTTACATACCCGGTGAGGGGCATAATTTGCAAGAACATTCGGTTGTTTTGATTCGGGGCGGCAAAGTGCAAGATTTACCGGGCGTTCGTTATAGGATTATTCGCGGAGTTTTGGATACGGCCGGCGTTGAAAAAAGGAGACAAAAGCGATCAAAATTCGGAGCGAAAAAGCCGAAAGCAGAAAATTAAATATGAGAAGGAAAAAAAATTACAAAAAAGAACATAAGCCTGATATCAAATATAATAGCATCGCCGCCACGAGATTCATTAATTATTTGATGGAAGACGGAAAGAAATCTATCGCCGAGAAAATTTTGTATAAAGCTTTTATTAATATTGAAAAACAAACAAAGCAAAATCCTCTTGAAGTTTTTAGCAAGGCTTTGGATAATACCGCGCCGATGGTTGAAGTCGCGTCCCGCAGAGTCGGGGGCGCGAATTATCAAGTGCCGCGAGAAGTGAGAGCTGAAAGAAAATTTATGCTTGCAGTTAGATGGATTATACAAGCGGCAAAATCTAAAAAAGGCAAACCGATAGACATTAGTCTTGCAGAAGAAATTTTGGCGGCTTCTAAGAACGAAGGCGCGGCAATTAAAAAGAAACAGGATACTCATAGAATGGCGGAAGCGAATCGCGCGTTTGCGCATTTCTCATGGTAATTGACATGAGGTTGCGAGTTTGTAATAATTTGCGAATATCTGCGCGTCAATGGAAGATATGATTTATCCGGAGTTAAATTGCCAAATAGTTGGTGTTTTATTTTTTGTATTTAATAAAGGAAATTGATTTTTAAAATAAACGGCTTCTGTAAAGTAATTAAATTTGTAAATCTACCGATAGTTTTAATTTAACAATATGAGAAAATATCCAATTGAAAAAGTTCGCGACATCGGAATAATAGCCCATATTGACGCTGGAAAAACAACCGTCACAGAACGTTTTCTTTTCTATACGGGGATTTCCCATAAGATCGGCGAGGTTCACACAGGGGACACTGTGATGGATTGGATGGAGCAGGAAAGAGAGCGCGGCATCACGATTACATCTGCGGCAACAACTTGTTTTTGGGTTCCGTGGCATGAGAGAAATGTGAGAGCGAGCCAGGACGAAGAAAAAATAAAAAAACAATTTGAACACAGGATTAATATAATTGATACTCCCGGCCACATTGATTTTACGGTTGAAGTGAAGAGATCACTAAGGGTGTTAGACGGCGCAGTGGTTGTCTTTGACGGAGTTGCGGGAGTTGAACCGCAATCGGAAACAAACTGGCGATATGCCGACGATTATAATGTTCCGAGAATTTGCCTGATAAATAAGCTAGACAGGACAGGAGCGAGTTTTGATAAAAGCTTTCAATCTATTTTAGACCGACTTACGAAAAATGCCGTTCAAATGCATATTCCAATAGGTCTAGAAAGCGAGTTTCAAGGAATCATTGATTTATTAACAATGAAAGCGTATTACTTTGAAGGAAAAATGGGCGAAGATATCATTGAAAAAGAGATTCCGGAAAATTTTAAAGAAGAGGCAGAGAAAAAACGCGGCGAACTTATAGAAAAGATAGTTGAAAATGACGATACGCTTTTGCAGGAATATCTAGAAGGAAAGACGATCTCGCTTGAAAATTTAAAGAAAGTTTTACGGCAGGCTGTAATTGATGTAAAGATTATTCCTGTTTTTGCGGGCTCGGCATTAAAAAACAAGGGCGCTCAAATGATTCTAGACGCTGTTATTGATTATTTGCCGTCACCGATTGATTTGCCGCCGGTTAAAGGTTTTGATGCCAAAACCGGAAAAGAAACCGAACGCCACCCAAAAGACGAAGAACCGCTTGCGGCTTTGGCTTTTAAAATTGCAACCGATCCGTTTGTGGGAAGTTTAACTTTTTTTAGAGTATATTCAGGGGTCCTTAAAAAAGGAAGTTATATTTTAAATGCTACAAAGGATTCAAAAGAACGCGTGGGAAGAATCGTGCGTCTTCACGCAGACCAAAGAGAAGAAGTTGACGAAGTTCCTGCAGGAGATATAGCGGCGATTGTCGGTCTTAAAGGAACGACGACGGGCGACACTCTTACCGATATTGATAATCCGGTAATTTTGGAAAAAATTGAATTTCCAGAACCGGTTATTTCAATTAGAGTTGAGCCTAAAACAAAGGCCGACCAAGAGAAGATGGGAATAGCGCTTCGCCGTTTGTCGGAAGAGGACCCGACTTTCAAAGTTAAAGGGGATGAAGAAACAGGAGAGACTATCATTTCCGGAATGGGAGAATTGCATCTTGAAATTATCGTTGATCGCTTAAAACGTGAATTCCAAGTAGAAGTGAATGTAGGGCGTCCCCAAGTTTCTTATAAAGAAACAATAAAGAATGAATCACAATCCGAAGGTAAATATATTAAACAATCCGGCGGACGCGGCCAGTATGGCCATGTCCGAATCAAAATGAAACCGATTGAACGCGGAAAAGGATTTGAATTTATAAACGAGATTAAAAGCGGAGTAATCCCAAATGAATTTATTCCGGCAGTTGGGAAAGGCGTTAAAGAAGCAATGGATAAAGGAGTTGTTGCGGGATATCCGATGATAGATGTTGCGGTAACATTATATGACGGTTCTTACCATGATGTTGATTCGTCAGAAATGGCGTTTAAAATTGCCGGTTCTATGGCATTTCAACAAGGCGCAAGAACCGCGAACGCGGTTTTGCTTGAACCGATTATGAAAATTCAAGTTACAATGCCGGAGGAATTCTTAGGAGATGTCACGGGAGATTTGAGTTCAAAGCGCGGGAGAATAGAATCAATGGATGATAAGGTTGGCGGTTTGAAAGTTGTAGAAGCAAAAGTGCCTTTGGCGGAAATGTTTGGATACGCAACAAAACTTCGGTCTATGACTCAAGGGCGAGGTAACTTTAATATGGAATTTTACAATTACGAAGAGGTTCCTAAAAATGTTGCGGAAGAAATCATCGCAGGCAGAAAGTAATTCACAGGAAGTAATTCACAGTTGACAAAGACTTGGGTATTCGTATAGAATTTTAAGTATTGCAAAGTCGGCAAAAAAGCTTTAAACTATAAGCCGAAAGTCGGGTTTATATTCCAGCTTTTTAATAATTATAATTTTAAAAAGTAATAAAAAAAATATCATGGCAGATAAAGAAAAATTTGACAGAAGTAAGCCGCATGTAAATGTCGGAACAATCGGTCACGTTGACCACGGAAAAACAACTTTAACAGCGGCTATTACGCACGTACTTCATATGAAAGGTTTAGCTAAAAAAGCCGAGAGAGTTGATGAGATTGATAATGCTCCGGAAGAGAAGAGCAGAGGTATCACAATCGCCCTTCACCATTCTGAATATGAGTCGGAAAAAAGACATTATGCTCATATTGATGCGCCAGGACACGCTGACTATATTAAAAATATGATTACAGGAGCCGCTCAAATGGACGGCGCAATTTTAGTAGTTGATGGATCAGAGGGCCCTATGCCTCAAACAAGGGAACATATTTTGTTAGCGCGCCAAGTCGGAGTTCCTGCAATTATTGTTTTCTTAAATAAAGTTGATAAAGCAGACGATCCTGAGATCGTTGATTTGGTTGAATCAGAAGTGCGAGAGCTTTTAAAGAAATATGAATTTCCAGGAGATGAAACTCCGATAATCCGCGGTTCGGCTTTAAAGGCTTTGGAGGCGTCTTCGGCAGACGATGAAACCGCAAAGCCGATAGTGGAATTAATAAAGGCTTTGGACGATTATATTCCGGAACCGGAAAGAGACATTTCAAAACCATTTCTTATGCCCGTTGAAGATATTTTCTCAATTGAAGGCAGGGGAACCGTTGTGACCGGAAGAGTTGAAAGAGGAATTGTGAAAGTAAACGAAGAACTTGAAATCGTAGGATTGAGACCGACTCAGAAGACCGTTATCACGGGAATTGAAATGTTCAATAAATTTCTTGATGAAGGCCAGGCAGGAGACAACGTTGGATTGCTTTTAAGAGGCCTTAAAAAAGAAGACGTTGAACGAGGGCAAGTTATTGCAAAACCGGGCAGCGTAACGCCTCATAGCGAATTTGAGGCAGAGGTTTATGTATTAGGAAAAGAAGAAGGAGGAAGGCATACCCCATTCTTTAAAGGATATAAACCGCAGTTTTATATCCGAACGACCGATGTAACGGGTGAAGTTATCTTACCTGAAGGAACTGAGATGGTTATGCCGGGCGACACATTAAAATTAAACATAAAATTAATTTCCGATGTGGCATTGGAAGAAAAACAGAGGTTCGCCATTAGAGAAGGAGGTAAAACAGTTGGAGCAGGAGTAGTTACCAAAATAACGAAATAATCATTGCAAACCTCTTGCACTTTGTAATAATTATGGCTAAAAAGGAAGTTGAAAAGGAAAAATTGCGGTTAAGGGTAAAGGCTTATGATTATAAGCTAATTGACAGTTCGTGCAAGCAAATCATTGATACTGCCAAGCGGCATGACGCAGAAGTTATAGGCCCTACGCCCTTGCCTACTGAAATTAAAAAATACACCGTAAATAAGTCAACTTTTGTCCATAAAAATTCAAGGGAGCAATTTGAGCTTAGGATTCATAAAAGGCTGATTGATATAATAAATCCGAACCAATCCATCATAGAATCCCTATCAAGACTTACCCTTCCGGGGGGTGTTGATATAGAGATTAAAATGGTGTAAGATATTCCCATTAAACGTTAGGGAATCAACTGGAAAAACTGCCAGGCTGGCCCTGGCAGTTTTTTCTAAAAATATGGCGAAAATAATAGGTAAAAAAATGAGAATGACTCAGTTTGTGAAAGATGAGCGTATGTTTGCGGTTACGCCTATTAAGTTTACGAATAACGTTGATTTAAGCGATTTTAAAGAAGGAGACTCCGTTCGCGTAAGCGGAATTACAAAAGGAAAGGGTTTTCAGGGAGTTGTAAAACGACATGGCTTCAGGGGCGGGCCAAAATCGCACGGACAAAAAGACCGGCTTCGCGCCCCAGGTTCTATAGGCGCGACCGCTCCTCAGAGAGTTTTTCCCGGAAAGAGAATGGCGGGAAGAATGGGCGGTAATAGAGTGACTTTAAAAGGTTTAGAAATCGCAAACGTTGACCAAGAAAAAAAGATTTTATTGGTAAAAGGAGCGGTTCCGGGAAATACGCAGGGAGTTTTAGAAATTATAAAAAATTAACCATGAACGTAGACGTGTATAATTTAAAAGGCGAAGCAATGGGAAAGATTGAATTGGACGACAAAATTTTTAGAAGAGAATGGAATCCTGATTTGGTTCATCAGGTTTATCTCGCGCAAGTTGCAAACAGGCGTAAAAATTACGCTCATGTAAAAGAAAGAGGCGAAGTGCGAGGTGGAGGAAAAAAACCTTGGAGGCAAAAAGGGACAGGCCGTGCGCGGCATGGGTCTATCAGGTCTCCTTTGTGGAAAGGCGGCGGAGTTACTCATGGGCCAAGGAGCGATAGGCAATACGGTAAGAAGATTAATAAAAAAATGAGAAAAGCGGCCATTATGAGTTTAGTTTCAAAAAAACTTGCCGACCAAGAATTAAAGATAGTTGATTCCTTAAATATTGAATCTAGAAAAACAAAAGAATTAGATTTTGTTCTTAAGCAATTTCTAAATCATAAGAAAAATTCTAAAAAACTTTCAGTCTTACTTATCCCAAGCAAGGAGAATAAAGGAATCTTCCGCGTAGCTTCAAATATCCCTAAAGTAAAAAGTTTGAATGCCGGCTTATTAAATATTGACGATTTGTTAAAGTATAAGAATGTTTTAGTTGATAAACGCGTTGTAGCGGCAATTGGTAAAAACTATGAATAAATTTTTAATCAAAAATCCAATAATCAGCGAAAAAGCAACTGACATCAGCGCGTTTGGCAAATATATTTTTTTGGTTGACAGAAGAGCGACTAAGCCCGAGATTAAAAAAACTGTCCAAGCGATTTATAAAGTAGTTGTTGAAGATGTAAATGTTATAAATATCAGGCCAAAGGCAAGAAGGTTAGGAAGGACATTGGGAACAAAGCCGGGATATAAAAAAGCAATCGTAACTTTAAAAAAAGGCCAGACGCTTGATGTTTTGCCGCATTAAAATATGAAAAAGTATAAACCGACAACTTCATCTAGACGACATATGTCAACTGTGACTTACAGGGGTGTTATTACTACAAATAAACCTCATAAACCTTTGACGATTCGTCTTAAATCTCGTGCCGGAAGAAATTCGCGCGGCGTAATTACTATGCGTCATCAGGGAGGTGGCCATAAAAAACTTTACCGTTTGGTTGATTTCAAACAAAACAAATTTGAGATTCCGGGAAGGGTGGAAACTATTGAATATGACCCATACCGAAGCGCATTTATCGCGCTTGTGGCATATAAAGACGGCGAACGAGCATATATTTTAGCTCCAAAAGGCTTGAGGGTTGATGATAAAATAATAACTTCAGAAAAACCGAAGCTCGCCTCCGGCAACAGGACGCGACTTAAAAATATTCCTGTTGGAACATTAGTATATAATGTTGAAATTAAACCCGGCGGAGGAGGGAAGCTTGCGCGATCCGCGGGTTCTTATGCGGAAGTTCAGGCGCATGAAGGAAAGTATTCAATTTTAAAACTTTCTTCAAAAGAGGTGCGAAAAGTATTGTCTGTCAATTTGGCTTCAATCGGCCAATCGTCAAATCCCGACCACAATTTAGTGTCCATAGGAAAGGCCGGAAGGTCGCGGTGGATGGGCAAGCGTCCGACCGTAAGAGGAAGCGCAATGAATCCGGTTGACCATCCGTATGGAGGCGGAGAAGGCAGGCAGCCAAGAGGAACAAAAAGGCCTAAAACAAAATGGGGCAAAGTTGTTGGCGGAGTTAAGACTCGGAAAAAGAAAAAATGGTCAAATAAATTGATATTAAAAAAACGAGGCAAGAAGAAAAAATAATTATGAGTAGAAGTTTGAAAAAAGGGCCGTTTGTGGATCCAAAACTGCTAAAAAAAATTTCCAAATTGCGACCGGGCGATAAGACGGTTATTAAAACATGGTCGAGAAGTTCGGAGATTTCTCCGGAGATGGTTGGATTTACTTTCGGGGTTCATAATGGAAAAGATTTTATACAAGTGACTGTAAAGGAAGAAATGGTCGGGCATAGATTGGGAGAGTTTTCACAAACAAAAAAATTTTTAAGGCACGGCGGAAAAATACAAAAAGGACTTGACGCCGCAAAAAAACAATCCGAATTAGAGAAAGCTAAAGCGGCTAAATCGGAAAAGAAATGAAGCGTCGATTAGATAATAGCGAAATATAGGAATGTAAAATGTTATCAATATAGTTTCGCTTCATTAATCAGCGGAAGTTGGCGAATTTACAACATTATGAAACAACAGGTATCAAAATTGAATTATTTACACATTGCGCCTCGTAAGTGCAGGTTAGTTGCCAATACACTGAAAGGATTGCCGGTTCAGGAAGCGGAGACGCAATTAATGATTAGCCCGAATAGGGCAAGCGGACCGCTCTTAAAACTTCTAAGATCTGCGGTTTCAAATGCTAAAAATAATAAAAAACTGAAAGCCACTAATCTTATCGTTAAAAATATAAAAGTTGACCAAGGGCCGATGTTGAAGAGATTTATGCCGCGCGCTATGGGCCGCGCAACCCCGATTCAAAAAAAAATGAGCCATATTACTCTAATTCTTGAAGAAAGCTTGAAAACTTTTCCGGAACGTTTTACAATTACACCTCCGTCAAAGGATGAGTCTAGAAAGAAAAATTCGCCGAAAAAACCTCCTGTAAAAGGCAAGTCCGCATCAGGAAGAAAAAAACTAGCTCCAAAAACAGAAAAGAAAGAACCGGTTAAAGAGAAGAAATCAGGATTCTTTAAAAAAATGTTCAGAAGGAAAAAAGTATAAAAAATTATGGGACAGAAAGTTAAACCGACATCATTTAGGCTTGGCATCACCGAAAATTGGAAAAGCAGGTGGTGGCCGAAAAAAAACTTCAAAACGCAGCTTGAGGAGGATTTTCTTATTCGCAATACAATAAAAGAAAAAATGAAGCCGGCCGGAATAATTAGAATTGATATTGAAAGGACCGCAGACAATTCGTTTAAAATTACTATAAAAGTCGCTCGGCCGGGTTTAGTTATAGGAAGAGGCGGAAAAGGAATTGAAGAGCTTTCAAGACTTATTGAATCTAAATATAAAAAGTTGTTGAGGAAAAGAGGCGACAATAAATCAAATGTAACTCTTTCGCTTAACGTTGAAGATTTAAAACGTTCGGAAACCTCAGGCGTGTATATGGCGCAAGTCATCGCCTGGGATATTGAGAAAAGAATGCCCGCAAGGCGAGTGATGAAAAAATATCTTGACTTGATTATGCAAAGCAAAGACGTGCAAGGCGCAAAAATAAGATTGTCTGGGAGAATCAATGGCGCCGAAATTGCCAGAAGAGAAGTTTTATCAAAAGGCAAATTGCCTTTACAGACTCTTCGCGCGAACATTGATTACGGAGAAGCCGAAGCTAACTGCACGTATGGGGTAATCGGAATAAAAGTTTGGATATATAAAGGCGAGATTTTTGAAAAGGAAAAAGATAAATAAATTTATGTTGATGCCTAAAAAAGTAAAACATCGCAAATGGCATAAAGGCCGTTCGCGGAAAAGACAGGTTGAGACGCGAGGAATTAAATTAGAATTTGGCAGTTTTGGATTAAAAGCGGAAACCGCGGCTTGGATTACTTCAAAGCAGATAGAAGCGGGAAGGCGGGCGATTACGAATTTTATGAAGCGCGAAGGAAAAGTTTGGATTAGAATCTTCCCGGATAAGCCTGTGACAAAAAGGCCGCCTGAAGTGACGATGGGAGGAGGAAAAGGAGCTGTTGACCATTATGTTTTTCCTGTTCGTCCGGGAAGGATTATTTATGAAGTTGATGGCATAAAAGATGAAACAGCCAAGCGAGCGTTGCGTTTGGCCGGGCATAAATTACCGATAAAGACAAGAATAGTAGATAAATAGAGAATAAATTATATAGATGTAATATCAGCCAAGCCACAAATTTTGCGATTTATATCTTGTATTTAAAAAAATGAAGGGTAAAGATTTTATTCAAAAAATAAGGAAAAGCGAAAAAGAGGAACTAAACAAAGAACTTGCGGTAAACAAGGATAGATTATGGAATTTGAAATCAGACTTGGCCGCGGGAAAAATCAAAAATGTTACAGAAATTAAATTAGTTAAAAAGAATATTGCAAGAATTAAGGGCGTTTTAAAAGAGAAACATTAATTCGGCGCATAAAAAGCAAAATGAGAAAATTAAAGGGTAAAATAGTTTCAGATAAAATGGAAAAGACCGCAGTTGTTGAAGTCCAGACTTGGAAAAAACATTCCAGATATTTGAAGTATTTAAAAACCACAAAACGTTTTAAGGCCCATAACGAGAATAATGAATATAAAACGGGCGATGAAGTGATCATTCAAGAGACAAAGCCGTTTAGTAAAGAAAAAAAGTGGAAGATTATTGGTTTGGATAAAAAATCCGAACAAAAAAGCGAATAATTTATTTTATATTTATATCAGAATTTACGAAGATTATAAACAAATTTAACATGTTGCAAGAAGGTTCAAGAATAAAAGTTGCCGATAATTCAGGAGCGAAAATAGTTCAGTGTTTCAGGGTATTAGGAGGAAGCAAAAAAAGATACGCGCATCTTGGAGATATTATGGTTGCTTCAGTAAAAGTCGTAGAACCGAGAAAAGCGGTTAAAAAAAAGGATATTGTCAAAGCCGTAGTTGTCAGGACTAAAAATCAAACGAGAAGAATTGACGGCTCAAGGATTCGTTTTGATGAAAACGCGGTTGTTTTAATTAATGAAAAAAAGGAGCCGCGAGCAACAAGAATTTTCGGTCCGATTCCGCGAGAATTAAAAAATCTTGGTTATGAGGGAATTTTTGGAATGGCAGAAGAAATTGTGTAGAAAATAAAAAATGAGAATCAGAAAAAACGACACAGTCAAAATAAATGCCGGCAAGGATAGAGGCAAGACCGGAAAAGTTTTAAGAGTTGATATTAAAAATCATACTGTTCTTGTTGAAGGCATTAATCTTTTTAAGAAACATTCTCGTCCTAAACAGCAAGGGGAAAAAGGCGAAATTGTAACAATCACCCGCCCACTGGATTTATCAAAAGTTATGATATATTGTTCTAATTGCAAGAATGGCGCGCGAATAGGTTATAGAGGCGAAGGAAAAAAATCAAAGGTAAGATATTGCAAGAAATGTCAAGTAACAATTTAGAAATATGAACGCAAAACCGGATACAAATAAGGATAAGCCGATTGGCGGAAGACTTGAGAAAATCTCGGTGAATTTAGGTATTGGTAAATTGTCTGCCGATTCAAACTTTAGTGACAAAGCATTAGAGGGAGTAATGAAAGACTTCGCATTAATAACAGGTCAGAAGCCGCAAACCCGGCCGGCTAAAAAATCAATCGCGGGATTTAAACTTCGCGAAGGCACGGTCGTGGGTTTGAGGGCGACTTTGCGCGGCGCGCGGATGATGGAATTTTTAGATAGATTGATAAAAGTCGTAATTCCGCGAATACGCGACTTTAGAGGTATTGACAAGAAGAGCGTTGATTCAAACGGCAATTTAACGATTGGCATTAAGGAAAATTATGTTTTTCCGGAAATCAATCCGGAAGTTTCTAAAATTAATTTTGGATTGGAGATTACTGTTGTTCCTGAATCGGTAAAGAATAGAGAAGCGGCAATCAAGCTTTACGAGAGTTTGGGGATTTTATTTAAGAAAACAGAGAAATAAATATATGGCAAAAAAATCAATTATAGCTCGGTCGGAAAAAAAGCCTAAATTTTCATCAAGAATCGTTCGGCGTTGTTTTCGCTGCGGGAGAAAACACGGTTTTATGAGAGAATTCGGCCTTTGCCGGATTTGTTTTAGAGAATTTGCGGGCCGTGGAGAGATTCCGGGAATTAAAAAATCAAGCTGGTAGATATTTTTGTTTAATGTAGCAAGCCATAAAAATTTTGAAAAGTATATGTATATTAATCTAATAACAAGAATCAGGAACGCGCAGGCAGCCGGGAAAGAATCTCTCAAGGTTCCTTTTTCAAATATGGATATGAAAATCGCGGAACTTTTAGTCAAGCATAAATTTATCCAAAGCGCGGATAAGAAAGGGAGGGCGCCGAAAAGGATTATTGAAATCAAGCCGCTTTATAAGGACGGGGGAGGTGCAATTTCCGGAGTCAGATTTTTAAGTAAGCCTTCAAGAAAACTTTACAGTAAATATAAAAATTTGCGAACGACCGTCAGACAAGGATTTGGAATTGGGGTAGTTTCAACTTCTCGCGGGATTTTGACAATGGAAGAAGCTAAAAAAGATAAAGTCGGCGGACAAAGATTATTTGAAATTTGGTAAGAGATTTATGAGTAAAATAGGCAAGAAACCAATCGTAATTCCGGAAGGAGTTAAAGTTGAAATGAAAGATAATTTCATTATTTTAGATGGAAAACAAGGGACTCTAACCTTGCCGATTTTAAATTACGTGGATATTGAAAATAAGGGCAATGCTTTAAATTTAAGTTTAAAATCAAACAACAGGCAGGCGCGCGCCAATTGGGGGACAATGGCGTCGCTGATCAGGAACGCGATTCAAGGCGTCTGTCAGGGTTATACGAAAAATCTAAGAATAGAAGGAGTGGGATATAAGGCAAATATGGAAGGCGATATTTTAGTTTTGAATGTCGGATTTTCTCATACGGTTAAATTTAAAACCCCGGATGGCATAAAAATTTCGGTTGAGAAAAATATTATCCGCGTTGAAGGCATTGATAAAAATCTAGTCGGCCAGACCGCGGCCGGTATAAGAAAAATAAAAAAACCCGAACCGTATAAAGGAAAGGGGATTCGCTATGAGAACGAAGTTGTAAGACGCAAGGTCGGCAAGAAGGTGGCGGGTGCAGGAAACGAATAAATTTAGATTAATATGAGAAAAGCCAAGAAGTTAAATAAAATAAGAATGTTAAGAAAAAAACGCGCCAGAAGCCGAATTTTTGGCACGGCAATCAGGCCGCGGCTTAGCGTTTTTAGAAGCAATAAAAATATTTATGCTCAATTAATTGATGATGGAAAAGGCCACACGTTGGTTTCAGTTTATGGAAAAGAAATTAAAGCTAAATATACAAAATCAGAGAAAGCTTTTGAGATGGGTAAAATTTTGGCAAAGAAAGCCGGCGCGCTCGGAATTGTTAAAGCGGTATTTGATAAAGGCGCGTATAAATATCATGGAAGAATCAAAGCTCTGGCTGACGGAGCAAGAGAAGAGGGAATGAAAATTTAAATTTATGTTTGATAAAAGAAGACAAATCAAAAAAGACGATTTTAAGGAAAAAGTGATAGATTTAAGAAGGGTTACCAGAGTTACTAAAGGAGGTAAGCGTTTCAGATTTCGCGTGACCATTGTTATTGGAGACGAGAAAGGCAAAGTGGGAGTCGGGATTGCAAAGGGAGCGGATGTCCAGCAAGCAGTCCAAAAAGCAAAATTAAATGCTAAAAAAGCGTTGATAACCGTTCCTTTGAACGGCAGGACGATAATGCATGAAGTGGACGCGAAATTTAGCGCGGCGAAAGTTTTGGTAAAACCGGCTAAAGAGGGTCATGGATTAATCGCCGGCGGAGCTGTTCGTATTGTCTTATCGTTGGCCGGGATTAAGGATATAAGCGCAAAATGTTTAGGTAAAACGACGAATAAATTGACAAACGCGCTCGCAACAATTGAGGCCTTGAAAAAAATTAAAAAAACGAGTTCATAAAAATATGCAATTGCACGAATTAAGACCAAATAATCAGAATAAAAAGAAAAAACCGAGAGTCGGTCGCGGAGGAAAACGCGGCACGTATTCGGGGAAAGGCGTTAAAGGTCAGAAATCCAGAGCCGGAAGAAGAATCCGTCCGGCAGAAAGAGATTTCATCCAGAGGCTTCCTAAGCTTCGCGGCCATAAAAATATGCCGAAAAGACCTCCGGCAAGAGCTATTAATCTCAAGGATTTAGAAAAGTTCAGCGGGGAAATCGTCAATCCAAAAAGTCTTTATAAATTTAAGTTTATCAAAAAGCCGAAAGGGCGGGTGAAAATATTATCCAAAGGCGAAGTCAAAAGAGCTTTGATTATTCAAGGTTTGGAAATTTCAAAATCGGCTCGGGAAAAGATCGAAAAAGCCGGCGGCAAAGTTGTGTCCGAGGATAAAACAAAAAAATAAGTAATGAGAAAAATAATACAACTTTTTAAAATCAAAGACTTGCGGAAAAAAATTCTAATGGTTTTAATGTGGCTTATCGTGTTTCGCGCGTTAGCCACGATTCCTATTCCGGGGATTGACCTTGAGAGGCTCAGAAATTTTTTTGAGGGCAATCAGATTTTTGGATTTTTAAATATTTTCTCGGGCGGCGCTTTGGATAATTTATCAATAATGATGCTTGGAGTCGCCCCTTACATTACCGCGTCAATTATTATGCAGCTTCTAACAATGATATTCCCAAAATTGAAAGCGATGTATTATGAGGAGGGCCCGGTAGGAAGAGCGAAATTTAACCGCTATTCCCGCTGGATAACAGTGCCGCTTGCGGCGCTTCAAGGATTTGGATTTCTAAAACTCTTAGAAAGTCAAAATGCGGTTCCCGTATTCGGAACAGCTGAAATTTTAAGCAATATAACGATAATTACCGCAGGTTCAATTGTATTAATGTGGATAGGGGAGTTGATTAGCGAATACAAACTCGGCAACGGCATTTCACTGTTGATTTTCGCGGGAATCGTAAGCGGCGTTCCATCGCTCATACAACAAGTATTTTCTACATTTGACAGGGCGTTAATACCGACTTACATCGCTTTTGTAGTTTTAGCCGTTTTGATTATTGCAGGAGTTGTTTTTGTGAATCAAGGCGAGAGAAAAGTTCCGATTTCATATTCAAAACGAATAAGAGGCACAAAAATGTATGGCGGAGCTTCAAGTTATCTTCCTCTTAAAGTAAATCAGGCCGGAGTTATTCCGATTATTTTCGCAATTTCAATTCTCCTATTTCCTCAATTTTTAACGCAATTTATCGCGATTTTCTCACCGGATCTATCGGCAAAACTTTTTGCTTTGGTAACTTCGCTTTTCAACAACCAGCTTCTTTATGCGATAATTTATTTTCTTTTAGTTTTTGTCTTTACTTATTTTTATACTGCTGTTACATTTGACCCGAAGGAGATTGCAAAAAATCTGCAAAAAAGCGGAGGATTTATTCCGGGAATTCGTCCTGGCGAACCGTCAGGTGATTTTTTAAGCAAGCTGACAAAGCGCATCACGTTATTCGGCGCGATTTTCTTGGGGCTTGTCGCAATTTTGCCAAACATTACACAAGCATTAACCGGCGTTCAGATTTTAACAATCGGCGGAACAGCGCTTTTAATTGTTGTTGCGGTTGCTCTTGAGATAATGAAACAAATTGATTCGCAGCTTGTAATGCGTGAATACGAAGGATTCCAATAAAATATTTCATTCCCGCGCATTCAGACGTGTGATAAAAAAATAGTGAAAAGGGCATTATTGAATTAATTATAAAAGCCGCGCGCAAGAAATTTTATTTTTAAAAAAATATTGCTAAAATAAATCGGTAACACTGATTACCGAAAAATACCAGATAAGTCGGCATTTCAAGCCATTTATATTTATATATGAAGAAAATAGCAGTTATATTTTACGGAGCGCCCGGCTCCGGAAAAGGAACTCAAGCAGATTTATTGACAGGCGCGATGGATATTTTCCAATTTGATATCGGTTCGCTTGTTGAAGGCATTATTTACGAGCCAAAAAACAAAAATAATAAAATAATCCAGAAACAAAGGGATCATTTTGAAGCCGGCCGGCTAATGGATCCGCTTTGGGTTGCGAAAGTCGCTGAAAAGAGAATTCGCGAGATATCAAAAGCCGGCTTGAGCATAGTTTTGAGCGGATCGCTTCGCACAACAGAGGAAACTTTCGGTAAAGGGACCAAGCACGGGTTGCTTGACGTTTTTGAACAAGAATACGGGAAAAAGAACATTGTTTTCTTTTTAATCCAAGTTACGCCCGCGATTTCAGTCAAAAGAAACAGCGGACGGCTTATTTGCGTAATTTGCGGCAGACCGTTGGTCTATGAATACGCAAAAGGCAAAATTAAAAAATGTTTAACTTGCGGCGGGAAGTTTAGGAAGCGAACTTTGGATAAACCGGATATTATCAAAAAAAGGGTTGAGGCATATAAAGACCAGACCGCTCCGGTTTTTAAAGAACTTAAAAAACGAGGATACAAAATTATACAAATTGACGGCGCAAGAGAAATTTATAAAGTGCATCAAGACGTAATGAGAAAATTAAAAGCGAAATTGTGAGCAAAATTAAAACTTACGCGCAGATAAATAAAATCAGAGCCGCCGGAAAAATTCTTGCGAAGGTTTTAAGAGAAGTATCAAATACCGCGCGCGAAGAAATTACTCTAAAAGATTTAGACGATTTGGCTCGCGAATTAATTTTAAAAGCCGGAGCTAGGCCGGCTTTTTTAGGTTACCGACCGGCAGGCGCAAGCAAGCCATATCCTTCAAGTATTTGCGCTTCGGTGAATGAGGTTGTTGTTCATGGCGTGCCAACGGACAGGCGGCTTCGGCAAGGCGACATTCTAAAGTTGGATTTAGGCGTGAATCTTGACGGCTGGAATGCGGATTGCGCAATTACACTAGGAATAGGAAATATAGGGAATACTGCAAAAGATCTTATAATGACCGCGAAAGACGCTTTAGAAGCCGCTATTGCGGTTTCAAAAGCAGGTAATAGTTTGGGAGATATTGGCTGGGCTATACAATCAATAACTAAAAAAAGAGGTTTTAAAATTATAAAGGGTTTGGCCGGGCACGGCATTGGAGAGAGGGTTCATGAAGAGCCATCTGTATTTAATGAAGGTTTGCCCGGAAAGGGAGAAAAGCTTAAATCAGGAATGGTTTTGGCGATTGAGCCGATGATTAGCATCGGCTCCGACCAGATAGTCCAACTTGAAGATGATAGTTATAAAACCGCAGACTCCAGTCTTTCGGCTCATTTTGAACACACGATTGTTATTACTGATGATGGATGCGAGATATTAACCGTGCTATGATAGTTTTGATTTAACCTTTCGCGATTTCATAGACTTTTTAGTATTGTATAGCAAATTTATGTTTAGACCTTTTCTATCCGTAATAATTCCTGCTTTTAACGAATCAGAAATATTGCCGATTACTTTAATAGATGTTGACCGTTATTTAAGAGAGCAAGAGTATCAATACGAAATTTTGGTTATTGATGACGGGTCTCACGACGATACGCCGAAGATAGTTGATAAATTTTCGCCTTTAATCAAGAAGTTGACGTTAATAAAAAATACCGGTAATCGCGGCAAGGGGTCGGCGATTAGAATAGGAATGCTTGCGGCAAAAGGCGAACTCCGTTTGGTAATGGACCCGAAAAATAGCGTTCCGCTCACAGAATTCAATAAAATGATGCCGTTTTTTAAAGAAGAGAAATGTGATATTGTGGTTGGGTCGCGAAGGCGAAAAGGCGTGAGAATGAATCTTGGCTTACCTGTTGCCCACAGAATTTCTGAATCGGCGATTAATCTGACTACAAGATTGATTTTTAAATCACAGATAAAAGATTTTCTATTGGGATTTCATTGTTTTACAGCCGAAGCTGCGGAGAAAATATTTTCATCCACAAAAATGAATAAATGGAGTTTTTTTCAAGAAGCATTAATTTTGGGGGAGAATATGCGTTTTAAAATACAGGAAATTGCAATTAATCCTGTTCACTTGTTAGAAGGAAAATTTATAGTTAGAATTTATTTGCAAACGCTTTATGAAACGTTTAAAATCCGATGGTGGTTAAAAAGAGGCCGATATAATATCATTAATAATTAAATAAATATGGAATATTACCTAACATCAGCAAGATTGGAAGAGTTGAAAAAAAAATTGGAAGATTTGAAAACAAGAGCGCGTATTGAAGTCGCAGACCGCCTTAAAAAAGCGAAGGAATTGGGCGATTTGTCGGAGAATTCAGAATATACAGAAGCTAAAGAGCAACAAGAACAATTGGAAAGAAAAATTTTGGAATTGGAGCAAACCGTGAAAAACGCGGTTCTCATTCAAAAACCGACATCATCAACCGGCATAATTCAAATCGGTTCAACTTTTAGAGCCGAGAAAAACGGCGCTTCTATAGAGTTTACAATTGTCGGCTCAACCGAAGCCAATCCTTCCAAAGGTTTAATCTCAAATGAATCGCCATTAGGCAAGGCATTTTTAGGCAGAAGAGCTGGAGAAGTAATTAAAATCGAAGTCCCGGCAGGGGAGGTAACTTACAAAATTCTTAAAGTTGAGTAATTAAAATGATAGAGGATTATATTAAAGAAAGAAAACGCAAACTAAGGAATTTTGAAAATCTTGGGATTAACCCGTATCCGGCAGAAATATCAAGGACTCATTTTATAAAAGAGGTCATTGATTATTTTTCATCGTTTGAAAAGAAAAAGCAGAGAGTAAGTCTTGCTGGGAGAATCACCGGAGCGCGCGGACAAGGCGGTGTTATGTTTTTGGATGTTGAAGATGTAAGCGGACAGATTCAAATAGTTCTTAAAAAAAATAATCTTAAGTATTTCAAAACCTTTGCGAATAATTTAGATATAGGGGATTTTGTAAGCGCAACAGGCCAAGTATTCAGAACCAAAAAAGGCGAAAAAAGCATTGAAGCTAAGAAATTAGAAATTATCGTTAAGACTTTGCGGCCGCTTCCGTCAAAACATTATGGACTTGAAGATATGGAAACAAGGTTAAGGAGGAGGTATTTGGATTTGCTCGCAAACAGAGAAGCGCGTAATTTATTCGTTAAAAAATCAATCTTTTGGAGAACGGTGAGAGATTTTTTAACAGCCGAAGATTTTTTGGAAGTCCAAACTCCTGTTTTGGAAGACATCCCAGGAGGCGCGGAAGCAGAGCCTTTCAAAACTCATCACAATGCTTTAAATAAAGATTTTTACTTGCGCATTTCGCTTGAGTTGGCGTTAAAACGCCTTTTAGTAGGAGGTTATGAAAGAGTATTTGAAATCGGAAGAGTATTCCGTAACGAAGGGATTGACCGAGAGCATTTACAAGAATACGACAGTATGGAGTTTTATCAAGCCTACGGAAATCATAAAGAAGGGATGAGGCTTGTTGAGAGACTTTTTAAAAAAGTTGTCAGAAATACGACCGGCGGTTATTTAACAGATTTTGAAAAAATAAAAATTAAATGGAATAGCAAATGGAGGAAAATTGATTATTTTAGCGCTTTTAAAAAAGAAACCGGAATTGACTTGAATAAAACAAATCTGGAAGAGTTAAGGAAAAAAGCTAGACAGCTCAAGATAGAATTTAAAAACAATTACGGCAAAGGACGGATGATTGATGTGATTTACAAAAAAACTGTTCGCCAAAAATTAATTCAGCCGGCTTTTCTTGTCGGCCACCCTGTGGAAATTTCTCCTCTTTCAAAACGCGACCCTTTTAATCCGAAAAAAGCTCTGCGATTTCAAATTGTCGCGGCAAAATCAGAATTAGGCAATGGTTTTTCAGAAATAAACGACCCGGTTGACCAGCGTGAACGTTTTAAAATTCAGGCAGAATTGAGAAAAAAGGGGGACAAAGAAGCCCATATGACGGACAAAGATTTTATAGAAGCTCTTGAATACGGAATGCCGCCGGCAGTGGGATTTGGAATGTCAGAAAGATTTTTTGCGGTATTGATGAATCTGCCAATAAGGGAAACAGTTATTTTTCCGCAAATGAAAACTAAAATAGGGAAATAAATTTTTTTATCTTCCGACGGGGCATTGGATTTCCGCGAGAAAATAAGGAAATAAACGCCGCTAAGAAAAGCCCATTAATCTTGACGGCATTATTTTAATAATTTTAATATTACTTTCAATTACTGTACCAATTGACGATCGTCAATTGGTACAGTTACAGAGTTAATATTTGCGTTGCGATAACATTTGCGTCGCAACATTCGCGTCACACTTGACAAAAAAATATAAAATATGCTACGATTGCAATAGTTAAAAATAGCACTTTTACATATATTTACTTGCACTGTAGCGAGCTTCTTGTCCTATAGTCAGCTTCGCTGTACTATTTGCTCTACTACTAGGGCGTTATCCATTGCAGCTTTTAGGGAATAAATGTCTTGTTTTCTAAAAGCTGCAATGGGGCAGCGAAATTCAAACCAACCAAAAGGAGGAACAGCCATGACTACGAAGCATGGAACCGCCTCTCGGGTGACTGGGAGCTATGTGGAGTTTCAGGCGGCCGTCCTGCGGGCCCTGCCGCGAGACATCGATTCCGATGTCGCACTCGGCTGGACGCAAAACGGCGAGTCGCTCGCGCGGGTTCTCCGCGAGGCGCTCACGCCGCGCGATATGCCCGCGGGCCTGTCCGCCGAAGCCTCGGCGAAGGCGGGCAACACCTACCACCTCTCCGTGGACTACGGAAGGAACGTGGAGGACGGAGTGAAGGTCGGTCGCTACGACTGGGCCAACGCCGACATCACCTCCCGCAACTTTCCGACCAAGCGGAAGGGCACGGTCGAGGTCGCGGTGGAACTCGTCCACTTTAACCGGTACGTTTCGACCGACGAGGCACTCCGCGAGCTCGACAAGATGGGCTACCGTCCGGCCGAGCTTCACGAGCTTCTCGCCTTCGGCGAGAAGTACCCCGAAGTTCAGCGCGAGTTCCAGATTGTCGCTCTTGGTTCCGTCTGGCGGTACCGGGACGGCGACCGCTACGTTCCGTACCTCTACGGGGACGGTTCGGGGCGCGGCCTGTATATGGGCTGGATCGAGGACGACTGGTACGTGGTCTACCGGTTCGCGGCCGTCCGCAAGTAGCTTCAATCCTTGGGCCTTGGTTCCTCCTTGCCCCGTAGCTCGCCGAAGGCGATGATACGGGGAATCCTTTGGGAACCTTTGTTCCTTCGTTCGCCCTCGGCGTGGCAATATCGCGCCGAGGGCTTTTTCTTTTTCTCTGTCAAAGACGACTCCGACACCAGACGTATTCTATCAAAATATGTGCCGCCAGACATGCGCTTTTCTTATTTTTTTAAAATCTGATAAACTTCTTATATGCGTAAAGTAATGGTATTTGGAACTTTTGACGGTCTGCACGATGGCCATAAAGCAATGTTAAAAGAAGCTAAAAATTTAGGCGATTATTTAATTGCTGTTGTTGCGCAAGACCATATAGTTCAACATTTAAAAGGGCATCTTCCAAAAATTAATTTACTGGAGAGATTTGAACATTTGCAGGATGTTGATGAAGTAGATAAAGTTGTAATTGGCGATGCTGAAACTTCAGCCTGGAATACGGTTAAGAAATACAAACCCGACATTATAGCAATCGGCCACGACCAAGAACTTTTAAAAGAAGACCTTGAGATGAGTTTTGATACGTTAGGGTATGAACCTGATATAGCGATGTTAAAATATCACGAAGTTAATGAGGAAAATAAATAATTATGTTGGACATAAATATATTGCGAAACAATCCGGAAAAAGTTAAGACAGCTCTTTTGAACCGACAGATGAACCCGAATCTTGTTGATGACTTTTTAAACCTTGACGGAAAATGGCGCGAACTTACGAACCTGATTGATGACAACCGAGCTGAATTAAACAAGGCAAGCAAGAGTCGCAATGTTGAACAAGGCAAAAAGATTAAGGAAAAAATAAAGGGACTTGAATCGGAAATCAAAAAAATAACGGAAAACAGGAAAAATTTGCTTTATGTGTTTCCGAATATTCCGGAGCAGGATGCCCCAATCGGAAAAGACGAAAGCGGGAATAAAGTTATTCGCGCTTGGGGCGAAAAGTCTGCGGAGCCTAAAGAAGATTATTTAACTTTCTCAGAACGGTTGGATTTAATTGATATTAAAAGAGCCGCAAAAGTTGCGGGCGCTAGATTTAGTTATCTTAAAAATCAAGTTGCGCTCATTGAATTCGCCCTTATTAATTTTGCATTTGAAATTTTAGTTAAAGAAGGCTTTACTCCGATTTTACCTCCTGTGATGATTAAGCCGGAATTTCTTAAAAAAACCGGATATTTATCAAAAGAAGATGACGATGAAAAATATTATATTTCGAAAGATGATTTATATCTTGTAGGCACTTCAGAGCAGACCGTGGTTCCGATGCATTCAGATGAAACATTGGCGGAAAAAGATTTGCCGAAACGCTACGTCGCGTTTTCAACTTGTTTTAGAAGAGAATCCGGTTCTTACGGAAAAGATACGCGCGGCATTTTACGAGTGCACCAGTTTGATAAAGTTGAGATGGTTTCATTTGTTAATCCGGAAGATTCCGCGCGGGAATTTCAATTCATTCTTTCAATTCAAGAAAAATTAATGAAGAAACTTAAACTTCCTTACAGAGTTGTAGATGTTTGCACGGGCGATATGGGACCTGCCGCTTCAAAGCAAATTGATATAGAAACTTGGATGCCGAGTGAAAAAAAATATCGCGAAACTCATTCCTGTTCAAACACGACTGATTTTCAATCCCGCGGATTAAACATTAAATATCAAGCAAAAGGAGAAAGAAAATATCTTCATATATTAAACGGAACAGTTTTTTCCGGAAGGCCGATAATAGCGATTTTAGAAAATTTTCAAACAAAAAAGGGAACCGTAAAAATACCAAGCGCGCTCATAAAATATTTGCCCTTCAAAGAGATTAAATAGATTTTTATCGCGTAATTTTAGCTGTATAGCTTTAGCGAAACAATAAAATTGATTGTTTGGTATTATTAATAACTTTATGCAAAATAAAACCTGGATTGAGATTAGCAAAGATAAAACAGCGCACAACATTAGAGAAATAAAATCAATCCTAACCAAAAAAACAAAATTATATTCAGTTGTAAAATCAAATGCTTACGGACACGGAATATTTTTGTTTTCAAAATTAGCAGACAAACTTGGCGTTGACGGATTTTGCGTTGATTCGGTTGTGGAGGGATTAAAATTGCGTAAAATTGGAATAAAAAAACCGATTCTTGTGCTTGGCCCGACTTTGTCAAATGAGTTTATTAAAAAAGCAACCAAAAATAAAATAACAATTACTGCTTCAACCTTTGAAAGTTTAAGAGCGTTCGCTAAATTTAAAAATAAACCGGAGTTCCATTTGAAAATTGATACCGGAATGCACAGGCAAGGAATATATAAAGAGGACTTAATGAAAGCAATAAAAATAATTAATGAAAACCGGCTTAAAATCACAGGTTATTATACTCATTTTGCAGCGGCATCGCATAGTATTGATTCTAAATTCTCAAACGAGCAATATGCTGAATTTATGGAGGTTCAAAAGATATTTCAAAAAAATAGATTTAATCATTTAACAAGGCATATTTCAAACACAGGCGGGACATTTCTGAATGAAAAATATCATTTTGACCTTGTGCGCGTTGGTATTGGGTTATACGGACTTTGGCCGTCAGAAAACTTTAAAAAGAAATTTCATAATAAAATTCCTATTAAGCCGATTCTTTCTTGGAAAAGCGTTATCAGTGAAGTTAAAGATTTAAAAAAGGGAGACAAAATAGGATATGATTTGACTGAAACCGCCAAAAGAAATATGACAATGGCGATTGTTCCTGTCGGCTACTGGCACGGAATTGATAAGCGTTTTTCGCGGACAACGTCATTGGAAGTTAAAAATAGGAGAGCTAGGATATTAGGAAGCGTTTCAATGGATTTGATAGCAATTGACGTGACCGGAATAAGATGCAAAGTCGGAGAAACAGTAACTATAATAGGGGAAAAGATAAGAGCCGACGATTTAGCCAAAAGCGCGAAAACAATAAACTACGAAATCGTCACCCGCATAAATCCGCTGATTGAGAGAATCCTTGTATAATCCATTACTTTAAATTACGAAATAGGCATTTAATATATTTTGAGAGAAACTTCGCGAAAATTAGAAAAATTTTGAGGATTATTCGCAGAATAATGTGATAAATTTTTATAATTTTGCAGCCAAATTTATCCAAAATAGATAAATGTTTCTATTTCGTGATTTAAAGTATTATAAGATTATGCACTTTCATCTCGCAAAGAAGCAAAGGAGGAGAAAAAAATTCAAATTTCGCCTCAAGCTTTATTCTTTTTTAACTGCCTTTTTATTACTTATAGCCGGTAGCGGTTATATTCTGCGATATTCTGAACTTTTCAAAATTTATAATATAGAAATCACAGGCATTGAAGATGAGCGAAAGAAAATTAAGTTTCTTAGTTCAATAGAGAAAACATTGTTTGAAAATCCAAGCGTCAGGATTTTAGGAGAAGACAATTATTTCTCATGGCCCGAGAAGATTAAGCCGTTAAATCCGGAACATGAAGAGATAATGGTATCTAAGTATTTTTTTGAAAATAAGATAAAAATAGATGTAAAACAAAAAGAGAAACTCGGAATCTGGTGCAAGATGCCGCTTGAGCCGAAAGCAATTACGCAATGTTTTTGGCTCAATCAAAAGGACGGCTCTTTGATAACAGAGGCTCCGGCAACAAAAGGCCAGCTTATTTACCAAATAGATGAAACGCAGACGAGTCAAACAAAAGAAAGCGAAAGAGTAATGAAGGAAAATCTATTTGAAAATTTCAAGAAGATATTAATCGCTTTAAAAGATTTCAATATTTCAGTAAAATCAATTTTTTTTGATGAAAGTCTGGAAGAGTTGAAAGTCGCAACAAAAGAAAACACGGAAATAATTTTCAGTTTGCGTTTTAATCCTTTAAAAAAATCAATTCCGGCGCTGGCTGAAATTTTGAATAAAAGCTCTTTATCAGAGATTAAATATATAAATTTAACTGTTGAGAATAAAATTTATCTAAAAAATAAATGATAGATGCGAAATTAGTTTGAGTTTTGTTTTTTTTAGCTTGTCTAAAATCTGATTTTATTATTTTTGTCCTTTTCGTAATATCTGTTCCACGTTAGAATAATTCAAACATTTTAATTTTTCCCAAAATTAAATTCTTTCCATTATTCCAGATTAATCCTATATAAGGTAAAGAGTTAGGTGATAGCTGAGAATGAGATTTTCTTGTTATTTTATTTTTATTTATGCCTCTTATGCCGTTAATGGCAAATCCACAAGCGAATTGCGACTGTAAATTTCTTTTGCCGGAATTACCCCAAAATTCAATTCTTTTAGTGAACTCCTCCACCGGCTAAAGCCCGTGACTTCAAGTAAAGGATCAAGACTAAGCTTCATCCTCGGCCTGAAGGCCGAGATTTTATGTTTTGCTGAATAAAATGATAAGATATTTGATATGATTATAAAATTCCCAAAAGACGATAGGTATTTTTGCTGGACTCGCCACATTAAAAATAAAATGCTTTTATATGCATTGTCCGAGTCAAGAATAAAAAGGGTTTATAAGTCGCCAAAAAGAAAAGAAGGCGGCGTTGCGCCTAATACAACCGCAGTGATGAGCCGCAATGACAGAAGGACTAAGAAAGAAGAAATATGGGTAATGTATCAAAAGATGCCAAGGTCAATTAGAGTAAGAATGATAAGCGCGTGGCGATATCCGGGAATAAGCAAATCCGGAAAAGAAATTCCAATACCTCAGGAGATATCGGAAGAATTGCAGGATATGGAATGTATTTTAAAATCTGATAAGTTTATGCTTTCTTAAAATTCAGGATAATATATTGGCATTCGCGCCGGCCTTTTTTATTATTGAGTAATCTGATATTTTAATTATTATGAAACTTTCCGTAGGAATAGTCGGTATGCCGAATGTCGGTAAATCAACGCTTTTTCACAATTTAACAAAAGCCAAAGTTAATATCGCGAATTATCCTTTTTGCACGATTGATCCGAACGTCGGCATTGTCGTTGTTCCGGATAAGAGATTAGACGAACTCGCCAAATTAAGCAATTCAAAAAAGAAGATTCCCGCCGTAGTGGAATTTTATGATATCGCAGGACTTGTCCGCGGCGCATACAAAGGTGAGGGCTTGGGCAATCAATTTTTAGCGCATATACGGGAAGTCAACGCGATTGTTCAGGTGCTTCGCTGTTTTGATGATTCAGAAACTATCCATGTTGAAGAATCAATTAATCCTTTAAGAGATTTGGAATTAATTAATGCCGAACTTGCATTTAAAGATTTGGAAACAATTGAGAGAGTTTTAAAAACAGCGGAAAACAACGCAAGGACAGGGGACAGGGACCAAAAGAAGTATGCGGAGGATTTAAAAATTATTAAACAAGCACTTGAAGATTTCAAACCAATATCAATAGAACCATACGACGCGTTCATTGAAAATTCAAAAATCAAAGAGTTGAATCTTTTAATGGCGAAAAAGCAAATTTATTTTCTAAACGGAGCAAAAGCGAATGTTTCTGAAAAATTAGCTCGTAAAATTAAAGAATTAGGAGCAAATTATATAATTGCCGACCTTGCGCAAAGTCCGGATATTAAAAAATTAATAGAAGGCGCTTACAAGATTTTAAATTTGATTAGTTTTTTTACAACCGGCGAGGAAGAAACGCGCGCCTGGACTGTTAGGAAAGATTCAAAGGCGAGGGATGCCGCCGCCGCAATCCATACCGATTTTAAAGATAAATTTATAAGAGCAGATATTATTGATTGGCAAAAACTTATTGATATAGGAGGTTGGAATAAGGCAAGGGAAAAAGGATTAATACGTTCTGAAGGAAAAGATTATGTTGTGAAAGACGGAGATGTTATAATTATTAAACACGGGCCGTAAAATTTTTTGCGGTATTAAGGGAAGCCGCAAAAGACCGCAATGCAGTAATGATATTTTAAATTTTTTGAATTTTGCGCTTGGTTTTTGAAATCTCAGAAAATATGCAATTATTTACAAAAACGGAAAAAGGCAAAGCGTGCATTTTCTTTAATTTTTCGCCGCGCAATCGTAAAAAAAAGCTTAATGAGGTTTTCTCAATTAAACTTCCTATTGTAAGAAAGTTAATCAATAAAGAGAAAACAGAGAAAATATTAAAAGCTTTAAACAAGGCAAAAATCCCATTTGCGTTTGAAGTATCAGTAGGGAATTTAGGCAAGAGCATTGAATTTTATATTATACTGCCAAGCTCGTCAAAAGCAATTTTAGAGAAAGCGGTTTTGGATGTTTTGCCGGAAGCCCAAATAAAACAAGTTCACGGCAATAATATTTTTAGCATTCAAGGCGTAACAGAATCCGCGTATTTTTTAATAAAACCGGATTCCAAAAATTATCTAAATCGTGAACGCTTTTTGACTATTCTGCAAAATTTAACTAAAATTAATACATTCCACGAAGGAGCGGCCGTTCAATTAATTTTTAAAGAAGGGGATTCGGATTATGAAATAGATTCAAATTTCAGGATTGTAGCTTCTGCCGGCGCCGAAATGCGAGCAAAAGAAATTTTAGATAGTTTTTCAAAATCGTTAAAAGATTTCCGGGCCACAAAAATAAAAAGCCATAAATTTCTGGAAAAATTCGCCAACTATGGATTTGATAAAACTCAATCGTTTAAAATGCATAAAAGCCAGATAACAAACTTTTTCCATTTATGAGTTTAAAAAATAAAGAAAACGGTTTTAAAAATAAATTCAGCAATAAGCGGAAAGGTTCGGCAATTATTATAAAGCTGGGAATTTATAAACAGCTTTGTTATACGCGGAATGAATAAAAAAATTTTTATTGACCACCCGATACCGGATCGCGGATTTAAACTTTTACAGGCAAAAGGATATGAAGTTGTGATGGATTCAAAAGACCACATACGGGGAACAGATGATGTAAGCGCTGATATGAAAGGAAAAAATTATGACGCGCTCCTAACTCTTCTAAGCGATAAAATTGACGCAAAGTTGTTTGATGCCGCCGGCCCTCAGTTAAAAATAGTTGCCAATTACGCGGTTGGATACGACAACATTGATATTATTGAAGCTAAAAGGCGGGGGATAATGGTAACAAATACCCCGGATGTTTTAAATGAATCGGTTGCCGAGCATACTTTTGCATTGATGCTCTCAATCGCGCACAGAATTGTTGAGGCGGATAAATTTATGAGAGCTGGAAAATTTCAAGGATGGATGCCTAAACTTTTATTGGGAACAGATTTGAGCCATAAAATTCTCGGGGTGGTCGGGCTTGGCCGCATTGGACAGCGGGTGGTTGAAAATGGCGCAAGAGGTTTTAATATGTCTGTGATTTATCACGATATAAAAAGAAATGAAGATTTTGAAAAAGAATTCAACGCGGTTTACAAAGACAAGATAGAGGATTTGCTAAAAGAAGCAGATTTTATATCTCTTCATGTTCCGCTTCTTCCTTCTACAAAGCATTTAATAGACGCGAATCGCTTAAATTTGATGAAAAATACCGCTTATTTGATAAATACGTCTAGAGGGCCGGTAATTGATGAAAAAGCCCTTGTAGAGGCCTTAGAAGCTCAAAAAATCAAAGGCGCGGCCTTAGATGTTTTTGAGAACGAGCCTGAGATGGCTAAAGGACTTTCGGAATTGGATAATGTGATAGTAACGCCGCACATTGCTTCAGCAACAGAAGAAACAAGACAGAAAATGTCAGAAACAGCGGCAAAAAATATAATTGCCGCTTTGGAAGGAAAAACACCTCCTAATTTACTCTAAATTACACTTTATCCTAAATATAAAACTCCTTCTATTTCTAATTTTGATTTTACCTTTGATTCTGACCCAGTTATAAAGTCATGACCTTATAACTGGGTCAGAGTTATTATTATGATTATTGAGCAACATCGCGTAGAGGGCTTTTTCTTTTTCTCTATCAGAGACAACTTTTTTGTTGCGTTGTTTGCAAATAAGTGATAAAATTATAAATAGAAAAACCGCAAGCGCGGTTTAGAGAGTCTTAAAAACTTCAAGGGAGGTATCGGTAACCGCCGACCAGCTTTTTTGGTTGCCGGCAGAACTGGAATCAGTTTTGCCGGCTTTCTTATTCTAAATACCCGGCAAGTTTAAGCCATTTATAATTTTCCCATTCCCATAAATGTTTAGCAGATAAAAAAGCTTCGTAATCTTTTTGCCAGAAAGGAAATTCTTTTAATTCAATAATGCCTTGCACTTCAGACCAGATATGATATTCGTCGCCGCATTTAGGCATTCCATTTGAAGGATATGCCGCGCGTATTTTTTTTCTGTCGCCTTTAATTCGCAAAGTGGCGTTGCATTCTTGGCAAATTTGTATCTGGTCAATTCTTAAAATCCACCGTGTTTGAAGGCCTTTTATATCTTTTATTAAAGGCTCCATATAAGCCGCGGTTTGCAAATTATAATCCCTATAAATCGCTTGCGAAGTTTTAATATCCATAACGCCCAATTTTCCGTCAATCAAGGCCACTGCGTCAATTGTTCCCGCATAACGTTTGTCATGATTTACGATTCTTTTTTCAATAAACTCAGGGTCAATTTGGATATTATTCTTATCTAAAAATTCAATCGCCGCATTAACTGAAGGAGCGATTTTTTCCGGGATTTCCGGTTTTTTGCCTATCATAATATCCTGCACGACTTCATGAATTAAAGTTCCTTCTTCTGCGGATTTTTGCGTTGATGCTTGCGCGGTTTTATAATCCTTTGCTTCCGCATAATAAAAATAAAGCGCGGGCTTTGATTTTATGCCAATTATTTTAGTAACGCGGGGAAACCAAACGCCGTCAATATCATATCCGTTTAATTCTTTAAATTTATCAACATTATTGATGAACTCCATTGTTTTATTTTACCCGAGTATAAAGGAAATTTAAAGCTATTTAGAAAATATGAGTCAAATTTGAAAATTTCAAAAATTTTTATATAATTAAAAACAGTTCTTTATAAGGAGCTGGGTTCTATGAACTCAAATATCGGCAACGGCAAACAGCGTAAAGGATCTTTAGATTTTCAATTTCAAACCGGCGAAAAACCAAAAAGCAGATACGAAAAGGAAAAAACCCGCGACAATAGCAATTTTGGTTTGCAAAAAATATTAACGCTAGCTTCCGGTTTTGTTTTTATGTTATTACTTGCGGCTTTCGTTATTTTTTTTCAATCAATTTTTGAACAAAAGCCAATTCCTAAACAAATACAAAACGCTAGAAAAATAACTTGGCGTTCTTTGCCTCAAAACAAAAAAATTCAATTTCCAGAAGGTGTATCTTTTAAAAATCTTTCTGACAATAGAGGAATTAGATTAGCTTTTACAAGAAAAGGTTTTAGTAAGATAATTAATGCTAAATTCACGGTTTTTGAATTTAGAAATCCAGAGTGTAAACATTTCAATATTGAAATTGCATTTAATCCAAAAAAATTCACATTTCAAATTATATCAGAAGACAATGTTCTACACGCAAGCATAAGAGAAAAGCAAAAAACAATAAGGGTTGAAACTGATACAAATAGTTTAATTACAAAAGGTTTTTCGTTTATTCTCTATAACAGAAACTAACAAACTTGAAACGAGCTTGTTAGTTTTTTTGTTTCCCGTGAAATTTTTTATGAATGTCTTTTAGTTGTTTGCTTGTAAGGTGCGCGTAAATTTGCGTTGCCGCGATATTTTTGTGCCCTAAAAATTCTTGCACGGTTCTAATGTCCACTCCTTGCGATATAAGGTCGGTTGCAAAACTATGCCGCATTACATGAGGCGTTGTATCAATTGGAATCCCTGATAAAATTGCATATTTTTTAAAAGAAGTTTGAATAGTCCTGTGCGAAATTCTATTTGCTCCGCTTTTAGTTTTATAATTGCGATAGGTTATAAAAAGAGCTTCGTGAGTGTCTCCACGCATCTTTAAATATTTTTTAAGCCAAAAAAGAGCGCGTTTGGAAAAATAAACCGGCCGAATCCTGCCCCCTTTCCCGGTTACGACAAGTTCTAATTCTTCTGAGCTTAATTGGGGAAATTTAATTTGCTCGCGATTCAGTTTGGCTAATTCTGCTATACGAAGGCCGGTAGAAAAGAGAGTTTCCAATATTGACCTATCTCTTAATCCTATAAAAGTTTTAACATCTGGACCGTTAAAAAACGTCTCTAGCTTTTCTCTTGTTAAAAATCTAACCGGTTTATCGGCTTTATCTCTGGCAAGTTGTATCTTATCCGGGGGTAGGGAAGTAATGCCTTTTTCTGAGAAATAAGAGAGGAATGATCTAAGGGCAATTAAATAATAATTTTGCGTTGACTTTTTTAGAGACCTTCTTCTAGATAAATGAACCCTATAATCCCAAATGTGTTTTTCTGAAATTTGTTCCGGAAAAATATTTCCCAAACTATTTTCATCTAACCAATCAAGAAACTTTTTTAAAAAATTATTGTAATTTTCCTGAGTCTTAGAAGATAAGCCTTTCTCAATATCCAGCCAGTCAAGAAAGTTTGATAGATAGTCTTGCGCAGGTTTTTTCATATATGTTTACAAATTCTCATACAGGATTGCTTTTAATCTAAATTATACGCAATGATATTTATAAAGCAATTATACCTGTTAATAACTCTCCCCTAACATATTTTATTTACTTTACTACTATACCAAAAGCAATTTGATGTATTGTTGCGATTCTTAATTTTGTTCGCGATTGGATTGTTTGAAATTTAGAAATTTTACGATGAAACTTGTTGCGAATAAAATTCATTGTTATGAGTAATTTTTATTAATTCTTAACTCACTAATTTTATTAGTTCACTAACTACTTACTAATTATTGATCGGCAATTAGTGTAGTTTAGCGTTATGCGAATTGTAAATGATTGAATTAACGTATATTTATCATGTTTTCTGCGTTTTAAAAACGCGATTTAAACCGCTTTTAAGGCATTCAAATCTAAAAAGTTGACTTATATGCTTTATAACACTAGATTAACAAGCCATTTAAAAATTTTTATGACGAGTTCCATAAGCCATATAATCCAATTTGCCACTAATCGTAAAAGTTTTGAGATATTGATTCCAAAAATATTTTCAAGCCAGCTGTCTATGCTTTTAATTATATTTTTTAAAAATAAGAATATTTTTGTTATAAAATTGTTCGGAGTTGAATCAGAATCAAAAAAAACAAGCAGGAAAATTATTAAAATAAGTAATATCGTTAAATATTTCATCATATTTTGTCTAGATAGTCAAGTGGATTAACCGTAACCCCGACCGGCACAAGTCCGCATCGGCAAGTCGCAAAGTTTTTCAGCAGAACGCTTGATGACCAATAAACGCTGAAGTGTAAATGGTGGCCAAACGAATAGCCGGTGTTCCCCACATAACCAATCACCTGTCCTTTTTTGACCTGATCCCCTTTTGATACTCCTTGTCGCGAGAGATGCGCGTAAAGGCTCGTTAAACCATTATCATGCTTTATCAAAACATATTTTCCGTATTGGAATCTTCCATTGTTTCCGACTGCAAATACTTCTCCGTCGCGCGCCGCTAAAACCGGCGTTGCAAACGGCGCGCCAAAGTCAACTCCATTATGAAATTTCGTAGAATACGCCCGGGCCGCATAACTGGTCGCTCCGTATTCTTGGGTCATCCTAGGACTTCCGGATATCGGGATTCCCAAGACTCCCGGCCTTTTGACCGGCAATAGACTTTGGTCAAACTGTTCCCGAAGCTGTTTTTCAATATCGTCAATAACATTTCCGATTTCGGCTTGTTGCTTTTCAAGTTCTGCGAGTTGCTCCTGATAAGTTTTTTCTTGATTTTTTGCAGTGCTTAGAAGCGTGCTCCGTTCCTGTTTTTGTTCTTCAACGATTACTCTCTGATTTTTTAGAGTCGTATTCTCTTTTTGAACCTGGGATTTTTTAACAGCAGTTTGATTTAATTCATTCAATAGTTCATTTTTAGAAAATTCCAATGCCAGGATTTCTTGCGATAAACCGTCATTCAATCCCAGAATTGATTCTGATTCTGATAAGCTTTCGGCCAAACTCTGATTCTTAAGTAAAATCATAAGAAGATTTGTATTATCTTTTTCTTGTAATTGCCTTAAGAGTTCAGCTATCGCTTTTTTTTTAAATTCTATGTCTTCTTCTTTTTTTTTAATTCCGTTATCTAAATCTTCAATTTCTAAAGTTAATTTTTCAATTCTGATTTGACTTGATTTTATGCCCAAATTCAACTGGTTGATTCTGTAATTAGCAGAACGTATTTGATTACTCAAAGTTCGGCTTTTTGCTTCCAGTTCTTCGATGTTACCTTGCGTCTGTTCAATTTGACGGTTCACTAATTCCAGTTCTTTGGATTTTTCTTCAATTGTTTTTCTGAGTCCTTCCGGAGTAACCGCGTAAGCCAAAGAAATAATACTGAAAAAAAGCATTAAGAAAATTCCGGATTTAATAGTGTCTTTCCACATAGGTTTTATTTTATAATATTTGCTGTTTTCTTGATTCAAGTTTTTGAATAGCGATATTGATTCGTTTAAGACTTTCTTTTTTCCCCAGAATTTCCATAATCTGAATCGGTCCCGGAGATGATTCTTTACCCGAAAGAGCGACTCTGAGCGGCCAGAATATTTCGCCTCTGCCCTTTTCGCCGGCAAGTTCGTTAACGACATCTTCCAATTTATCAATTGTAAAATTTTTTGGATCTTTACTTTCAAAAATTCTAGCCAGTTCTTTCAGGTTTTGGATTGTTATTTCATCCCGGACATCTTTCCATTGTAACATTTCAGGATTATAATCCGCGATTGCCATAAAGAAATCGGCCAGTTCATTAAAATCGGTTAATTTTTTCATCCGCTCTTTTACAACTCCGATTATTTTAATTAATTTACTCTCGGTTAAGTCGTCGGGCAACTGAATAGCGATTTTTAATCTCTGAAATATATCTTTATCGTCCATTTCTTTTATATATTGGCCGTTTATCCATTCAAGTTTTTGAGTGTCAAAATAAGCGCCGCCTTTCTGGACTCTTGATAAATCAAATTTGTCAATCAATTCATTCAAGGAAAGAATTTCACGCTCATGGATTTTTCCTGTAGTCGGGTCGGTTTCCGGTTCTGGGTGCCACCCGATCAATGCCATGAAATTAACAAGCGATTCCGGCAAATAACCTGAATTTTTATATTCTGAAATTGCGACAGTGTCAAAACGTTTTGACATTTTGCCTTTTTTTGAACTCAAGATTAATGGCAGATGCGCGTATTTCATAGCTGTAAATTTAAGGGCTCTCTGCAGGCTTATTTGCTTTGGAGTGCTTGGTAGAAGGTCTTCTCCTCTTATTACGTGGGAAATTTTCATTTCATAGTCGTCAATTATAGAAGCAAGATTGTAAAGCGGAGATCGTTTGTCGCGCGCAATGACTATGTCCCCTATCAGACTCATATCAAAACTGATTTTACCGCGGATAATATCGCTAAAACTTATTTCCGAATCTTGTATTTTAAATCGTATGACCGACTGAAGGCCTGAATTTAATTTTTCTTGAGTATCCTGTTCGCTCAAGTTGCGGCACTTGCCGGTATATTTCGGAGCGAGGCCTTGAGACAAAAGCCCTTGTCTCTCGGATTCCAATTCTTCTTTTGTGCAAAAACAATAATAAGCCAGTTTTTCATCCAAAAGTTTTTGAATATATTTTTCGTAGATATCTGTTCTTTCAGATTGTCTATAAGGTCTGTATTCACCTTTTTGCTTATCTGTTTGCTTTTCTTCGTTTGGAGATAAAATAATCCCTTCGTCCCATTTTAAACCTAACCAATCAAGGCTTTCTAAAATATTTTTTTCATACTCTCGGCTAGACCTTTCTTGGTCGGTATCCTCAATGCGAACCACAAATTTACCGTTATTTTTCTTAGCAAACAGCCAATTAAATAATGCGGTTCTGGCAGTGCCGATATGTAATAAACCGGTCGGACTAGGCGCCATTCTAACGCGAATCTCCTGTTTAACCATATTTATATTGAAAATTCTAGTTTAGGCTTAAAAAACGGTTTTTTATTGAAAATAAGATGTTTTCCCAAGTTTTAAGATTGAATTCAAGTATATGCGCGTAAATATCATTAATGAATTCAAAATATTGGAATCTTCGCAATTATACAAAATTTACCGCAATATGGCAATGCTTTGAGGTTATTTTTACAAAAATAATTCTTTCTATTATATCAGATTAATCCTGTATAAGGTAAAGAGTTGGATAGCGCGAAAATGGAATTTTTTTGCTCGTTTTTTTATGATTATTCACAATACCACAAAACTCACGGATTCTAATGCTATTCTCCCCGATGTTGAGTTGCAATCTATCGAAAAATATATTAACCTGTATAAAGTTGCCAAACCTTTCCGGCAACTTTCGCTTTTTGGCTGTTTTTAAAAGGAGGCTTGATGGCTGAAGTTATCACAAAAGCTTTGACGGAAATAATGTCTGCACGACTTCCGATAAGACTTAACAGGAAAGGCAAAAATAAGCGCACGGTGATTAGCGCGGTTGCCCTTGTTGTAAACGGAGAAGTTAGCGCTGAAACATTAGAACAAATCAAAATTCACTTTTATCAGGGATTGTATTCTGTAAAGATTTTCAACGCGCAAGAATTACAGGGAAAATTAACAATTCCCACAGGCGTTCAAAATTCCGCGGGATTGCAAATTTTACTCCCGGATGAAGCTTCCGGATATTCTTACGTAGATTCAGTGGCAATCACAGAAGACGGCAGTGAAGTTCGTTTTTTGAGCATTGACGCGGATAAAATAAAGGCATTCGCGGCAGACTCTCCGGAAAAGAGAGTAAAACCCAAGACTTGATAAGTCTTGCAGAAATATCCACAGGCGACAAAGTTTGCTTGTGGGTATATTTTTTTATTTTAACTAAATACGCAAAACTATATTAAAGATATCTTTTGCGATTGCGCTAGCAGAATCAGGAATATAGAAATTTTTAGCCGCCTCAGACATTTTTTTATAAAGTTCTTCGTTGCTTAGAATTTTCTCTATATCATCAATTAATAATCCGGTTAAAAGATTTTCTTCTTCAATAATGATTGCGGCTCCGGTTTTAGAATATTCATAAGCGTTTTTTCTCTGATGGTCGTTTGCCGAGCCTGTAAGAGGGATTAGTATTGCCGGTTTGCCGGAGGCGGAAATTTCAAAAATAAGTCCGGCGCCGGCGCGGGAAATAACTAAATCTGCCGCTTCATAAGCCTTATTTATATTTTTGTCAAAAAAAGCTTGGAAATTATATTTATTTTTTAAATCTTGATTCTTGCCGTATAGGAAATCATAATTCGCTTTATATTCCTCAAAATTGTTCAGCCCTACCTGATGCAGAATTTGAAATTTTTCCGTTAATCGGCCAATGTGTCTAAAAACAAGCTCATTTAACTCCTTAGCGCCTTGCGAACCTCCTATAAAAAGTAGCGTTTGTTTTTCCGGGTCAAATCCGAATTCCGATTTGGCAATCGGTGTTGTTTCTTGATGTAAAATTTCTTTACGGACTGGATTTCCGACAATATGAATCCTCGCTCTTTTATTTGTAAAATATTGCGCTGCAGATTTAAAGGCCAGTTCAATTAAACGCGCCCGCTTTGACGAAATTTTATTGGTTAATCCGGGGATAGCGTCGGATTCATGAATGACAATAGGTATAAAATAAAATCGGCAAGCTAGAATTATAGGCAAAACACCGGGACCTCCTTTTGAAAAACAAACATGGGGCATAAAAAAATAGAGTTTCCAAATTGACTGAATCCAACCGGCAAAA
>Ga0210057_1001335_pt1 | contig 37681 bp, 46 predicted proteins | sample CryGeyCG2114_010_2_FD_183968 | JGI IMG/M metagenome (GOLD analysis project Ga0210057, IMG submission 183968) | Groundwater microbial communities from aquifer - Crystal Geyser CG10_big_fil_rev_8/21/14_0.10 (SPAdes) (version 2) | ecosystem: Environmental > Aquatic > Deep subsurface > Groundwater ... | reverse complement strand
TAAATCAATCACATCATCCGATAGTAGCAACAAGTCCGAAAAATTTTATCTTGACTTTCTGGGCAAGTCACTTTAAAAGCCACACCTCTTAACACCCTTATCCAAGCCACGAAAACTTAACACTCTCATTCTCCTGCACTATACACAACCAACCCTCCAACATCATCTCTCAAGAACAAACTTTCCCCACTATTGCTTAAATCCAATTCAAAACTTTGGCTCTGGCCTGCAGCTAGCGTCCTATTCAACAAAACCTTATCACGACCTTCGCCCTTTATAGTCCAATCTTGAACTTCGCAAATAAGATTACAGTTATTAGCCACATAATTTTCACCTAAGATTAAGCAGGAAGAGCACGGCTCATTTGATTGACGACATAAATTCACCTTATTATCCAAGCAAGTCATCCAAGCATTTTCCAACACCTCAGAATATTTATCTCTTCCAGAATAAAAATAATAATTTGCAAACCCTTTTTCAACAGTTTTAATGTTAATATTTTCATTCCTTAAAAAAATATAAGCAAGTGTTCTTCCATACTTATCCGTTCGTTCGCGAGTAAATTCAAGCGTTACAGTTTGATTAAGAACTGAATTTTCAAGAAATTTTTTTGACTCTTCATAAAAGACCTCTCCGCGCTCAGGCGTATTTATTCCGAGTAGTCTCACATGTTCGCCTTCGCTCGTGACTATCGTGTCTCCATCAATCACTCTTTCGATAAAAACTTCTCTGTAGTTTTCCCCTAGCAAAAACTTCTCAAAGGAGCTGTCAAGAAAATTGTAATTGAGTGCAAAGAATATCAGAACTAGAAACCCTAGAAATAACAGGTCTCTCTTTCTTTTATACATGATATTCTATAAATTCAACATTAAAAAAGATTATAGTAGTAAAATAGATAGAATATAGGTGTAGGGAAAGAACACCGAAGTATTCTAACACCAACCGAAGTTAATGCCCCTACAAAAAACCTATGTTTTTTGCTTTTATAAAAGTTTGCATTATCTCGGAGGGACATGTTTTTAGATAAACGGAGTCAATCTTAGTTTTTCTACCATAATAGTTTCTTTTTTCTAAAAAGAAACCCTCATGCGGGGGACAGGGTTCGAACCTGCGTAAGCACTAAGCTACAGCCGCTTAAAGGCTGCCCGTTTGACCACTCCGGCACCCCCGCTGATATATTCTTAGAGGTAAATTTCTATTTAAAATGTTTGTTATTCAGAATTAAATTCCCATGAAAAGCCCAGAGGTCAACAAGATCCATGAGCGCACTTCTTTGCTCTGCACTATCAACATTGCCTGAGCTATATCTTATTGGCTTTCCTGTGGGTTTGTCATTTAACAAATCTTCCCGTGTTTGATAACCTTGTATTTCGAGTCGCACGCTAGGATAACCAATGTGAAACCCTTCAACAAATGCAAAATCTTAATAAAATTGAAAAGGCCTTTCCCAGTCAATTCCTAATCTTGAAAGATGGCTTGCAGCAAATTGATTTAATCTTTTTTGAAATTCTTTAGGAGATTTCAACCTTATCATCTCTCTTGCAAAGTCCTCATTCATAATGACTCCAAATCCTGCTCTCCCTTCTCTTAGTCCTACAGGCTGCCAAATTATTTTATCCATTACTTTCCCTGCCAGAATCCTTTTATTAATATTCTTATATTCAACAACATGTTTCAAAATCTTTATTAACCGCCTTTCCTTTTCGATTAGATGAAAGAAGTGGTGGTGAAAGTTCTGAAAAAAACCTTGGCTGATAAAGGAGTAGATTTGAAAAAGGATGAAATCCTCTCTTTGATTGAAATTCCTCCTTCTGCAGATATGGGCGACTACGCTTTTCCTTGTTTTTCGCTTGCTGCGCAGTTAAAAGATAATCCTTCACAAATTGCTCTCGAACTTAGGGAAGCAATAGGAGACGATTTTCCTGAAACAGATTTTGAAGACATTCAAACAAAAGGGCCTTACTTGAATTTCTTCGTGAATAGAAAAAGTTTCGCACGTCAGGTTGTTTGGGATGCGATAACCCAAAAGAAAAATTACGGAAGAACTGACTTGGGAAAAGACAAACGTGTTGTGGTAGAGTTTTCTTCTCCCAACATTGCAAAACCTTTCGGAATAGGTCACCTCCGCTCAACTATAATCGGAAACTCTCTTGCAAACATCTTTGAGTTTGAAAATTTTAGAGTTACAAGAATAAATTATCTTGGAGATTGGGGAACCCAGTTTGGAAAACTCCTGTTTGGATATGAAAAATTTGGCTCAGAAAAGAAATTGCAAAAAAATCCGACGAAACATCTACTGGATATCTATATAAAAGCAAACTTGAAAAAATATGAAGAGCAAGGAAGAGAATGGTTCAGGAAACTCGAGAACAGAGATAAGAAAGCCCTAATGCTTTGGAAACTGTTCAGAACTTTCAGTATGGAAGAATTCAAAAAATTCTATAGAACACTTGGAATAAAATTCGACGTTTATGAGGGTGAATCGGATTATAATAAAAAAGCAGGGGATGTTCTGAAACAGCTACAAGATAAAGACCTTGTGAAGAAAAGTAAAGGTGCACAAATTGTCGATTTAGAAAAAGAGAAACTCGGAGTTGCAATAATAGAAAAATCAGACGGGACTACAATTTACACAACGCGCGATTTGGCAACGGCAATTGAACGTTACAAAAAATACAAATTTGAAAAAATGATTTACGAAGTTGGACAAGAACAAACACTTCATTTCAAGCAGTTTTTCAAAATTCTTGACATGATGGGTTACAAATGGGCTAAAGACTGTGTGCATGTTGAACATGGTTTGTATCTTGGAAAATCAGGAAAGAAGTTCTCAACAAGGAAAGGCAAAACTGTTTTTATGCAGGATATATTTGATGAAACCTTTGAATTGGCAAAGAAACAAATATCAAAAAGGGACAAAAAAGTTTCCAAAAAAGATTTAGAAGAGCGGGCTCGCAAAGTAGCCATAGCTGCAATTTTCTATGGTGATTTAAAAAGCAATAGGGCAAATAATATAATCTTTGACATAAAGAAGTTCCTTTCTTTCGAGGGTGACACTGGACCTTACATTCTCTACAGTTACGCACGTGCTTCTTCAATTCTGAAGAAATCAGAAATAAAAAGCAGGTTTGAAGTTCATGAATTGGAGGAAAAGGAAATGGAACTAGTGAAAAAACTGTCACAATTCCAATATGTTGTAGTTAACGCACACAGGAATCTCAACCCTTCTGTAATCGCAAATTATTCTTACCAACTCGCACAAACGTTCAACGAATTTTATCACAGTTGCAAAGTTATCGGTTCAGAAGAACAGGAAACTTTCCGTTTGGCTTTGGTTCAATCATTTAGGCAAGTTTTGAAAAACGCACTGGCTCTTCTAGGAATTGAAACTATCGAAGAGATGTAATCAAAATATATTTAAACTTCCTAAACCTAATCTATCCAAGGAGGTGAAAAATTTATGGTTCAAACAAGGCACATGAATGAAGAGTTCTTTGCAAAAACTTTAAAGGAACTTAACGTTGCTGGTGAGCTTGTTCGTGCACGACAGGATGAGAAACAAGGACTTCTTGATGAATTCGACATGGAATGTAAAAGATTCTTTTTCGGAAAAATTTCAGAACGCGCTTTAGCATCATCTGTTAAAAAGACGAACAAAGAACTTCAAAGACTTGACAAGGAGATAAGAATGCAAATGGCCCGCTCAAGAGCAGCAGGTGAAAGAATTGCAAAACTAATTTCTGCACAAGCACCAATTGGTTACAGGGCAACATTGTCAGGAATTTCTGGTGGAAAAGCAATGAAGAAAAAAGCAACGAAGAAGGCCACAAAGAAAAAGACTGCAAAGAAGAGAAGGTAAAGGCATTTTTATTTTTTTAAAACAAAACTTATTTAAACTACTTTCTCTTATTTTTATCAACGGTGATTAAATGAAATTTGTAAAAAGTTTCGTGAAGTTTCATTTAGAACTAAATTAAATAAAGGAGGTTGAAAATGGCAAAACAAGGTGGAAGAGTTTTGAACTTTATCGCGTGGTTAACAGGCGTTATAGTTTCGCTTGCAGTAGGTTTTGCTATGATTGGTGGAACATTGACTTTGCCTACATGGCTTGGTGGTAGTGTTCTTGCAATGATAGCTGGATGGGTAGTAGTTATAACCACTCTATTAAGTGTTGTAATGGCTATACTTAGTAAATAAGTAGTCATGACCTTATTTTTATTTTTTATTTATTCTATTTCTATAATTAGTTTAAAATATTCTTTTTTCTTCTGTTAGTGATGGCAGAAAACCCTAGATGATACAAATCCTTAGTTGATTTAATGGAGCCGAAAGTAAGAGCACGGCTGGAAGAAATCGCTAAAAGAGTTAAAGAAGAAATCCACTACAGAACAGAGTCTGAGAAAAGACTTCTTGATGCAAACTATTATTATGGGAGAATTAATTATTGTGTTGAAGATTGATCGCAACCCTCAATCAAATAATCTTGGTTTTTTCCTTCAAGAAATTTCTTAAGTTGATATTTCTCTCTTAAGGATTCGTAAATCTTAGATGCGATGTTCGTGGCTACAGGTAAGAGTAGTATCTCGGGATTCTCCTTGCTTACCGTAACATATTCGGAATACTGGAGTGAAAACAATGCAACCCCTAAAAGGCTCCCTGCCATCAATCCCAATGCATTAAATTCAACATTGTTTAAGTTTTCTAACTTCCTTCTTACCGAGGGATATTGATAAAACCATGTTGACGTATCTCTTCCGACGTTCCAAAAAGTTTCAAAAAAATCGTAAGAACTATTTTCGTCAATTCCTTCTTCCAAGTTTTTTAATTTGTTTCCATCCATTTAATTTATGAGAAAAAATCACTTTATAAAATTTCATATACAAAAAGCTAATTTTAAAGCAGATCTAATTCACTGCTTTTCCTGTAAGTGTGTTGATTTTCAAAGGAGCACCTGGCTTGAGTTTAACCTGATTCCTTATTTTGATTGCTGTCAAGATTCTTTTCATTTTTGTTTCGGGCCGTTTAGCTCTGAAAATCCATCTCAAATAAGTTCTTCTTGCAGAAGGCGAGAGTTTTTCAAAATTTTCTCGTGCTATTTTATTTTTCTTTAACCTAAGAAGTTTTTCCATTTCCTCTGGCATTTTTGGATTTTTCGGAATTCCATGATCATGAGGTTTTTTCTTCAAACCTTCTTTATACCATTTTATTCCTTCAGTAGACATGAGATTTTTTCCCAACAATTCTTTTCCATATCTCAGAGTATTATAACTCCATTTACTGTTTTTGGTCCTCTTTCTATAATTTATGGCCCATCTGTCTTTATCTATTGATTTTGCAGTTGTATCTATCCACCCAAAACAAATTGCTTCCTTCATAAGTTCTGCTGCATTTGTTTTCATTTTCCCAGTATGTTTCTTATGAAGCATAACAAGAACGTGATTTTCTTTAAGATGATTTCTCTTCAGCCATTTCCGAAAATCTTTTGCAGAAAAAACTTCAACGAACTTCTCTTCAACCATGAAACAAAAAGAGAACGAGTGTTTTTATTTTTATTGATAAAGAAACTAAATTAAAATCCGATAGGTTTTAACTCTATTGAATTTCTACAAAAATTCAAATCAATATATCTAAGAAATCACACTCACTTAACCGGCTTCATTTCTTTCCAAGCCAATTCGAAAAGGCTTTCAAGGGCCTGGGCGAAAAATTCTGTATTTATCCAAACTCCAATATCATAATTTGGATGGAACTTCTCATCATCAAGAAGCATGAACATCAATTGGGTACCGTCAATCACTGCAAATCTTGCCTTAATTTTTTCCATGTTTCTAACCTCTGCAACAGATTTAAACTCTCTAGCAATTTTGATGTTATTGCTATTTATTGGAGCAGCAATTCTTACTTTAACTCCTCTTTTTTTACACTTTTCAAGACTTGGCATGAGAACTTCAAGCTTTCTATTAAGTCCTTCAGCTGTAGTCATAATTGTAATTGTCTTTTCTGCATCCCTCATCATCATATCAAGATGGTTGTACAGATTCTGTCTTCCTTTAATACTTCCAGACAAATCAGAAGGCTCGACAAATTTAACTCCCTTAGTGAACAAAGAAGTAAGCTCTTCAAGAACTTCATCGCTCTTCAAGGTCTCAAGTCTCTTTGATTTTTCTTTAGCCTCAACCATCAAGTTTTTCTTAACTCTCTCGACAACTTCTTCTGGTTTCAGAGCCACAAACTTGATTGGCTTGCCCAATTTCATGATTATAAAACCCTTCTTCTCAAGGCTTTCAAGAATGTCATAGGTTCTTGATCTTGGAACATCTGAGATATTACTCAACTCTCCTGCAGTGCTTGTCCCCCTCGATAAAAGGGCAGTCCATACTTTAACTTCGTAAAGATTTAAGTCAAAAATCTTTCTCAGCCTGCTCAAAAATTCTTCTTTTACTATCATTTTATAATTCTTAGGTGGCAATTCCTCTTTTTAAAGTTTGTTATGATAAAAGAGTAACCATTACAACCACACTATCGCAAAACCACAATTCCTATTGTGCCTCTTTTATCTTTTATATTGAAGCCTATTCCGTTTTTAAATGTTTCTTTGTCGTCTTCCATCAGTTCTAACTTTGATGAATTTGTCCTCTCCTTCAAAAATTTTTCATGAGATTTCAAAATCTTGGCGAATTCCTCGTCGGTGGAAATTACTAGCCTTATTTCGTCTTTTTTTTCGAGGCCAAGTTTTTTCCTGAATGTCTGAACAAGCCTCGATATTTCACGGGCATAACCTTCTGCTTCAAGTTCTGGTGTTTGGACTGTATTCAGTTCAATTACAAATTCAGTACCTTTGGAAGCAGGACTTTTCCATTCTAATATTTTAACATTCAATTGCTCCTTAATCAACTTTTCAAACTTCGAAAAATTTTCTATACCCTTCATGTAAATAGTCGCCAAACCCAAAGGCCACTTCAATCCGATTCCGGCCTTGTCCCTTTCCCTCAGTCCAGCAGAAACAATTTCTCTGACAACTTTCATCTTGGCCAAAACCGCAATATCAACTTTTTTCGCGTCAAACTTAGGAAAGTTTTCCAAGTGAACGGATTTATTTTTTCCATTGAGTTTCTGAAAAATTTTCTCTGCCGTGAAGGGCAATATTGGCGCAATTGTTTTTGAAAGCGTGTCAAGCACGTATCTCAAAGTTTCCCTAGCAGTTTTGTCTTCATCAAATCTCTCGCGATTAACTCTAACATACCATGTGGACAAATCCTCTGCAAAACTTCTAATCTCTTCACAGGTTTTTATTGTATTGTAACCCTTCAAGTAGGAGTCAACTTTTGAGCCAAAATCTTCTAGTCTAGATAAAATCCATTTGTCTGTCAAGTCTTTGCTAATCGGTTTTTTAGTTTTCTCATTCTGTGCAACAGTTTCATAAAATTTCGAAGTGTTATATAAAATCAAAATAACTTTTTTGTAAACTTCTTCAACACCCTTATCTGAGAAATTCAAATCCTCTGCATTCATCACGCTCCCGGCCATCAGATAAAACCTCAACGCATCGGCACCATATTTATCCATTAAAATATTTGGATCTGTGAAGTTGCCTTTGCTTTTGCTCATCTTTTGTCCATCTTCAGCAAGCACCGTTCCTGTTGTCACAACATTCTCAAAAGGAATGTCATCAAATAATATTGCAGACAAAACCATCATATAATAAAACCATGTTCTAACCTGCGCAATGTATTCCGCAACGAAATCCGCAGGAAAATTATCTTTAAAGAGTTTTTCTGAACTTGGAGTAAATGGATAGTGAAATTGCGCAAAGGTCATAGCACCAGATTCAAACCAACAGTCCATAACTTCGGGCACACGCTTAAATGTTTTTCCGTTTTTCTTAAAAATTATTTTGTCGAGGTAATCTTTGTGCAGATCAATTTTGCCTTTCAAATTTTTGGCATACTTTTTCAGTTCTTTCACGCTGCCAAAAACTATTTTTTCTCCGTCGTCGGCAACCCAAACAGGCATTGCCGTTGCCCAGTATCTATTTCTTGAAATATTCCAGTCTGGTGCGGTTTCAATAGTGTACTTAACTCGACCTTCTTTCAAAAATTTCGGATACCAATTTATTTTCTGACTCAATTTTAAGAGTCGCGGTTTTATTTTCTGGATGTCTACAAACCACGCAGGTATTGCTCTATAAATCAACTTGGTATCACAACGGTAACAGAAAGGATATTCATGTTCTATCTTCTTGACTAAAACTACTTTGCCTTGATTTTTTAAAAAGTCAATAATTTCTTTATTTGTGTGATGGACAAACTTATCTTCAAAATCTTTAACTTCTGAAGTGAATTTCCCTTTTTCATCAACTGGTCGAACTGTCGGGATTTTGTATTTTCGGCACACATTATAGTCGTCTTCTCCAAAAGCAGGAGCAGTATGAACTATTCCCGTTCCATCTTCAGAGTTCACAAAATCTCCCAGAACAAACCTAAATGCGTTCTCAGTATTTTTAAAATAAGGAAACAAAGGTTCATATTGAATTCCCTCTAATTTCAGACCCTTAACACTTTTGAGAATTTCATACTCTTTTTTATCTTTGAAAAAATCATCCAAAACCTCTCTCGCCATAATGTAGACTTCTCCGCTAGATTTATCTTTAACATAAATGTAATCAAGACTGGGATTAACTGTCAAAGCGAGATTCGAAGGCAAAGTCCAGGGAGTCGTGGTCCAAGCCAAAGCATAAGCCTTTTCATCTTTCAGTTTGAATTTAACGACGACAGAATCCTCTTTTATTGTCTTATAAGAATTATCCATTGCAATTTCTGCTTTCGCCAAGGGTGTCGAACATCGAGGACAATACATTAAAACCCTTTCTCCTTCGTAAATATAATCTTTATCCCAAAGTTGTTTGAATGCCCACCAAACGGATTCGATGTACTCATTATCCATTGTCTTGTAAGAGTTTTTCATATCAACCCATCTTGCAATTCTATCCATATCTTTTTCCCAAGATTTTGCATAACCCATGACGCAATTTCTGCAATAATCATTGAACTTCTTGACTCCCATCTTTTCTATTTCGTCCTTAGAATTTATCTGCAACCCTTTTTCTGCAATGTTTTCTATAGGGAGTCCATGACAATCCCATCCCCAAACTCTTCTGACATATCTTCCTTTCATTGTCCAGTATCTTCCGAATAAATCTTTTGTTACCGAACCAAGAATGTGCCCATAGTGGGGGGTCCCTGTAGCGAAAGGCGGACCATCATAAAAAACATAAGACTTACCTTTTGAAGTTTTCTTCAATGATTTTTCAAAAGTCTTATCTTTCTTCCAAAATTTAAGAATTTCTTTTTCTTGTGCGTCAATAGTGTCATTCTGGGCCATTGTGATAAATAGTTGTTAACATTTTTAAATTGTCTGTCCTCCCTGCGAAGCAGCAGAGAAGAATTTAGATAATAATAGCGATGCTAGAAATAATTCCTATTCCATAAATTCCTGAGGGAATATTTTGCATAGCCATATTGTTAGATGGAAAAGCGGTTTTTAAGTTTTAGGATTTATTTAGTAACTATCCTAAAATTACAACAAAACAGAAAAGTTTATAAACTTTAATTTTCTGAAATTTGTATGGAAACAAAAGCAAGATTCAGAGGAAAACCTTTAATTGAAATTCCAAGCATAGTTCCACAAATTGGATACTTGGAGGGAGATTTTGGAAGTCAATTCCTTAAAGAATACAACGCTCTTGCAAAATCAGATTACAACGGAAACAGAAATCTTAGTGTTCTAAATTACAGCGATGGAATTGTAAAGGGTTCAAACCCTTTTGCAGTTGTTCTCGCAAATCAAGTTCTAAGACAGCAAAATCTAAGAACAGCAACACAAGCAGACCTTGAAAAAGCCTTAAAACTAGGGGTTCTAAATTTGAGGGGAACTTATGAAGATACTGGTTTGGTTCTTAGAACAGAAGAAGATACAGATTATAGAACAAATACTCCTGTTGCAAAACATCTAGCTTCACAACTTAGAGAAAGAGGAGCAACATTTTCTCCAGAAAATCCTTTAGTTGTCCCTTTGACAGGTCTTCAGTTAGAGAAGTCAGATAATAACTATGGTTTGGTTTTCAAATTAGAAGATGACGCTGGATTTTACAATACTCCAATTCTTACTCAAGACGGACAATTCAGTTCAGAAGACATTGATGAACAAATAGGACTTCCAGTAAAAGCTGAAGGTGGAAATAGAACTCTTTATGTAAGAAATTCAGGCCTTTCCAGGTTGTATCTGTTCAACGACCTTGACGTGTACTCCTACGACAGGGACTTGGTCAATTCCAACTCTGTTGGCAGGGTGGTGGCTGTGAGCACCGAAGGTGCGAACGCGCGTGAAAATTTGGAATCGGAGTTATTTTCTGAGATAACTGAAAAATACAATGCTGAATTTGAATCTTTGAATTCAAGAAAAGCAGAAGCCGAAAAAGCTGTTCGTGAAATAATGAGCAGAAAATAAAATTTATAAAATAAATTTTTCTTATAAGATTCCTAGCCAACACTAAAAAGTGTCAAGGCTGGGCCACACGCCAATTGATAGTGTTTCTCTCCGAGAAACCATGAAATTCAATCTTGACAATTAGTACTCTTTCACGAAGAAGTGCAAGATAGAACGTTGAAAAGATGGTGATTTACTTTTAGTCGATTGGCTAGTAGCCTTTCCAGGTTGTATCTGGACGACGTCCTTAACGTGAACTCCAACGACAGGAACTTGAACAATTCCAACTCTAATGGCAGAATGGCTCAGCCAGCTAGGATTTTTTCAATGAAAACTTGCAAAAATCTCTACCCCAAGGTATACTCTTTAAAAAATCTTATTCTTGCATGGGAAAAAGCAAGAAAAGGAAAAACACGCAAATCTTATGTTATGGAATTTGAAAAAGATATTGCTTACAACTTGAAGATTTTGAGCGACGAGTTGCAAAATCAGACTTACCAACCTAAACCACTGGAAACGTTTATTCTAAGAGACCCAAAAACACGAAAAATCTCAAAATCAGATTTTCGCGACAGGATTGTTCATCATGCCCTTGTTAACGTCATTGAGCCAATATTTGACAAAACTTTTATTTATGATTCCTGCGCTAACAGAAAAGGCAAGGGAAATCTCTTTGCAATAAGGAGACTTTACAAATTCATGGGAAAAGTTTCAAGAAATGGAAAAATTAACGGCTGGATTACTAATAATCAAGTCAAGGGTTATTGTCTTAAAGCAGACATAAAACATTATTTCCAGAAAATAAAACACGAAATCTTGCTTGAGATTATAAGAAAGAAAATAAGGGACGAAAAGGTTATTTGGCTTGTTGAAAAAATAATCCGAGAGAGAGACGGCGAGGACTTCGATAAAAATTCCGCAGGAATGCCTCTTGGAAACTTGACATCGCAATTTTTCGCTAATGTTTATCTTAATGAACTTGACCAATTTGTGAAACACAAATTAAAGTCAAAATTTTATATTAGATATGTTGATGATTTTGTTCTCGTCCATAATTCAAAAAATCAGTTACAAGTTTGGAAAAGAGAAATAGAAAAATTTCTAAGCACAAACTTAAAACTTGAACTCCATCCTGATAAATCTAAAATTATTCTCTTTTCTAAAGGAATAGATTTCGTTGGTTTTATAAATTTTTATCACTTCAACCTCTTGAGAAAAAGAAATTTAAGAAACATGAAAAATAAAATCAGAAGATTTTTACAGGGAGAAATATCAGAAGAAAAGCTAGGAGAAATTTTTCAAGGTTGGAATGCTTATGCAATGCGGGCTAATAGTTTCTACAAAAGAACTAAAATGATTGGTTTGATAATTAAATCCTTTTAAGTTTTCCCTTCGGATCTTTCCACTCCACAATCTTCCCTGATTCAATTTCCAAATCGTCGGCCTTTCTTAAATTGGCAATTTGTTTTCTTGTTAAAATAGGGATATGTTTCACATCAGCAAGATACTCTGGAATCTCCCAAACATCTTTCTCAGAAGTCATCCAGTTTAAATGGTCGAATCTTGAAAGGTCCACCGGCCGAGTATAACTCCTTAAGGTTTTCTTTCCATTGTCGTCAAAATATTCATGGAAAAAACTCATGACCAATTCCCGTGTAGTCTTGTAAACTGGTTCCCTATATCTCAAAACTGCATGGTTGGTCTTACTAATTGCTCCCCACAATCCGTCTCTTTTGAAAAGACAAATCACGTGATCGAAATCATGATATACTGAAGTCAAATCTAATACCAGAGGTTTTTCTCCGTTCACTCTTAAAGCAGCAGCAGCGAGCATTGCACCTTCCATGCATTGGGCCTTGTTCTCTCTAAGGACTTTTCGAGGGGACATGCAAGTCTCTCCTCCTTCGTCAAAATTTATAGGAATCTTATTAAGAAAATCCTGAATCTTTCTTGGAGTGTTCAAAGATTTTAGAATTTTTACTTCCTCTTTATTTAGTCCGAACATAGAAAACAATGGAAGATTCACTTCTTAAAATTTTCCAAAACTTCTTCTTCTAATTTGACCACGCTTGGGCGAATTAGTGAGGGATGTCAAATGATTCAAGAACATCCTGCTCCAAGAAATGCATCTCTCCAGGGATTATAATACAGAAAGGTGTTCTAACTTTTTTGATTTCCAAATTCTTTACAAAATCGTAAAAAATTTTACTTTCATTTGTGCCCAGTCTAGAGCAGACAACAATTTTATCTAATGAAATCTTTTTATTTTTACAGTTCTGGTTTAATCTCTTCAGAGCATCTGCGAACTCATAACCAATATCAATCAAGATTAGTGAGTGCGCTTTTATCTTTTGATTATTTTTGACAATTTCAAGATAACTCTCTGCTGGAAATTTTGGCATGGAGGCAATCTTCCCAAACTTGTAGATCTGAAGCCCTGTTTCAGCAATAGCATCGAAAACAGAAGCTGCGTAAATTATTTTAACTTTCGTTTTGGCCTTCCTTGCCTGTTCTATTAATGAAATGTGCGTCGTGGCCGTTAAAGGGCTACCATAGACCAAAAGAGCAACATTTTTCTTTTTTGCTTCAGAAATAATCTCTTCAGCATTTTCTACAAAATTTCTGTCAGCAGGGATTATTCTCTTGCCCCCAAATTCTTTTTTCAAAATTTCCAGAGAGTAAGGAAATTCTATTGTATATGATTCAAGATAAACTATATCAGACAGAGACACAGCGTCGAGAGCCTCCCTACTGAATCCTTTTTCATTCAGGCCAAGTCCAATTAAATACAACATAATTCCATTCATGTTAAAGGATTTTTAAAATGTTCTGTTAAATGTTTTGGTAGTATTTACAATTCAAATCAAGAATAATCCTATAATTAATCATTTTTTATCAATTATTTGTCTGCTTAAAATATAACGACCTAAAGGATTATCAACTTTTATCGACGATAAAATTGTGCAGGTTTTTTAAATTTTGAAGTCTTTTTTTAGTAATGATATGGATTTAAAAACTTCAATCTCCTGAAGTAATCATAAAGGGGTGTAATACCATGGCAAAAAAGAAAGCAGCAAAAAAGAAGGCAAGAAGGTAAACTGATTGCCTTCAAAAAAATCTTTATTTTTATTTAACAATTTTATTTCAAACTTCTGCTCGTCACAATCGCGATAAACGCGAAAGTAAACATTAAGGCATCGTTTCTTAAGAAAAGACCGACGACGGTTCCCGCGAGGCTAATGAAAACAATTTTTCTAAACCACTTTCTTCCTTCCTTCAATTCTTCTCTAGTCCACTTTGAAAGCAAGTTCCCTAATGGAATTCCAAAAATCAAAACCAAAATACCTATTATAAGAGATATCGTTTGTTGCATAATAATATTTAAGAAAGATGGTTTTTATAGTTAATTATGAAATACAAAAAATTTCTCGTCGTTGCCAGTAAGTTAGACAAGGCAGGAATAAACATGACAACTCAGTTGAGTCAGTTTCAGGGCATTACTAAAGCAGACGGACCAGCCGGAGGGACAGAAGATTTCCGGTTTTATCTTGTTGACGATGAAATAATCTATACCGAAAATCTTGATGTAGAAAAAATTAACAATGCAGATTTTGTTATTTTTGTTTCGAAGCATATGTCAAGTGCCGCAGAATCTGGAAAATATCAAAAAACACTTTCGATTCACGCTCCTGGAAATTGGAGAGACGCAGATTACGGGGGCCAACCTAGGAAGGCTTGCAAGACTTCTGCATTATTCATGAAACAGGCGTTTGAACAAATTGACAAAAATATGAAAGAGTATAATCTGAAGGATTATGAATTGACAATGGAAGCAACACATCACGGCCCTTTAATTAACAAGCCGTGTGTTTTTATAGAAATAGGACCGACGGAAATTGAATGGAAGGACAAACTGGCAGGATTTGTAATGGCAAGAGCAATCACAGATACCATACTAAACTTTCACGAGAACGAATACAACGAAATCGCGATTGCAATCGGAGGCCCTCATTACTGTCCCAACTTCAATAGAATACAACTAAAATCAAATGTGGCCATCTCACATGTGATTCCTTCATACTCTTTTCCTCTCACTGAAGAAATGGTTAAGGAAGCCATCGAAAAAACAGACGAGGCCGTTGACCTTGCAGTTTTAGATTGGAAAGGTTTAGGAAATGCCGAACACAAAAAACAACTTTTAGAAATTTTGGATAATCTCTATATTAGGTATCAGAAGACAGGGGATGTTGGAAAGAATTAGTGTTACCTTTGTAAAAAGGTAACTAACAGAAAAGTTTATAAACTTTAATTTTCTGAAATTTGTATGGAAACAAAAGCAAGATTCAGAGGAAAACCTTTAATTGAAATTCCAAGCATAGTTCCACAAATTGGATACTTGGAGGGAGATTTTGGAAGTCAATTCCTTAAAGAATACAACGCTCTTGCAAAATCAGATTACAACGGAAACAGAAATCTTAGTGTTCTAAATTACAGCGATGGAATTGTAAAGGGTTCAAACCCTTTTGCAGTTGTTCTCGCAAATCAAGTTCTAAGACAGCAAAATCTAAGAACAGCAACACAAGCAGACCTTGAAAAAGCCTTAAAACTAGGGGTTCTAAATTTGAGGGGAACTTATGAAGATACTGGTTTGGTTCTTAGAACAGAAGAAGATACAGATTATAGAACAAATACTCCTGTTGCAAAACATCTAGCTTCACAACTTAGAGAAAGAGGAGCAACATTTTCTCCAGAAAATCCTTTAGTTGTCCCTTTGACAGGTCTTCAGTTAGAGAAGTCAGATAATAACTATGGTTTGGTTTTCAAATTAGAAGATGACGCTGGATTTTACAATACTCCAATTCTTACTCAAGACGGACAATTCAGTTCAGAAGACATTGATGAACAAATAGGACTTCCAGTAAAAGCTGAAGGTGGAAATAGAACTCTTTATGTAAGAAATTCAGGCCTTTCCAGGTTGTATCTGAACAACGACCTTGACGTGAACTCCAACGACGGGGGCTTGAGCAATTCCAACTCTTATGGCAGGGTGGTGGCTGTGAGCACCGAAGGTGCGAACGCGCGCGGAAAAAACAATTAATTTGCAATTATTGTCTATTAAAAATTCTTTTCCTAATGTGAAAGATAATAGTAAAAATTAGGTACCAAAATATAACGATAAAGATGTAACCTGTAATTGAATCGGGATAGCATCCCATAAAGCATCCAGACTCAAAACCTAAAAGTCCAATTAACTGAGAACCTATAGTCAAGAGAATCATTGCGGGAAGCCATAATACTAAATTTAAAATCGTCAAAAACGTCGAGAAACTACCTGGCTCTATCACAGTTTCAAAAATACTTCCAAGAATTAGGCTTAATAAAACAGGAGCAGAGATAAGAAATATTACTATCAGAGATTTAACTGTTTCGTGTAAATCTTTCCAATTCATTTTTTTACCTTCTCTTCTTCCAAGCAACCAATCCTATGACCACAAAGTAAACTATTCCAAATATTCCGAATTTAGGAATTATCATAAGAGGGAAAGAAAGTGCAAGCCACCCTGCGTATTTTTGTTTCTCGAAGATTCTCCACATAGAAATCGTAAGAAGAACTATAACTGCAATCCATCCCAAAACTGGAATTAAGAAAAGGAAAACCCATGCCCAATGGAATCCACCAAGCTGAAGGCGCATGGCACTCGCAGCGAAAGGAATCCATGCAAGCCAGGGATGTTTGTGCTTCCTCTTTTTAGCAATAACCATCCAAGCCCAAGCCTGATAAATATAAAGCGCTACAAAGAAAATGATTGCAAGTATAAATATCGTTGCTAAAAATGCGCCAATCACCCCTCCGAAAACTTCTTGCCTATAAGCTTCAGGAAGATAATTCGCCCACATTGTTTCGTTCCACATATCTTAAACATTGAAAATATCTTTATAAATTTATTCTAAAAAGAAAACCCAACTTTTATTAACCTTCCTCCACATTTTTTAAAATGGATAGGAAATTAAAAAAGAAACTCTCCTCTCTTGGGACAAATCCTAAGGAAAGGATAGAGGAACTTTTTGGAGAGGTGAATCAACACCAGAAGAAATATTTGTCTTTACTATATGAACTTGCAATTCATGATATAAAAACAGGTCTGTACAACAATCTTTTTTTTGAAAATATTTTGGAAATGGAAATGGAAAAAGCCCAAAGGGGAAAACAAAGATTATCTCTTTTCATTATTGATGTGGACTTTTTTAAGAAAGTAAACGACACTCATGGCCACATAAAGGCAGACGAGTTTCTTGCACAACTTGCCAGAGTATTGAAAAAACAATTAAGAGCATCTGATATTGCTGCACGTTTTTGGGGAGAAGAATTTTTCATAATTCTTCCAGAGACGAATCTTCAAAAAGCCAAGAAAATCACATCAAGATTAAGAACAGCAATAGGATCGGACAAACTCCTAGGAAAATATAATATTACTGTTTCCGGGGGTCTTGTTGAATACAAAAAAGGAGATACTAAAAAATCTATCAAAGAGCGTGCAGACAAGGCCCTTTACAAAGCTAAAAACACTGGTAGGGACAAGTTCGTGGCTATTGAATGAAATGAAAAATAACCTTGCAATTTTCAGCAGTCTACTTTTTTTGATTCCCGCGTATTTCTCAGCAGAATATAAATTGTACTGGCATTTCACAATTCTGATCTTAGTAATTCTCTTTTCGATAAGATTTCACTTCTCTGGGGAGAAAAATTTTGTCAGAACAGATAAATTTCTTGCTATTCTGTTAATGATTGGAAATCTTTACCTTCTTTACTTGGGAAAGTTTCATTTTTTCTACACCTCTCTAGCAATAGTGTTTGTCCTAATGGCTTTCTTTTTCTTTAAAAGAGAGAAGATAAATTATCCTTTGAATCATTCACTTTGGCATTTGTCTTCTATAATCATCACTTTATTGTGTATTTTTGCATCTCAGGCTTAAACTATTTCATCAAACTAGCACCATACATCTGGCAGTTTCTAGGGAGTTCATATTTTTTGCGTTCCCTTAGTTCTTTTGGGGATAACACTTCAACTTTCCTGTTTGCTCGTTCAGGATATAATATGCTATGGGCTCTCCTCTTGGAAGAAATTCATAAAGATCTTGAATATCCTGCATGTAAAAATGATGTTCTCCTAGAAGTAGACTTTTTGTTTCTTCATCTCTACTTGGACCATAATGTCTGCTCAATCTTCCACCCATTATCTGAAAAATAGAATTGCTTATTTAAACATTATTACACTTTAGAAATATAATTATAAAAGAACAAAAAATAAATAAAAATTAGAGTTATGGATATCCGTCGTATTGTCCGTTGACTCTACTAATTTCAAGATATTTTTCTGTTGATGCTTCTGGTTGTGGATTATATACGCTCTCAATAGGATGAGCGTTTCTTTCTATGTTTCTCACGAGACCATTACCCCCTATCTTTGGAGTTGCAACTGCAAGAGTGAGCAATCCAGTAACTGCTAAACCCATTCTTATCTTGTCTATTACATCTGTCATCTTTTTGTTTCCTATAATTTAGTTATTATTCACAAGACTTTAAACTATTTAAAGGTTTCTATTTGTAACTATTATATAATTAATACATTTATCCTAAAGAACACAAACTTCCCAAACCACCAACTCTTCAAAAAACAATTTTTTGCTTCCTATTTTCTTTGCAAAGAATTCTAGTTTCCCAAACTCAATACCCTTTGCAAGCGAGCTTGTTACGATAAAAATTTTTCCTCTAGATGTCAGGTGCTTCTTGGCCTGTTTCAAAAATTCAGTAGAAATCTCATTTCCTTTTTCGCCTCCGGTAGTTTCCCTTCGGGAATCTTTAGGTTCTGTTTTATCCAATGGAAGATAAGGAGGATTGAACACAATTATGTCAAAACTCCCCTTTATATTCTTGAATAAATTTGATCTAATACATTTAAACCCCAAGCTCTTGCAACGTTCAACAGATTCCTTGTTTATATCACTTCCAATAATATTTTCTTTTTTGACTTTGGATTCAAGTGCTGTTTGTAAGATAAAACCCGAGCCAGAACCAATTTCTAAAAACTTCAAAGCAGGATTTTCATCAAGAATGTTAGGAATTTCTTTTCTCAAGATTTCTGATAAAAAATACGAATCTTCCGCCGGCGCATAGAAAGTCATTTTACCTTCTCTTCTTTCTTACAGACTTTTTCTGAGGTGCTCTTCTATTACTCATCTCAGAGAAAACAAACATATAGAGAATTTCAAGAATTCCTGCGGTGTTCACAAGCAAAATTACTATGAACCATACAAGACTTTGTTTCCTTGCAGACTTCCAAAGAGCAAGTCCTTTCCATACCAAACTCCAAATTACCACAATTGCAATAACCCAAAGTGAAACTCCTGGAAATGCATAAGCGAACAAATCAATGTTTGAAGCCATAACAGAATAAGTGTTTCGGATATTTTAAATGTTTCTAGATTAATCTTTAGGAGGGATATTTCTCCATCTCTCAAAATTCTCTCTTAGAGTAGACTCTAATTTGGGATTGTTTAAAGGTGTTCTTTTGGTAATCACAAAAGAATTTCCAATGAGAATTTTTTCCTCCTCAGTTAATTGGGGCGGAACGTCAAAACTAATAGCATCCGGAACTCTACATGCCTCTTCCCATTCGTATCTTTCTTGTAACCTCCAACGTACTTCGTCGGGAAAGGCTTTTTGATAGTATTCATAAGGATGAAGGTTTTTTGGTGTTTGGCTAGGATAAACTTCTATAGTAGTTATAGAATCTTCTGCATGTGTTGCAAGGCCGTTCGGAGTGTAATGTATAGCCCTATAAACAGGGAGTGTAAGTTTCTCGCTTCTATTATCATCTGCCATAAATATTGAAAAATATAATGATTTTTAAGACTTTCTAAATAACGGAAGCCTTCTCAATCACGACTTTTTGCAAGGGCCTATCTGATGAATCTGTTTGAACTTTTCCGATTTCATCGATAACATCCATCCCTTCAATAACTTTTCCAAAAACAGGATGCCTTCCGTCTAAGAAATTATTATCCACTAGATTTATGAAGAACTGACTTCCTCCAGTGTCTGGTCCTGCGTTGGCCATCGAGATTGTTCCTCTGTTATTTCTATCTAAGTCTGTGCCTGTAAATTCATCTTTTATTGTATAACCAGGACCTCCCGAGCCAGTGCCCGTCGGGTCTCCTCCCTGAATCATAAAACCATCAATAACTCTGTGAAAAACCACACCGTCGTAAAATCCCTGTTCGACAAGTTTTTGAAAATTCCCTGCTGTGATAGGCATTTCTTTGTACAATTCTATAACTATGTCTCCGTGGTTTGTTTCAAGTTTTACTTTTGTTGTTTTTTCTGAACTCATTTTTTCAACTCCTATGGCTATTACTAAAACCAGAATCGCAACGATCATAAAGATTTTGGCTGTCGATTTTTTTATTTTTAGTTTCATTTTACTTTGGAAGATACTGGCCATATCCGAGATATTCATAAGTGGAATCAATATCCCCGTAACAAATTTGGTTTCTGGTCAGACCTTGTGGAACTTGGTAAATTCCTTGCCCTCTTGGTAGTGGAGGCGTTATCCTGTCTGATTTCGACAGTTCTTTTTCCAGTATCTCTCATAATCATCTCTTCTCATTTTCTCAAAACGCCCAGAAGGGGAATCGAACCCCTGAGCCCCGAAGGGCCCGGATTAGCAATCCGGTGCAATACCACTATGCGATCTGGGCTTTAGCCTTGTATCGCATCTAACAAAAGGAGGGGTTAGTGTAAGGGGAACCATTGGTGCCCCTCATATGCGATCTGGGCATGAATTATAGTTAATCTGAGAAGTTTTAAAGATTTGTGTTTCTATAATTTTATTAAGGCTATTTTTCTTCAATGAAGATGAAAAAAGGTGTGGCATTAAACGTAATCGGAGTGATTTTTCTTATCTTTGGAATCGGCGCTTGGGTGAATTATACTTTAACCTTCGACTTAAACAAAATTTTTTGGATGTGCTATCTTAGCCTCATAATTATGGGAATTGGGGCCTTAAGAAAAAATGCTTATGTGATAATGAGCCAAGTTTATATTCTAGCACTTCCTCTTATAATTTGGGACATTGACTTCATTTTCAGGCTATTCTCAGGAACTCCTCTTTTTGGGATAACCGATTACTTCTTTTGGGGAGATTTTAACTTTGGAAAATTTATTGTCCTCCAACATCTCTTCTCTGTTCCATTGGCAATTTTCGCTGCAAGAAACATAGGCTTGGAGAGAAAAGATGCATGGAAAGTAAGCCTGATACAGATAGCCCTCGTCTATATAACTGTCTCTTCTTTTGTTCCAAAAGAGCATAACATCAACTGCATTTTCACTTCTTGTGTTAATACGAGTCTTGGACTTCCCTATCCTTTGATTTGGTTTGTCGTTTTTTTTGGAATGACTTTGGTTTCAGCTTTTGTAATAAATAATTATATCTTTAAAGAAAATTAGAAAGTTTTATAAGCAATTTAGGGGTAATTTTTGTATGGCGAGGTAAGGCTTTTCAGCAACCTCGTTTGTTGACAAGCGAGGTAGAGGAGTCTGGAGTCCTCGTCGGGCCCATAACCCGGAGATCGCGTGGTTCAAATCCCGCCCTCGCTATTTATTTTTCAGAATGGTAAAAAGAATTCTGATATTGGGGGAAGGGGGAATTGCGGGTGCATTTTCTGCAGGTTTTATTTATAGACTCGCTTCTAAGAAAAGGCTAGATTATTTTAATGAGATTTACTGTTATTCTGTCGGAACCTATCCTGCAACTTTTGGAGTCTCAGGACAGTATAAAACAATAAGAAGCGTCTGGAAGAACAAGATTGATGGGTTAAAATTGATAAATCCTTTTAATCTATTGACTTTTGGTTTAAAGAAAACATTAAAACTTGAATATCTAGAAAATTTATTCTCTTCTGGAGAAGATAAACTAGACATAAAAAAAGTTTTGAACTCAAGAATAAAATTAAAATATGCTTTAATGGATTATTCAACAGGAAAAGTTAAATTCACTTCTCCCTCAAAAAATGTGCTAAAGCAAATGTCTGCAGCTTGTGCTGTCCCTGTAGTTCACGGGTCTGTTAAGATAGAAAATAAGAAGTATATTGACCCCTCGTTTGTTTGCGGCACCGTCCATGAATTAAAAAGAATTACAAAAAAGGCAGAAAAAATAGTCTATGTTTCAAATTTTCCTGTTAAATATAGAAAATACAACAACTCAAAAATTAATCTCTTTTTCTCAAAAAAAGTCTTTGAATTAATTGGAAAATTTTATCCCTCACCTCTTCAAGAAAAATTTAAAAAAAGATTCGAATTGATTGAAAAAACAATAAGATACTTGGAAAAAGAAAAGAAGATAAAAATTGTACATCCAAGAAAACTTTATTTAAAATCTGCAAGAGATACTAATAGGTCAAAAATCATAAAGTTATTTAAAGAAGGTATTAAGGAAGCAGACAATTTTTCTAAAGAATTAAATATTTACTAACTATCCCAATCCTTAAAGAGTGCTAAAAACTTAAAAAGCGTGCAATTTTTTTCTCTAAATGGAGAAACTTCTACTGGGAATTGATGATGCAGGCCGTGGACCTGTAATCGGCCCAATGGTCCTTGCAGGAGTTCTAATAGACGCAAAAACTTCAGCAGATTTTAAAAAATCAGGAGTAAAAGATAGCAAGCAACTCACTCAAAATAGAAGAGAGTTTTTTGAGAATCTCATTAAAGAAAAATCAGAATCTTTTGAATCGGTTGTTATTTCTCCCGAGCAAATAGATACTAACAACGCAGAAGGTCTGAAACTTAACGAACTCGAGGCAATAGCAGCCGCGAAAATAATCAACAAATTAAATAATCCAAAAAAAATTAGAGGTGCAAAAATAAAAGTCGTTGTAGATTGCCCTTCCCCTTCAATACAAAAATGGCAGGACTACTTGAAAACTCATATAGATGATCTCTCTAACCTTGAAATTTCCTGTGAGCATAAAGCAGATAGAAATCATCCTTCTGTGTCAGCAGCTTCAATTTTGGCTAAAACAGAACGCGAGAGGGAAGTCAAAAAACTTCAGGAAAAGTACGGAGAAGAAATTGGTTCTGGCTATCCATCTGATCCTAAAACAAAGACTTTCCTTGCAAAAAACGCTAAAAAGCATCCGGGCCTATTTAGAAAAACATGGAAAACTTGGCAGAAGGCAAATCACGATTTAGACCAGAAGAAGTTAGGGTTTTGAAAAACACAACAAACAATTTTAAAAACTTCCTAAAACATTTCTATTAATGACTCACGTAAAAAGATTGGTGATGCAAGGTTTCAAGTCTTTTCCTAAAAAAACTGAAATGCTTTTTACACAAGGCATAAATGTCATCCTCGGTCCAAATGGTTCTGGAAAGTCAAATGTTTCTGATGCGATGTGCTTTGTCCTCGGAAGATTGAGCATAAAATCCATGAGGGCTGCCAAAGCGGGAAATCTTATATTTCTTGGAAGTAAAGCCGCTTCTCCTTCTAAGGAGGCTGCTGTTGAAATTGTTTTTGACAACTCTCAAAAAACTTTTTCAATTGACGAGGATGAAATTTCTATAAAAAGAATCGTAAGAAGAAATGGGCAAAGCATTTACAAAATAAATGGGCAGGTCAAAACGCGTCAGGAAGTCCTTGCCTTGCTTGCACAAGGAGGAATCGATCCACAGGGATTCAACATCATTCTCCAAGGAGAAATCCAAAACTTTGTAAGGATGCAACCCGAAGAACGTCGTAAAGTTATAGAAGAGGTTTCGGGAATTTCTATTTATGAAATGCGGAAAGAAAAATCTTTAAAGGAACTGGAGAAAACTGAAGACCGACTAAAGGAAGTAGGTTCAATTCTCAGGGAACGGACAGCTTATTTAAACAATCTAGAAAAAGAAAGACAGCAAGCTCTCAGATATAAAAAACTTGAATCTGATATAAAACGTTTGAAAGCGAGCATCATAAATTCTGATCTATCAAAAAAGAAAAAACAGGTTGAACAAATAAATTTTGAAATAGAAAAAAAGCATTCTGGTGTGACTCGCCTGAAAAATTCTTTGTCAAAAATAGAATTGGAAACTCTTAAGTTCAAATCTACAATAGATGAAATAAACCAGAGAATACAGAACTCTACAGGATTTGAACAAGAAAAATTGAATAAAGAAATTGCAAATTTGAGAGCAGAACTTGCTGGAATGAGTGTTAAACTTGAAAATCATGAATCAAAAATTTCAGGCCTTGAATCGCGAAAAAAGGAAGTTGAAGAATCCATATCAGAGACTGAAAAAACTTTAAACGAATTGAAAAATGAACCTCTGACCACTTCAAAGAAAAAGAAAGAGCTTGAAGAAAAAAAGAAAGAGCTTGAAAAGCTTGATGAATCTAGAAAAAAATTCTATGCTCTCAAATCCGAATTAAGTTCCTTAAAAGAGAAAATCAATGATAGAAGAAATCTCCTTCAGAACTACGAAGGTGAATCTGATGCTCTTATGAGTGAGATAGAGACTGTTTCTATCGGATTGGTTGACCCTCGGGCAAGCTCAGATAAGCTTGAAAAATTGAAATCCTATCTTGAAGAAAAAAGAAATTCCCTCGGAATAATCCTAAAAAAAGAAGCAGAGCTTGAGAGAAAAACTTTTGTAAATGAATCTGAAATTGATAATCAGAATAAGATTATTGAAAAAATTGCAAGGATGGATATTTGTCCTATCTGTAAAAACAAAATTACTCCAAAACACATGGAAGAAATTAAATCTGAAATTCTTCCTCACGTTGCATCCTTAAAAAAAGAGATAGAGTCTGCAGATCGCGAATTAAAAACCGTATATGGGCAGAAAGAAATTCTTGGTAGAGACATTAATGAAACAACTGAGAAAATTGTCAAGACCGAATCAGACATAGCAAAACTCTCAAGAATAAATGACAGAAAAAACCAGATTAAATTACTTAACGAGAAATCAGAAAAATTAAAATCAGAAATAATCTCTCTCGAAAAGAAAAGATTAAATCTTGAAAAAAGTGTAGGGGAAAATTCAAATATCGATGAGAAATATGATAATCTGAGTATTGAAGTTCAGGAAATTTCTCTAAGGACAAAGGAAACTGTGAGTTCTGAAGTTGCCTTTAAAGAAAGAGAAATGGAACGATTCAAAATTTCTCTTAAACAAATCATTAGGGAGGAGAAAGATGTAAATGACGAATTCTTCGGATTCAAAAAAATTCTTGAAGAAAAACAGTCAGTCCTTTCAGAGAAAAGGAAACAAGAAACTGAACTTACGGAAAAGTTCAAAAAATTAATTGTTGAGCGAGATTCATTTCATGCAAAAGTTAGAGAAAAAGAATCTGAAGCTCTTACGACTCAACATAATACTCGTGTTGTAGAGCAAGAAATCAATGACTTGAAAATAGACAAAGCCCGTGTTGATGCGGAGGCGGAAAACCTGGAAACCGAACTTTTGGAATTTTCAGGTGTGGAATTCGTTCCCGGAAGCAGGGAAATTCTTGCCCAAAGACTTGCAAAAGCTCAGCAAGACTTTTCCAGTACCGGCACAGTAAACTTGCGTTCTTTAGAGGTTTATGATTCTATAAAGAAGGAATATGATTCTATAAAAGAAAAATCTGAAACTGTCACAAAGGAAAAAGAAGGCATCTTAAAAATTATCCATGAGATAGATATAAAGAAAAAGAAAGCATTTATGCAAACTCTCGAACAAGTCAACGATTTATTCTCGAGGAATTTCTCTCAGTTGAGTTCAAAAGGACAGGTTTATCTTGAAATAGAAAACAAAAAAGATCCTTTCGAAGCAGGCGTTCAGATAATTGTTAAAACAGGCCACGGAAAATATTTCGATGTAAAATCTCTTTCGGGAGGAGAACAAACTCTCGTGGCCCTTTCCTTAATTTTTGCAATTCAGGAATTCAGACCTTATTCCTTCTATCTTCTTGATGAAATCGACGCCGCTCTCGATAAAAGAAATTCAGAAAGACTTGCTGCCCTCCTTTCAAAATATATGCAACAAGGGCAGTATATTGTAATAAGTCACAATGATGAAGTTATCTCTAAAGCAACAAACATCTATGGAGTAAGCATGCAGGAAGGAATTTCAAAGATTATAAGTCTTAAAGTGTAAGTGGTTACAAATCTTTTTATATAAGTTAGTTTTAGTCTCAAAATGCAAAATTTAGCGGAGTTTCTTGCAGAAGATGATTTTAATGTGATTCTTTTTTCTAATCAATCTGAAGAATCGATTAAACTAGATACACAACTTTCAAAAAAAGGTTATCAGGTAGCAGGAATTTTCACAGGTGCAGAAGAGCCTACTGCAATACGTTTCTCGGAAACGGTCGTTGGTTACGCTAATATAAGAAGAGAATATCTTAATCGTTAAATTAGTTTAAGGTTTAATCCAATGCAAAATGATAAAGCTCTAACTTATATCTCCTTAAATCTAAAGATGTATTTATTTCCACAATTTTCTTAAGTTTCCCTGCTAATAACTCAAGACCTCCTCCGTTCGCGTTGGCACGAATATCTTCTATATCTGAAAAAGATTTTCCTTCTCTATAACTAGAAAATCTCAAAAGAATATTTTCTCCCTCACATCTTTCAATAATCATCATGGCGAGAGCTTCGTAGTATTCCTCTTCTCTCATTTCATAATCTTGCATCTACGACTTATAAAAATTATGAAAAGAAAATATAGATTTAATTCTACAACAAAGATTTTTAATGAACAAAAGCTCTTCTATTAGAAACTATGGTTTGCCGATAATTTTTGGCACCTGCTATTCTAAGAGCTTCATCAAGAGTCGTTCTTGTTTCTTCTGTCATTTCATATTATCTCATCACCCCTAAACTATCTAGCAACTGGAATTTTAACTTTGCCTTCTAAATCCAAAATCAAAGTATCGACTCCAGACCTAATCAAATGATTTCTTATTCTAGCATTTAATAATTTTTCAGAATCTTTTTTCCACAAGAATTTATATTTTTCTGATTCAAGATTAGCTCTCACATCTCTCGCAGAAACATATTCATCTCTACCTCGTGGTTCAAGGTCGTATTCTTCATCAAAATCCCCAAAGCTACTGCTAATCCCATTCCCGTACGTATTTAGCGTCATAAGTTCTAGAGTGATTAAAATCTAATCCTATTAAGGGAGACTCTCCAGTTATAACATTAACAGCCATGCAGTTTGGAAACGTTGGTCTCCTTTCAACATCGTAAACATATACAAAGCCTAGAGGTAGTTCAACTATTGGCTTGCTTTCATGTCTTATTGCCAAAGATTTCCTTTTCTCAGGAAATTCCACAAGACATTTTTCGCATTTGTGTATAGTCTTTACCATTTTTCTTCTCCGACTATCAACCTCTTCGGGTTTTCTTCAAAATTCAATAAAAAAATAAAAATAAAAAATTAAGGAGTTAGTAATAACTTTCTCCGAATTCGTCTGATTTTTCAGGTTTCTTTCCAATCAATACGAACAAAACTACAAGCAATACAATAAAAATTATTGCAAGTACTATTGTCAATACTGCGATTGGGTTTGTGTTTCCGCTATCCTGTTGTCCAACAGCACTGAAAGCAACTGTGTCAACAAGTGATCCGTCTGCTGCAAAAACGTTAACATTGTATGTCTGCGCCCCTGCATTTGATGTAGCATCAACTGAAACTGTTTTACTAGAACCAGCTGGAACTACAACAAGACTTTCACTCAATTTCACAGCCACAGTGTTTGCGGCATCAGGAACAAGTCTGTAAGCAACAAGCTCGTTTGTTGGGTTAACAATAACAAGCTGGTTTCCAGACACGATAAAGTTTCCTGCGGAAAAAGCGTTTTTGACAGCAACCTGAACAGTTCCGCTAGATACAGTGTCTTCGTTTCCAATCTTCACATCAAGTGCGTAAACACCTGTCTGAACATCGTATGGAACCTGAAGGAAAAGTCTTCCGTTCAAAGTATCTGTGTCGTCTTCATTACACTTTCGTGAAATGTCAACACCATAGTTTTGAACTCCCGTCTGATCCTTATCGCATTCCAAAGCAACAATGTCTCCAAGGAAAACTGTTCTTTCAACGCCAAGAGCGGATATCTTTGCGGTTACATAAACATCCGAAAGGTCGTTGTATCCTGTGTTTTTCAAAACAATATCAACTGGGAAATTGTCCCCTGCCTTTATTGTCTGAGGAACACTAACAGACATAATGTTAGCATTGTAAGCTTCTCTCTGAACTCTAAGTGTATAGCTGGCCTCTGTTTTGAAACCATCGCTTCCCCTGATTTCAACATCAAGAGTAGCGGAGTCGCTAAGAACATCTTTGAGATCAAAAGGAACTTCAAGCTTAACAGTCTTGGAATACTCCTGACCGGTCTCAACATCGAAAGATTGTGTCTGCGCGTCAACGTCTTTCTTGTTGCCTTCAATTGTAACTTTAACAGTCACATCTGAAAGGTTTTCAAGAGAGTTAAAATCAACTCTCACAGCCACATTATCTCCAACAACGATTGCAGGATTGCTGTTAACATTAACACCGTTAACTTCAACCTGACTTATTGTTGCAAGAGGTGCAGCACTAACCGTAGCAACTAAGACAAAGACCGCCACAAACGCCAAAAAAGAAACCAAAAGTTTCTTTGTGTTCATCTTATTTCTCATTTTTTAGTTATGTTTTTAGAGGACAAAGTCCCCTGTTTTGGTAAGTTTATCTATCGGAATTGCTTTATAAATTTTATGGTGCTGTTGTAACTTAACAATTACTATAGCACTGACTGTCAGAACACTTAGTGAACTTATGTCTAAGAATTTTGTCGTCGATGATTCACCAATTGATAGTATAACCTTCTCTGCAGAGGTCCCTATAAATTATTTCAAGTTCGGGGAATTCTTTGTATTGATTCACGGCCCCGCTAAGTTCATCCCATTCATCTTCAGGGTCAAAATCAATAAACTCTGCACTGGGTACATACTTTCCAGACCATATCTTTATGATTGGTCCAAAACTTGATTCTTTCAATGAGATTTTTATTTCATCATCTTTTCTATCCACAACTATCCCTTGGTTTTTCTCAGCCATCTCAAGACTTTCTTTTAGACTCATCGAAGTCAAGAAGTAGGAATATTTTTAAATGTTTCATCCCGCAAATTTTATATGAAACTCACAATAACAAAATCAAGAGAAGTAGATTCTTCGATACTTGAGAGGGAAGTTGAACTAACGTTGGAAGACTATAGAAAAGGTTGGGACCACGAAGTAGAGTTATGCGAAACTAGGACGGAATATTTTGTTAAGGGTCTTTATTATGGCTTTAGAAAGAATTTAACAAATCCTCTAAAATTCACTCTAACCTCATTAGATGTTCTTTCGGGACTGGTTTTGTCGTTCATTCCAGGAGGATTTTCAAGAATGATGAAAGATTCCAAAACAGGAAAATACGTTCTGAGGTATACTGATTAAAAATAAAATGGCATTAACAAAATTACTCCAAGGGAGATTAAGAGAAGAGGATTTTGCGATAAGAGAAAGAGAGTTGGAGTTGCTACGTGAAGACCCGATTTCAAAAAGTAAAGATCTAATCCCAAGACTTTACGAAACAAGAACTGAATTAATATTAAGAGCCACAGTTAATTATGTCTCTGATTGCATAAAAAATGAAAAAGGATATGCTCCTGAAAGTTTAGCATTCTTGCCACTTGTGCCCTTTATTGCCTTCGGAGCATCTTTCATGCCTACAAACAAAGACCCAAAAACAAGATATTATATTGCACGCTGTTCAGATTAAAAATAAAAAACTTTTTATATGCTTGTTGATGAATTCTTCAGTTAAGATGTTAAATTTAACAAGAGACGACAGAAGCGAAGTAGAATCAAAACTTACATTGATGGCCAAAGAAGGAATAATCTCTCCGGAAATAAAAGAAGAGAAAGAAAGGATTTGGAAAGTGCGCTTGTATTCTTGGATTAATGGAGATGGCTTGGCGGACTTTATAAATGAATTTGGTTTAGAATATCTTGGACAAATTGAAACCAAAACTTATCCTTTAATCGTTAACGTAGCGGCTCAGTCAAGAATTCATGTCTTAAAATTTCAACCTCCTGATTATAAAAATGGTTTGGGATAAAATGAAATTGACAAGACAAAAGCAAAAAGATATTTCAATAATTGAAAGAGAATTAGAGTTAGGATTGACTTTAGATAGTTTTCGGTTTCCTGCAAAGTCAGAAGAAGAAAGGAGTTACGATATTCCAATATTATATGAATCTAGATTTTCTTATTCTTTTGCAGAGGCTATCGATATTATAAAACTTATTAAAAAAGAAACTCCACTCATAATGCGTCCCCTACTTTTAACACTATCTCCTGTTCTTTTAATAGGTCTTCCAATTATGAGTTATGCGACTGCATCTCTCAATAAAGACAGTTTAACTGGTTGCTATCTTTTACGACGTTCAGATTAAAAACTCATTATCTCTCTGTTGGCCTCGGACCTTTTTTCAACATATCTTCCAGGACTCTATATCTGTTTTCTTTCCAAGGTGCATCTTCAGGACCCCTTACATAAGGTTGAATCCAATTCCTCACCATGCCTTCTCTTGTATGGTATCTCTGAAAATGGCCACGTACCCATTCTTGGTAATCCATTACCGAAGAATTTGCTTTATCTTGGGATTCAGAATCGCTGACGCGACTTTCTCTTATGTCAATCAAATAATAGGGTTTTAACGGTTCCAAAAGTTTTTTTCTCTTGCGCTCTCTTTTACGGTTTATCTTGTCTATATCCCGAGGGTTTCTATCAACTTTTTTAAGAGTGACGTTATGAGCGTTTATGTAATCAATGAGATTAGCACCTAAACTGAACCATGCCATGGAATCTTCTTTAGAAATTTCCGAGAAAGGATGTTTTCTAGGATCTCCTCCAGAACCCGAAAGTATATTATGAGGGTATTCTCCCAATTTATATTCATGTATGTCCTCTGTTGATCCTAAAATAGAAGCGATATCTCCGTCTTCGGAGCAAATAACAGAAGAGTAAAATGTTCCATTCACTAAGTTGGAAAAAGGAGGGTTTCTGTAGTGAGGGTCAACTACTGCCGAATTGCCAAAAAGAAAACCTCTGATATTCCTTAAGGGGGCAGACATTTCAAAAAACAAACTTTGAAAAGGCATTTGTTCCAAAGAAGAATAATTGGTTTCAGCAGGGCTCAAATTTGCCAAAGATTCTACAACAGCAGAATTTACATAAAATATGTGAGATTCTTTAAGTGCTTCTAAGAAAGCAAGATTATTCGATATTCTCCAATAATCTTCTCTTGTTTTAGGAGATGATGTGGCTTCTATGCGATTTCCTACTACTTGAACGATTCTATCATAAAATAATCTTTCTGTCATGAAGAAATCTAAAATACTCTACTTATAAAACTTGCGAATTCTAAATCTAAAAACTCATTAACTCCAACTTTGTGTCAGTTGTTGTAAAGTTCTTTGCCATGAGAACTTTCACCCCTGCATTTTCCAAAGCATTTATTGTGCCGTTTGTTGCAGTCCCGTCAAGAATAACGGCATAAGGTCTTTCTCTAAATCCCTGTAATGTAGATGAAACGCTTTTAGCTGAAACATTTTTTATTTCTTTAAGCGACTCATCAAGAAAAACTGCCTTACCTTTTGTTTTAGATTGTGATGCGATTTTTTTCAAATCTTCTTTATAATTTTGGTTTAAGGGTGCCTCAGAAGAAGAGTCCTCTTTCTTCGAACCTCTTCTTCCTGAGACTTTCTTTCTAGATAAAAATTCTTCTACAGGAACTTTTCTTCGCAAGTTCATAAGAATCTCTTTGCCTGTAAGTTCTTCAACTTCTTTTCCATCTGGAGCGAAAGTAATGTCCTTAATTCGCGCGTTGTCAATAACGTTTTTCGCGATAAGGTCTCCTCCACGGTCTCCATCCAAAAACAAAGTGATATCTTTTTCCTCGCTGAGTTTTCTGACACTTTCAGGCAGTTTGGTTCCGTTCATAGATATAACGTTCTTAACTCCTGCCCTCAAAAGATTCAACACATCTGCCCGTCCTTCAACTACTATTACTTCGTTTCCTGAAAGATCTCCGCATGGAAGTTTTTCAGATCCGTATTCCTGGACTTCAGAAGTTCTGGTAGAATCTTTTATCGTTTTGGAAATTTCCCTTGAATCCGTTCTGCTGCCGAAATCGGCCATGAGCTTTTTCGCACGTTCAATTATATAATCTCTCTTACTTCCTCGAACGTCCTCTATTTTCTCGACTTCAATTTGTGCATCGCAAGGCCCCATTTTTTCAATGGTTTCAACCGCGGCTGCAATCAAAGTTGTCTCAGATTGGTCAAGAGCTGTAGGAATCTTTATGACTCCTGTCGTGACTTTGTCTTTTCTTTCAAGGTCAACTTCAATCCTTCCGATTTTTCCCTCTTTCTGCAATTCACGCATTTCAAGTTCATTACCGAGAAGTCCTTCTGTCTGACCGAAAATAGCTCCGATTACGTCAGGCTTTTCCAAAGCGCCTTCCACTCTAAAGTTCGCATGTATCATATATTTTATCGATACTGGACTTATTTTTGCCATTTTTTCTCCGATTTATTTAATTATAGAAAAATACTTTTGCAATTACAGCTTCTGCCGCTCTTGCCCTACTCCGAAAAATAATGAAGTGAATGTGATATGATTATGTAAATAATCTGTATTTTTCTATTCAAATGTAAGAGAATTTGGGAGTTTTTAAATTTTGGGGTTCAATTGACTTTTATCACATAAATAGTTAAAAAGGATATCGTCTGACAAATAACATGGCAAGAAATGAAGGATTAGCAACAGTTGTACTTGATAAAATGGCTGCACATTTGAAGGCAAATGACCCTCATTTTAGAATGTTCGTAGAAGGAGAAGGTTCAAGAGTTCGAGAGGTCCATGGTTCTATATAGGGGGGATGTGAGTGTTGACGAAGATGCTAAGTTTAGAGTGATGGCTGGCCCTCTCATGGGTTATGGTTATGATTTCGAAGGCACTCTAGAAGGAGAGCCTGCAAAAGAAATTTACGAGCGTGCGGTAGAAAGAACTAGAGAGTTAGTAGGTAATCCTCTGTTTGAAACATTCTTAGAGGCAGGAGTTGTCGATAATAGATATGGTTGGTATCTCACGAGAATATAGTTTTTCAATCAAATCCTTTCAACAACTTAAACTTTCTAATACTACCTGTTTTATCGTAAAGCTCAAGGAGTTTTTCTCTAACATTGAATCTTTCGTCATCTGAAAGTCGCATTCCTGCAAGATGTTCGTAAATCCTCATCGCCTGACCTCTCTTATTTTCTTTCTCATATAATTCCCCTTGCTTCTTATAAAATTCTTTCACCTCCGAAAGAATGCCTTCTTTTTGAGAACTGTTAGATTCACCAAGGGCCTTTTTCAGGGAATCGTCTGCATTTTGAAAATCTCCTGCTTTGACATTCATCTCTGTTTCTTTAATGAAATATTTTATTTTATCTTTAAAAGTTATTGAACTAATTGCCGCGTGATTGTACATTTTTGCAGATTCTTGAGGCATGTTTGAAGCTTCGTAAATTTCTGCGAGTTTCAAAAAAATAAACCTTTTCACGTCGGTGCTCTGGGCTTGCCGGAGAAATCTATTCAACTTATCTATCTTGATAAAATTGCCCTTGCCCTCAATCTCTTTTTCTATTTCACTTTTAGTAATCATATTAAGAATATGTGGCACTTGTATTTAAGGATTGTTGTGGGATTGTATACTTCATTACCTATCTATTTATAAAATAAAACTCGATTCTATTTTCATGGAATACTTGATTTATAGGGGAAGTATTGTGGGGCGAGACCCCACTTTTGCTGACGATTATTATTTGAGAATCACAGAAAATGATAATCTTGTAAGGAGTTTTCAAAGATATAAGTCTATATGGGAACTTGCTGAAATTACGAAAAAGGAAAATCTAACTCCCTCGTCAGGAGCGACCATCACCACAATTTCTACACCAAAAGTCACAGGCGTTGAAATTGCAAAACCGGTTTCTTTGGATGATTTACTGGAATTTAAGAGAGTAGTTGGAGAATAGCAATTATTCTATGTTGAGATAGCTTTAAACAGTTTTACACCTTTGCAAATCCTCTAACCTTTTTAAAATCTAAACTCTTTCTAAAGATATTTCAGAACTCTAAAAGAAATCAAAAACCAATTACTTCTTCTTAACAATCTCAGTGCACATACCGGCAGCAACAGTTGCTCCTGCGTCACGAACAGCAAATCTACTCATGAAAGGGTTATCCTTCTGCGTCTCAAGGCAAAGGTTTCCTTGGGGCCTAATTCTAACTTTGGCAGTATCTCCATTCTTCAAGAAATCAGGATTCTGTTTCACAACTTGCCCTGTTCTAGGATCAATCTGCTCAATCAACTCAACAAACTGGCATGGCACTTGTGCTGTGTGCACGTGGAATACGGGAGTGTATCCTTTAGCCAAAACAGTTGGATGATTAATAACTGTGATTGTTGCGATAAATTCTTCAACGATTCCTGGAGCGTTAGCGGCATCGCAGATAACATCTCCACGCGCAATATCCTTTTTACCCACTCCGCGAATGTTTATTCCAACGTTGTCTCCAGCGTCAGCCTGTGGAATTGTTTCGTGGTGCATTTCTATTGTCTTAACTTCTCCACCAACACCTTTTCCAGTTCTTCCTGGAAGCACAACAACTTTCTGTCCGATTTTCATTATTCCAGTTTCAATCTTTCCAACAGGAACAGTTCCAATACCTGTAATTTCGTAAACGTCCTGAACAGGCATTCTCATTGGGAGATTTGTAGGTAACTCTGGTTGTGGGAAGTTATCGAAGTTTTCAAGAATTGTTGGTCCTTTGTACCATGGCATATTTTCTGACTTCTTAGCAACATTGTCTCCCTTAAGTCCAGAGCAAGCGACGAATGTAGTTGTCTCAGGGTTAATTCCAACACCCTTCAAAAGGTTTCCTACATCTTCCTTAACTTTGTTGAATTTCTCTTCTTTGTATTCTACAGCGTCCATCTTATTGATAGCTACTGCGATGTTCTTAACACCCATAGTTCTAAGCAACCAAAGGTGCTCTGTTGTCTGTGGCTGAACTCCTGCAGGTGCAGCGATAACCAAATAAGCACTATCTGCCTGAGATGCTCCGGTAATCATGTTCTTAACGAAGTCTCTGTGTCCAGGTGCGTCAATAATTGTAATTTGGAATTTCTGTGTAAGAATTTTTTTGTAAGCAAGATCAATTGTAACCCCTCTTTCTCTTTCTTCCTTAACTTTGTCCATAATGTAAGCAAATTCGAAACCGACCTTTGCGTTTTTTTCAGCTTCAGCTCTAAGTTTTACCATCTCTTGTTCTGAAACAACTCCTGAATCGAAAAGAAGTCTTCCAACTACAGTCGACTTTCCAGCGTCAACGTGTCCAACAAACACAACATTCATATTTGGTTTTTCTTTAGCCATTTTTGTTTTTTATAAAATGGGTTTAGCGAAACCGTTAAGGTTTCAGCTTTGCCATGTTAAGTTAATGAAAAAATCGGTTTATAAATTTTTCGTTAGGAAATTTTTTATCTTCGGGTTATTTTAGATTTCTCTTTCTTCAAGTTTTATTCCTAAATCTTTACAAGCCCGTTCAATTGCATTATATTAAGTTTTCCAAGAGATAGTCATATCCTTCCACTTTTTCATCAGGTTTCAATAAGCCAAATTTTCCTGAAAGAATTATAAATGCGATCCAATTCTTTTACTTTTATCGTTATCAGGAATAATTTTTTCCTTAATCCAATTTTTCTTAGTAAAATAAACTTTTCCTTTGGGATTCATCCAGAAATTCGCTAATTGAAAATCTGTAGCAATCTCTATAGGTTTTGCAAGTTTTTCTAATCTTGACGATAAACCTTTGTCATATTTCAAAGGCATTGTATTTTCGTCGAGAAAACAAGAATTTTTTAATCCTTGATAGTATACGCTCACAGAATCTTGATTTGCAAAAAAAATAGAAATCCAATAATTCTCTTCAACAGGTCTTTTGTAGATATGAATAATTTTTCTTGATAGAAAAATTTTCCATAAATATTCAAAATAAAATTATAATTAAATTTATTGGTTATTAGAATAGAGATTTCCCTAGACGTTATCTTGGCATGTTAATCGCGACAGGCCTCTCGGCTAACCATTCTTCCATTGCCGTTTCAAGTTTAGAAATATCCCTATAGAGTGTAGCCATTTTTTCTGAAATCTCTTTTGTTTCATCTCGCGAACGAGCGCTCTTGTTATGGCCAGTTGTTATGTGTTCAACCATTCCTTCGAAACCAACTTTAACTGCAAAAACATACTGGTTTCTTGCAATTTGCAATGCTTCTCCCTTGTTTCTTGCATTGGTGTGCCAAAGTTCGGGATTATTTTCAATCTCTAACAAAGGCATTCTGTTATATCCGCCAAGCCCGAATCTTTTAATCTTTTGTTCGAGTCCTTCTTGTAGCTTAAAATAAGAATCTTGCCTTCTGTTAAAATCTGAGCCGAGTTCGTCTAGTACAGAAACAGAATACCAAATAATATTTTCTCTCTCTTCGGGACTTAACCCTTTCCAAAATTCAAAGTACTCTCTAAGTTCTTCTGCCGAAGCAGAGTTCGTCCAATATTCATCAACCATAAAGTCTAGTAGGAAAAGAGTTTAAATTAATTATTGTTATAAAAGATACACTTACTGATTCTCTGCCAAACCTTTCCTACTCCTAATCTTTCTAATAACATCTGCTTGGATACTTGCAGGAACTCTCTCGAAAAGCTGATCGGATAACGCAGAGGTTCCTCTTCCTTCCGTCGCTGAACGCAAGTCGTTGCTCCATCCAATCATTTCTGCAACAGGAAGTTTAGCACGCATCTCTGCCTGTGTCCCCTCTTGTTTTACATCAAGCATTTGTCCCCTCTTTCCTCCAACAAGTTTTGTAACTGTTCCAAGGAACTTGTCAGGCATGTCAATAACATGAACTTGCAATGGCTCAAGAAGGAATGGCGTTGCACTCTTCATAGCCTCGGTAATTGCTTCCCTAACTGCAGGATAAACCTGTGCTGGCCCTCTGTGAATAGCATCTTCATGAAGTTTAATATCTACAAGTGAAACTTTCATTTTCATACATGGCTCTCTGGCCAAAGGTCCTTGATCCATAACCATCTCAAACGCGTCGAGAACCATTTCAATAACTTCTCCAATGTGAACTTCTCCTCGAGTCTGGTCAAGGAAAACATTTCCCTTGTAAATATTTCTAACATTTCTTATTGTATCTCCGTCCCAGAACTTTGAAAGTGAATCTGCAACTGCCTGAGATTTTTTCTTAACTCTTCCTTCTGGAACGTCTCCAGATTTTATTGCGGCGTAAACTTCTTCTTCCAAAGGTTCCACAGTCATAAAGAAACTATTGTGCTTGTTTGGGCTTCTTCCCTCGGAAGATGGAGATTCTTTTCCAACACTTTCCCTGTAAACGATTATTGGAGGAGAAGTTCTCACGTCGAGACCTTTTTCTGTTTTGATTCTATTCTCAATAATTTCCAAGTGAAGTTCTCCCATTCCACTCATCAAAGATTCTCCTGTTTGTTCGTTAATTTCAATTTTAATAGAAGGGTCTTCTTTTCTAACTTGTTTCAAAACCTCAACCAGCTTTGGTAAGTCTGCTGCTTTTGTGGCCTCGATAGATTTTGTAACAACAGGGTCGAAAAGATGCGTAATTGCTTCAAAAGGTTCTATCGGACTCTTGCTTACTGTTTCTCCTGAGAATACATCTTTAAGTCCAACAACTCCTATAATATTTCCTGCGCTAACCTCGTCAACAACAACTCTCTGTGCTCCTTTGTAAACAGAAACCTGTTGAATTCTAACATTTCTTTTTGCCAGATTCATATAAACCTCGTCTCCTTGTTTGATACTTCCAGAGAACAAACGACCTGCAGCAATTTCTCCAGCATGTTTATCGACAACAATTTTAATAGGAACGAAAACGGTTTCACCTTTTGCATCGCAATTTATCAATGATTTACCAAGAGCAGAATCCAAATCCCCGTGCCAAATTTTAGGAATTCTGTATTTCTGTGCATCAACAGGATTCGGATGGTGTCTAATAGAC